>WUUC01008999.1_pt1 | contig 16336 bp, 13 predicted proteins | sample 6278441 | NCBI WGS metagenome assembly WUUC01 (sample SAMN13675441, study PRJNA597444) | soil metagenome | isolation source: soil | place: USA: Washington | collected 2017-10
TGCTCGGCCAGCCGGGCGGTGCGCAGATGATCGTTCACGACGTGGACGGCGACGGCGACGCCGACATCGTCACGACCCTCGCGGCGCACGGCTACGGGCTCTCGTGGTTCGAGAACGCCGGTGGCACGTTCGTCGAGCACGGCATCGTCCCCGTCACGGCGCCCGACGCGGGCATCGTCATGCATGAGCCGCACGCGCTCACGATGGCGGACATCGACGGCGACGGGCTGTTCGATATCGTGACGGGCGAGAGGCATTGGGCTCACGCGCCCGAGGGCGGCGACTTCGCAGCGCCCAGTCGTCTCTACTGGTTCCAGGCCAGGAGGGCGGGCGGGCGCGTGACCTTCACGCCGCACCTCGTGGATGATCAATCGGGCGTCGGGACTCAGGTTGTCGCGGATGACGTGAACGAAGACGGCCTGACGGACATCGTTCTCGCGAACAAGAAGGGCGCATTCCTGTTTCTGCAAGAGCCCGAGTAGCAGGTCACGAGTAAAAGCCGGGATACATCGGCCGCGAGGGCGATCGAGTGCCGTCCCAGCCAGTCTTGGGGCCGAAGTTCTGCGAGCGCCCCAGAGTGACGATACCGGGCGTCAAGTCCAGCGTGAGCTTCATGCCGCCGTTTTGCACCGGCTTTTGCACGCCATTGGTGCTCGTCGCTGCTATGGCGGAGCGGCTACATCTCGCGGCGTTCGACTCACGGGGCGCCTGGCGCGTCCTTTAAGAGCCCGGCGAGGGGTAGGCGGCGCGTGTAGGCATCCGCCATCGCCAGCTGCCCGATGGCGCGAGCGCCCTTCTCTTGAAGATGCGTGTTGTCGGTCACGCCGCTCGGATAGTTGGGCCATTGGCCGGCGGCCAAAATCAGAAACAGCTTGGCAGTTTCGTCTCGACCGATGCGCTCGAAATAGGCGCGCGTCAGCGCTTCGAGATCGATGAGTGGCACTCCCAGCGTTTCGGCGAGCTCTCGAACCGCGAGAGGATAGCCGCCATGCGTGTCTGCGAGCGTCGCGCCGGTCCAGTTGTTGCGGTTGATCGAGGTGAGCAAGATGGGGGTCGCCTGCTTGGCTCGTGTGTCGTTCACGTAGGTCGTGAGATGCTGCTTGTAGGTGGACTGCGGCTCGGTGTAGCGCGTTGCGTCCTCGCTCTTTTGGTCGTTGTGACCGAACTGGATGAGCACGAAGTCGCCGCTCTTTAGTCCGTCTCTGACCGGGGTCCACGCGCCCTCGTCTAGGAAGCTCTTGGAGCTGCGTCCAGATAGGGCTTTGTCGAGGACTCGGGCGCAGTTCGCATCGAACAAGTCACCGAGCGGCTGACCCCACCCCATGCGGGGGTACGACTGGCTGTCGTACTCGCTCATCGTCGAATCGCCGACCGTGTAGACGGTAACGGCGTCGCTAGGGCTGGTGCTGGTGCACGAGGGTACCGCCCCCCCCATTCCGGCGCTCCCGCCCGCCGCGCCGTCCATGCCACCGGAGCTCGAGCCCGCCTGCGCCATCGTGCCACCACTTCCTCCCACGTCGGCGCCCGCTAACCCCGCGCCCGCGATCGCTGCACCGGCTTCCCCCCCTCGACCGCCAGCGTCACCCGGCCCCGCCACGCCTGCTGCAGCGCCGGCAGTGCTGCCGGCCGACAGCGCGCCTCCGTTGGCCGTCACCCCACCCGCCCCAGTTGCAGGGCTGCCTGGCACGACCGGTTCTGGCTCGCCACAGGCCAGCAAGCTCAACATCAGGCAACACGCACCGATCGAGAAACGATTGAAAAGCATCAGAAGGCCGCGCCGGAACCGTGAGCGCATCGTCTAGTTGCTGCAGGCGCGCCAAAGCGGTCATGAATGATTCGGAGGCGAGAAAGGTGGCGGGTCCGGGACGCGTCCTGCAACGTATGGCTCGTGCACTTCCGCCCACTGTTTGCTTGCGCTGCTTTGTGGTCTGTCTCGGCTTGTGGTGAAAGCTCGCCTCCCGGCGGTGATTTCGCCGCCGGCGGCTCCAGCGGCGGAGTGGCGTCGGCAGCGGGCACCGGCGGCGGCTCCACGGCAGGTGCTGGTGCAGGCAGCAACCAAGCTGGACGAACGAGCATTGCCGGCTCGAGCGGCAGCAATGGTGGCGGCGGCGCCGGTACTGCGGGGACCAACGCCGGCGAGGCTGGAACCGGCGGTCTGGGCGGCTCCAGCGGCAGCGATGGTGGCGGCGGCACGGGCGGAATGCCTGCAGTCGACCTGCCAGCCGGGGTGACCGGCCTGTTTCCGCTTCCCGGCGCAGCGAACATCTGCGCTGACCCAGCGCTGCGCCTTCGCTTTGCGAGCCCGCCCAAGCTCGGCAACACCGGCAAGCTCCGAGTGTTCGATGTCTCGGCAACGAGTGCCGCCGTGGTCACCGTCGATTTCGCAGCGATGACGGTTACGCAGGTCGTTGGTGGGCAGACCTACAACCAAGCGCGCGCGGTCTTTTTGGAAAACAGCGACGTCGTGATACCGATGCTCAGCGAGGCGCTCGCCTACGGGAAGCAGTACTACGTCACGGTCGAGGCCGCTGCTATCCAGCCCGCTTCGGGCACCTTCTCGATCACGGACCCACGAGCTTGGACCTTTTCGACGCTGGCTACGGCGCCGACGGGTGGCTCGCTCAGTGTGGCGCTCGACGGTAGCGGGCAATTTTGCAGCTGGCAGGGCGCGCTCGACGCGGTGCCGACGAACAACACCACCCCCGTCACCATCGACATCGAGAACGGGCTCTACCACGGCCTGGTCAACGTGAGTGGCAAGCAGAACATCACGCTGCGCGGTCAAGACCGCAAGCAAACGATCCTATCCGGTGTCAACAACAACACCCTCAACAACGGCACGCGCGCGCGTGCGTTGTTCGGCGCAGAGTCGACGAACGGGCTCCTGATCGAGAACGTGACGATTCGGAACCTGACGGCACAGGGCGGCTCGCAAGCCGAGGCGCTCAGGCTTCAGAGCTGCGAAAAGTGCGTGGTTCGCAAGTCCGACATCGTCAGCTTGCAAGATACGTTGCTGTGGTCGGGTGTGATTTACGCAGAAGATTGCTACATCGCGGGCAACGTCGATTGGATTTGGGGTAACGGCGCCGTCTACTTCAACCGCTGCGAAGTCAAGAATGTGGGCCGTAGCGGCTACATCGTCCAATCGCGTAACGGTGCCGGCGAGTCCGGCTACGTCTTCGTCGACTCCAAAATTACGGCGGATGCGGGCATCAGCGGCACCACTCTGGCTCGCATCGACGTGAGCGAGTACCCGGACAGCCACGTGGCCTTCATCGGCTGCACGCTCGGCAGCCATATCTCGAGGGCGGGTTGGACGATTACGGGTGGCTCTGCGCCTGGCAGCCTGCGCTTCTGGGAGTATCAGAGCAAAGACGCCAGCGGCGCGCTCATCGACGTGAGCGGGCGCGTTGCCGGCAAGCAAATTTCGGCGGAGCAAGCCGCACAAATGCGCGATCCGAAGGTCGTGCTCGGCGGATGGCAGCCGCCCCAATAACGAAGGAAGACGATTTCATGCTTCAGCACTTTCGTAGCTCGCTTTCCTTACTCTTGTGTTTGCTCGCGGCTTTCGCATGCGGCTCCGAGCGCGGGACTGGCGAGCCAGCAGCTGCAGGCGGCAGCCCGACGAGCGCCGGCTCCTCGGGGACGAGTGCCGGAACGGGCGGCGCGCCCGCCGCCGGAGCTTCGAGCATGGCGGGAATCGGCGGGGTATTGCTGACAGGCGGCGCGGGAATGGCGACGGGCGGAGCCGCCGGGGCAGCTCTCGGGGGGAGCGGCGGCGGGAGCGCGGGGGCTGCAGGCAGCAGTGGCTCCGCCGGTAGCGGCGGAATGGCAGGTGACGACGACTGCAACACCCCGCCTCCACCCAGCATGCTCGTGGGTTGGGCGACGCAGAACGGCGGCACGACGGGCGGCGGCGACCAGGTGCCGGTGGTAGTGGCGAATGCTTCCGAGCTGACCACGCAGCTGAGAGGTAACGACGCCAAAGTCATTCACCTCAAAGGCAACGTCGAAGGCAACTTCGCGGTCGGCTCGAACAAGACACTGATCGGCGTTTGCGGCGCGCAAATCCGGGGTCATGTCGGGATTTCGGGCTCGACGAACGTAGTCATTCGCAACCTCAAGCTGGTGGGCAACAACTGCCAGGACAGTCCTCAGGACTGCAGCGGCGGCGACGATGCCATGACCCTGAGCGGCGGCGCCAAGAACGTCTGGATCGACCACCTGGACATTTCAGACGGTTCGGACGGCAACCTCGACATAACGCAAGGTTCGGACTTCGTCACGGTTTCGTGGACGAAATTCAGCTATTCGAGCAAGCGCAGCGATCCGGAAGCTGGCGCGAGCGGGCATCGCTTTTCCAACCTGATCGGCTCGAGCGACGACGAACCGCTCGACGTGGGCCACCTCAACGTGACCTACCATCACTGCTGGTGGGCACAGAACGTCGACCAACGCATGCCGCGGACCCGCCGCGGCCAGATCCATGTCTTCAACAACCTCTTTACCGCCACCGGTAACAGCTACTGCACGAATGCCGGGCAGGACGCAAAGCTGTTGGTGCAAAACAACTTTTACGCCAGCGTGAGCTCACCGCTGCAGGTGACGGCCAACGGCAACATGAAGGCGGAAGGAAACGACTTCACCAACAGCACCGGTAACCAGAGCGCGAGCGGCACGGGCTTCACGCCACCCTACCCGTTCGAGCTCGACGCAACGTCGACCCTGCGCGCGACGCTCGAAGCGCAGGTCGGCCCTCACGACTGACGGCGCCCTGCCTCGGCCGCCGACGACGGCGCCGCTTATCGCTCGCGTCAAGGCTCGATGCTGAGCGAGCGACGCCAAGCACCACCCGCGCCGGCTCGCTCGAGCACGCGCTGCCAATTCTGCGCCGCCGGGTCCACGCTGTACTCGTAGGCTGGCTCGAACACGGTGTCGTTGGGTTCTTGGCCGTCACCGCCGGTGTGGTCGCCGACGTCTTGCAGGTACAGATTCGAGCCGGCTAGCGCCGAAATCAGGCTGGCGACCGCAACATCATCGCATTCGCGTCGCGAAGTCGGCGAAAGGACGCTGCGAAAGGTCGTACCTTGGAGCAAAACCTGCGCCCCGCAAGCGGCGCCGACGCCGTAGCCATCGTTGTCTTGCACGAAGTTGTTGAAAACGTGGACGCGGGCCTGGGCGTCCTCGACGAGCGGCGCGTGCGAATCGGCGTGCTCGAAAAACGAATGGTGAATGGTGACGTTGGCGCCCGTGATGGTCGAGGCGTGCGTGTGCCTGCCGCGGCAATCCGCGGGATTCGCCCCATCGTAGTGCATCCACGACAGCGTGACGCGCTGCGTACCCGCGCTGATGTCGGTGAGTCCGTCGCCGATCCACTTGGTGGTGATGTGGTCGAGCCACACGTCGTTGGTGCCCCTCATGCCGATGGCGTCCCCGCCTTCCTGCAAGCTTCGGTTGACGTCGTAAACGGCAAGGTTTCGCACGATGATGTTTTGTCGCGCGCCGAACTCGAGCGATAGACCGCGCAAATGCGCACCGCGACCGAGCCCGACAATCGTCTTGTTCGAGCCCACACGCAGCACGCGTTGGTCCATCTGCATCGTCACTTGGGGAGCCGCGCAGGTCTCACCGCTCGACAACAGCCTGTAACGAACCTTGGTCGCGTCTTCGCTGCAGGCACCGGGACAGGCCAGGCGCTCGGTGAGCTCGTCACCTCTGCGCCGATAGTCGTAGTCGCCTTCGGGGATGACGATGACGGCCGGGGTATCTGGATCGCTTGCCAGCCTGTCGAGCTCCTCGAAAGTCGTCGCTACGCTGGGCGATGAGCCGTCGCCACCGTCGGCGTTCTCACCGAACCCGACCGGAACGACGCGGATATTTCGATGCAGCACGACACTCGCACCGGCGTCCGCGCGCGGACCGATCCAGTGCGAAAGGGATGCTTGCGGAAACGGCGTCGATGGATCACAGCCGGGCAAGCTACCGAGCCGCCCGTAGGAGCTCGCTGGCTCGCCCGTGCCGTCGTCATGGTTCACCGTGGAGAAATCGGGCGGGGGTGACAGCTCAACCCGCCAGTTCTCGTCGCTGACGTGGCTTTCCGTGAGCTCGTCGAGCTGGAGCAGCGCCGCGGGGGTCCCGCTGGCAGCCCAGACCGCGATCGCCAACCGGTTCTCGCCCGGCAGCAGTGTCAACGGGACGAAGTCGGCGCTGCGCGGCGCCCGACTCTGGTGAATCGGCGCACCGTTCAGATAGACGCGGTAGGCGTCGCGCGCCGTGATGAAGAGTCCGGGACCTTCGCCTGCGCTGTAGTTAGTCGCGATGAGCGGCGTTTCAACGAGCTCGCCCGACACCCAGGGCGGCGCCGCTGGCAGCTCGACGAGCGGCTCCTCACAGCTGGTTTCGAGCGCCGCGGTGGCGTCGGGATCCCGGCTGGCGGTCTGCGCGATTTCGCGGCCGCAGCCGAGCGTTAGGAGCAGCAGAGCAAGGCTCTTGCGCGGACTGACACGCATCAGAACGCCACCCCCAAGCCCATGGCGGCGAGCAACAAGGGCTGCCCCAGCTGCTCGAGCTCGGTGTCGATCGCCACGACGGGCCGCGGCGTGAGCAAGAGCGCCTGAACGGACCCACTGAGCGCCAGTACTTCCGTTAGCTCGAGCCGAGCTTCGACGCCGCCACTGGCGACGAAGCTCCACACGGTGCTCGTCTCGCCATTCAACGGAGGCACGACCTCACCTTGCGCCTGCAGGTGGTAAACGCCGGCACCGAGCGCTGGACCCAGCACTAAGGGACCGAGGCTAAATAGATCAAAGGTGCCGCGCACTTGGCCGAGCTCCTGCCGTAGGGCCGCGCTGCCCACGGAGGCGCGAAAACGCGCTCCGACCAGCGGCCCCACCAAACCAATCCCGACGCCGAGGCGCTCCGTGGGCCGGTACCAAACCGTGAGCACAGCGCCGTAACCGCCCGAGATCTCCTGCGCCGACGTGAGTGCGGCGGCCGCAGCGCTCACCTGAAAGTGCTCGCGCTGCTTGGTGAAGGCACGCAGCGACGCAGGCGCGGGCTCGTTCGAGGCACCCACGACGTCGGGCGGCGGGCGCTCGTCGGCCGGGAGCTCGCGCAAGCTGGCACGCAGTAGGTCGACCGCGCGGACCGCCAAAATGCGCGGCGAGTCCGGGCCAGCGATGGCCAGGCGGCGCACGCTGATCTTGCCGGTGACGCGATCGGCGATCGACACGTCGGCGTTGGCGCCCGAACCGTGGCGATTGAGGGCGATGCCGGCGAAGGCATCCGCGCGCTGAGTCGCAACTTCGAGCTCCTCCAATGAAAGTGCGCGCTCGCCCACGTCGAGCAGCTCGACCTCGAAGTCTTGTAGCTCGAGCTCGGCCCGCAGCCGATTGAACGCCTCCGATAGCGCGGCGTCGCTCGCCGGAGGCTCGACGAGCAGCACGCGTTGCGCCCTGGCCTGGTTGGGGCAAACGAGCCAGAACATGGCCAGAGCCAGGGTCAGGAGGGCGCGCGGCATGACTGGGCGAGAACCTCCTACTTATTGCCCAGGATTTCACGAGCCGTGTCGACGTGCACGCCCTTCGGAAAGCGGCGCAGGTATTCGTACGCCAGCGGCCGCGCCGCTGCTTGGCCCTGACTGCCCCTTACGGCGCGCAGCTTGCCTGCCAGGGCCTCGGCGGCGAACGGACCGCCCGGCGCTTCCCGCAGGTAGCTATCATAGAAGCCCAGCGCGGCTGAAAGCGTGCCGCGCTTTTCGTGCAGTCGCCCGAGAAGAAAGGCGGCTTCCGAACCCTGTGGACCAGGAAAGCGCTGACGGAGCACCGTGAGCGCGCGCTCGGCGAGCTCGGCCTTTCCGAGATAGCGAGCCGCATCGGCCAGCGCGCGCAACTCGGCCACCGAGCACGCTGTCAGGCAGTGCGGAATGCCTCGCACTTCGGCCTCGCTGACGACTTCTTTGAACTTCCCCTGTGCGACGCGCTCCGCCCAAGGCGTCTGCCGTGCTTGCAGCCGCGTGCCGCGCTCGACGGGCGGCAGCGCCGGCTCGATCACTTCTGCAGCTGCCACCGCAGACGGTGCGGAGGGCGGGGCAATGGAGCTGCTCGTGGTCGGGATCGGCGACACGCTCGACCCCGGCGCCAGCACCTGCATGGTGCGCCGACGCGCATCGCCCTGAAAGCGTTGCCCGGCGCGCACCACGACTGGACCCGAGCCCGAGGGGCCTCGCACCTCGACCGACCCCTCCTGCAAGGCCAAATCGCAGGTTTCGCTGGCTGGATCCCACGACAAGTCGAAGCGGGTACCGGTGACGCTTACCTCGAACGGGCCGGCAGCGAACGTCCAGGCCGAGGAGCTTTCGTGTACGACCCGCACGCTGGCGCGACCGCGCTCGATGAGCACACGCGCGCCGTGCGGATTGGTGTCTTCCACGCGCAGCCGCGACCCGGGCGTCGCGACCAGCGTCGAGTCGTCCGAAAAGCGCAACTCCGCCGCTCGCGTTTCCGGAGCACTTACGTACTTGCTGTTGAGCTCGGCCCCACGCACCTCGAAGGTGAGCGCACGCGCGCGAAAAAAGAGCAGCGGCACTGCCACCAAGCATACGATTGTCGCCGCCGGAATTGCCCAGCGCCAGGCCCGCGAGCGCCGGGCGCTACCCTCGGTCTCGATGCGTGCCAGGAATCGCCGACGCGATAGCTGGCGCTCTGCCTCGCTCATCGCAGCCAGCGCCGCGCTTCGTTCCAGCTGTGCCAAATGCTCGATGGCGTCTTGCAACTTCGGCTCAACCACTCATTCCTCCTCGACTCGCCAAATAGGCGACCAACGCGGGCTCACGCCTGGCAGCGCGCAGCAGGTGCTCGCGTGCGCGCTGGAGCTCACGACGCAGCGTCGACTCCGAAATGTTTAGCGCCGCAGCCACGTCGAGCATCTCCATTCCTTGAACATGTCGCAGCACGAAGGCCATGCGACGGCGTTGGGCCATGCCGGCGAGCACGCGCGAAAGCGCCGCGAGTACCTCCTTGCCCTCGGCGTCGTGAGCAGGAATAGCGCGCTCGGGAAGCTCACCCGTCGGCAAGAATAGGAGCCAGCGCCTCACCCGTCGCCGCCGAATTTCCATCGCAGCCAGCCGCACCGCCACGCCCGCCAAGAAGCTCCGTAGCTTCGCGCCATCCGCGACGGTGGCGGCGCCCCTGACGAACGCTAGGAACACCTCCTGAGTCAGGTCCTCAATGGCACCGTCGCGACCCATGGCGCCGTGCAAAACGCCACGCACGAAGTCGACGTGGCGATCCCACACCTCCGCCATCGCGCTGCGATCGCCATTCGCCGCCGCCTCCACCAGCAGCGCGTCTCCCGCCCGGTCTACGGGAAAGCGAGCCAGGGCTCGGCCAGGCCTCGAATCAGCCGCTTTTTGCGAAAGAGACACCAGCCTAGAAGTTGCTGGCATCCCTCGCTACCCGCCATAAAAATCTGCACGGACCGCTACCGAAGCCCAGTTGGCGCTTCCGGCGTGGTCGGCGCAGGGTGCGCGCCCGGGAAGTCGACGATCAACGGCCACGCGTGCATCGCGAACCCGAACACGCTGATGGCTTACCTCCGTAGAGGTCTTGTCAGACTCAGGGCGCTAGGCCGGGACAAGGTTTGGGCGGGGGTGACCCTTCATCCAGGGTGTCGCTAGCGAGCTGCGCTATTGGTTGGCTGCTACTAACTTGGAGTTGCTCGAGTAGTCCAAACCATGGGCCACCCGCACCCGTCGTGGACTTGAACGGAATGTCGGTCAACCATTTGAAAGCGATCTGCCCGTCCCCCAAGCCGGAAGACTTCTTTCTGGTGAAGGCCGACGGCCGCGTCGACGGCACGCATTTTCAAGAAACCGGCGCACGTATTCTGGCTGGATTTGTGGCCGACGTATTTGCGGAAACGCCGCTGCCATTGGCTCAATATGTCGAGTAGCCGACCGGAGAATGATTGTTGAACATGAAGTACATCGCGATGCTGGTAGGGACACTGCAAGCTTTGGTCGGCTTCGTCGGCACGGCGTCAGCGAAGGACATGATCGACTATTTCCAGCCGATCCCCGTCAATAGCCCCCTGACGTCGAACGCTTGGGGCGAACCCGGCGTGCGCCCGCGTGACACCAGCAATGGCCTCGAAAGTACCAACAACCAGTACTTCTACTGGGACGGAAAGGTCACCAAGACTACGGATGGCAAGTACCATCTACATTGCAGTCGTTGGCCCAAGAGCGGCGGCTTCAACCAGTGGGCGTCTTCCATTGCCGTCCACGCCGTTAGCGACACCCTGCTGGGGCCCTACGTGGACCAAGGGCAAATCTACGACCGAATCAGCGGCAGGGGGCACAACGTCTCCAGCCTCGTCCTTCCCGACGGCACGTTTGCCGTTTACACGAGCGATGTTTCGCCCGGCGATTTCTATACTGCTACTTCGATCAACGGACCCTGGACGTTCAAGGGTTCGATGGAGATAGATTTGAACGGTCACGAAGTGGCCTGGCCGCGAGCCAACATCTCCGTGATCGTGCGTCCGGACAACACCTTCTTGGCCACGCAGCGAAGCGGCAACATCATGGTCGGCGGCACGGACTTGTTAGGCCCGTACGTCGTGCAGGGTCCGAGCGTTTATCCGGTGATCCAAGGCTTGGACAACTCTCGTGCAGAAGATCCAGTCATCTGGTACAGCGGCGGCCACTACCACATCACCGTGAATTGGTGGGATTCGCGCGTAGCGCGCCACCTCATGTCCAAAGATGGTGTTCACGACTGGAAGGACATGGGCGTGGCGTATGACCCGAGGAGCGACTTCATCCGCTATACTGACGGGACCGTCAACCACTGGTACAATTTGGAACGGCCGGGCGTCGTGATGGAGAACGGCCATGTCGTTGCCTTCACGTTTGCAGCTACGGACATCAACAAGAGCTCCGTGACCGGCACTGACAATAGCGGCAGCAAGATCATCGTAGTTCCCTTCGACGGCGCGTCTTTCGATGCCGACTTTGGTGATGGAACCGGCGTGGGCGGAACCGGTGGGAACGCCGGAACGGGCGGCTTGGGCGGTGGATCCGTTGGGGGCACCGTAGCCACGGGCGGCAGCCCCGTAGCCGGCAACACCTCGGCGACCGGAGGGGCATCCGGGATGGGAGGCGGAACGGGCGGGAGCTCTACGATGGCGGGTAGCTCTGCACAGAGCACGGCTGGCTCGAACAGCGGTGGTGGGGCCAGCGGCGGTAGCGGCGCATTGCCGGACCCAACGAGCCCGGGCTCGAACGGTTGTGCGTGCCGCGCGGCTAGTGTCCCGTACGGCCGCGCAGCTTGGTGGTCGCTGCCGCTCGTCATTGGTGCGGCAGCGCTCTGCCGCCGCAAAAGGCGTGTGTCCCGTCCCTCCCAGGGCGGATTTTGCGGGCCCTTTTGACATACGGCGAGCTCGGGCGTGGCGGGCGACGGCAAGGAACGTTTTCTCGCCTCGTCGTGGATCGCGAGCAACCCAATCTAAGGCGAATCTAATGAGCGGAAGGTTCCTAGTCTTCGACTCAACGCACGCCCGCGAAACAATAGAAGCCGCCGTAGCCGCCGAAACCGCCAACGGTCGCGCTGCCCGGCGCCCCACCGCGGACGCTGATGCCGCGAGCGCATCCACCCGCCTCATGCGCCGTGACCCAACCTCTTCCGCTCTGAGCCGAATATGCGTGACCGACACGAACGCCGCCCTGGGCCGTGGTGCTGGTCCAGTCGTCGCAGGTGTTCGTGTCGGCGTCGAACAATCCCTCCGCGGTCGAACCAGTCAACATGTCGTGGTTGTTGTTGCAGGTGTTGTCGGTCTTACAATTCGGTCCCGCGTCAAGACCGTTTGGAATGCCATCTTCGTTGGGGAGGTCTTCGGTGATGGCCGGATCTGAACCGGCAGGGCGTTCACTTTTCAGACCTTCCTTGTCGTTTGCTACCAGCCGTCGCGCGCGATCGTACCAAGGACCACCGCTGATGCGATCGATCGCGTTTTCGGTGGATGTGCTCAAGTACGCTTTCCAGCCCTTCACGCCGGACCCCGGCATCGATCTTTCGGCAATGGCCTTGCAGATTTCATCGGCACCGAGCACGCCCGGCTGGCCGTTGTAGGAAAGATCACCACCGAACCCCTGATCGTTGCCGGACAACTCGATCATCGCGGCCATGCTGGTCACGAAGAAGCTGAAGTCGGAGAGCATTGCAGGGCCGCCGCTCCCGCCGCTCCCGCTTTCCCCGCCAGTGCCCGAAGCGCCGGTCGTTCCGCCGCTGTCACCGCTGCCCGATTGGCCGGCGTTGCCAGCGCCGCCGGAAGCGTGGCCGCTTCTGCCGCCTCCGCTCGCGCTACCCGATGCGCCACCCATACCGTTCATGCTGCTGCCCGCCGCGCCGCTCGACCCGACCGAAGACTGCCCGGCTGCGGCGCGCGTTGGGCCCCCGTCCGTGCCCGCGCAGGCGGTCAAGATCGCCAGCAGGGGCACGGCGAACAAGTGCGAGGGTTTGCGCGCTGCACCGAGTCTGTTCACAAAGGTGGAAAAGGGCATGTAGGGCACGTTGCTGGGCATGCGTCGCGAGCTGCATCCTTGCTGCGCCGCCGCTGGTCATCTTAGTTAGCCGCCACCACCGGCACCGCCACCACCCGTACCGCCACCACCCGTACCGCCACCACCTGGATCGGTCATGGCGCAGTCCCACTCGGGGGTAGAGGTACGGCAGCGGCAGCTAATGGCCCCGGCATCGTATGGACACGTGATCCCCGGAAGAGTGCAGGCCGAGGCGTCCGCGGGCGCCGTAGCAGGGCAATCTGCGGCGGTGGAGCAGTCAAAGGCGCCGTCGACACAGGCGCAGCTCGTATCGACTGGAGTACCACCTTGGCCGCCGCCCAGGACTAGAGCGCCAGCCGCGTAGCGGCACGATTGATTCGCCGGACGCTGACAGGAATCCGCGTCTGCGGGCGTCGCTTCAGGGCAGTCGAGCGCACAAGACCAGGTTCCACTGTCTTCGCAGGTACAGCTCCCTCCATCGAAATCGCAGCTCAGGCTGGGGAACATGCACGCCGAGGCGTTCGTCGGAAGGTCCGCCGGGCAGTCTGCTTGCGAGACGCACTTGAATGCGCCGTCCGTGCAGGTGCAAGTCGTGTCGACCATCCCACCTGGCCCGTTCACGGGGCCGCCATCGGCGTCGTACCTACAAGCACGGTCTTCGTCGCGTGTGCATGCGGTTGCCGGACCAGGCAACATGGCTGGACACGGCGTTTCGCAGCTCCAACCTTCCTCCACCGAGCAACGACAAACCAAAGGCTCGAAGGTACATTGCATGCCGTTGAGGGTGCACGCTGCCGCGTCGGCGGGAGCGCTGGCTGGGCAGTCCGCGCTCGAATAGCATTCCCACAGCTCATCATTGCAAACACAGCCATCGCCGTCATACGTGCAAGGCTGACCCCCGCGGCGAGTGCATGCTGATGCGGCCTCGGGCTTTGCATCAGGACAGGCGTTCGGGTTGACGCCTGGGCCCCCGCCTTCTCCGACGTCGACCGAACCGCCGGTGTTGGTAGCGCCGGTGTTTACGCTGCCGCCCGCGGCGGCGGCGCCGCCGCCGCCGCCCGACACATTTCCGCTACCCGCGCCAGCGCTACCACCGGGCGCAGGGGTATCGTCGCTCTTGCCGCAAGATGCACTAAGACCAACCAAAACCGCGAGAACTGAAGCTGTGTTGAGATGCGCCTTGATCATGATGTTTCCTCGGAAAGCGCCGAACGCTGCGCAAGAAAGTCGTGTTCGAAATGCGAGCGACCCTGCCCTTCCGAATGGCCCAATGGCCACGGCCGCCATCGAGTGGTTGACCCAGTGAGATGGGCAAACCGCAAACGCGGCTATCTCAAAAACTTCATCGAGCGAGAGTGGCTGTTGAGGTACCTGGAGATAGTGTCGCGACCACCTCAGAACGAGGCAGGTTGATGTGATGGACCGATCCAACGCCTTCAGCCGCGAGGCCCTGCGACCGGCCAGCAACGATCTTCCGATCTTCATTGGTGCGCCACCGAAGTAGTGAAAGGACGCCTCGTTGTCCGGCGTGGGGCAAACCAGCGAAGGGTCGCCGCCGAGTTTTTCTTGCGCACAATCGCTCGTCCACTTCGAGATGACACCCATCGCCGCAGAGGCTGACGTCGAGCTGACACGCATCAGCTTCGTCGAAGCGCTGCGCGTCATCCGTGACGAAATGGGAGTGGCTCACTTGTGGCCATCGTGGTGTCTCCCGCCGGCGTGCGCAGCATCTGGCGCGGCACGACCTGGAGCATCGCGAGAAGCACCTACGAGCGCTGGAGGCGAAGGTCGCCCAGGAGGGCCTGATGCTGACGGAGGCTCATGAAGCTGCGCTGGCGGGTCGAGCGGGACTACCAAGCACTAAAAGGCGAAATCGGCCTCGACCACTTCGAAGGTCGGACTTGCAGAGCTTTCACCATCACGCCACGCGCTGCTCCGCCGCTCACGCGTTCCTCGCCCCCGTAGTTCGCGAAATGCAGGTCGAACAAGCTGCGGTTGTGCTGGATGTCGCGATCGAAGTCGGTCGCGAACAGGCGCACCAAGAACCGACGCGCCCAGCTACGGTCCACGACTCCAACGGTCGTCGTATTGCTGGTTGCAGACGCGCCGGCCTAAGGATTGAGTCGGTATCACGGTCGATGTGACCAAGGCGGGTACTACTCAAGCCGCGGCGGCAAAGGCCCTGAAAACCCTATGCTCCGCGCTCGGGGACACCTCCGACCACGCGGTGTAGGCTGCCTGACCTGCATGAAGCGCTTACTTGCCACGTTCTCCGTTGCCAGTCTGATCTCCATCTCCGTCGCTACGGCGTGCGGCAGCTCCGACAAGTCGGTCACGGCCCGTGGGGGCGGTGAGGGCGGAGACGCGGGCGCCACTCCCATCGAGCAAGGTGGCTCGAGCACGGCGCCACGACCGGGAGGCGCTGCAGGCGAAAGCAGCCAAGGCACGGCGGGTCAACCGCTCGGTGAAGGCGGCGCGACGGGTGGAGCCGGTAGTGGGGATGGCGGAACCGAGACAACCGCCGGCGGTGCCGATGCAACGGGCGGCGTTGGCGATAGCGGTGGCGCCGGCGGCCTCGGCGATAGCGGCGGCGCCGGCGGCCTCGGCGATAGCGGCGGCGCTGGTGGTGCTGGCGGCGCCAGCGCGGAGACCGTGGTCGATCTCGGATTCGACGGCTCCGACAGCCTGCCATCGAATGTCGACGCGGGCACCGCCACCCTCACGCCTTCGCAAGGCTTCGCGGAGCTAGGCCCGGCGGGCAACAAGTTCGGTACCACGTTCCTGCGTGGCCCTACCGGTACGATCATCAAGCTCACGCTCACGGACTTGCCCCGTCACACGTCGCTCTCGCTCAGCATGTTGTTCGCGGCTATCGATTCACTCGACGGCACTGGCACCTTCCCCGCCGGCGACTTCTTCAAGATCACCGTCGACGACGTGCTCGTGTTCCGCGAATCGTTCGCCAACGCGCTCGAGAGCCAAATCCAAAGTTACAACCCGCCGGCAGCGGCGGTCCTCGCCCGGCACGTCGATCTCGGATTCAGCGGCCCCGGCAGCTTCTACACCGACAGCGCCTACGATTTCGGTCAGGATCCAGCGCTCCAAAATCTCCCGCACTCCGCATCGAGCGCCACGCTCGTCTTCACCCTGGAAGGGGAAGGCGTCCAAGACATCAACGACGAGTCCTGGGCCCTCGACAACTTGCGCGTCACCGTTCATTGAGGCAGCAGAAAAAAAACGAGCAGCGAGGGCCGCCAAGCCGGCGCTCTGATCAGCGCGACAGCTTGTGTACACTTCGTGCTCGAGCTTCGTGCGTCGGCGCGGCGCGGGCGGCCGGCGGCTCCGCGAGAACCACGCGGGTTTCTCGCAGATTCGCGGCTGGCCTGGCGCTTGCTCACGGGGGAGCATGCAACCGAACGAAATTAGGTGCGGCGACTCGGGCATGGCCAGCCGCGTTCGCGGAAAGCAGGCATGGATCTCGAGTATCATCGGGTTCTGGGCGCCAAGGACGTGCAAGAACTTCACGAATCCGAACGGCGAGCCCGCGACCTGGTGCTGGACCAATCCCTGAGACGGCCTGCACGCGCTGCCGCGACGACGTGCCCCCATGTCGTCGCGAAACGCGTAGGGCGATGGGGATCGGAACCCGTCGCCTGCTCGATGGTCGCGACGCGCTCGATGGCCTCGGTGGCGTTCGGCGCGCCACGAAACCGACGCCGGCTGCATCGCCCACGAGCGTGAGGCTCCCAGCAGCGGAGGGAATGGCTGCGGTCG
>WUUC01078566.1_pt1 | contig 16334 bp, 17 predicted proteins | sample 6278441 | NCBI WGS metagenome assembly WUUC01 (sample SAMN13675441, study PRJNA597444) | soil metagenome | isolation source: soil | place: USA: Washington | collected 2017-10
CTAATAGCTCCTCAGATGAATAATAAGCTAATACCTCAAAGAAAGCCTGTATTAGCAAACCGAGTGCAACAGACGTCAAAAAGTCTCTATAGCTTAGAGAACGAAGGAATAGTCTGAATTTAAAACTGATAAATAAGTCCGGTTCTTCCTCAGATTTAGCCATTAGCAACGTTTGTGTTGGAAGATAAAAAATAGGCACTGAAATACGCCATAGATATGTTTACGGCAGCGCTGGTAACCCTTTCTCTCCGCACCGGCCTAACACCGTATATAGTTGCGGATCAGCAAAAGACGAAGCTTGTCAATTTGGAAATTAGAATTGATAGGATGCTGACAGGCCGAATCGGATACCCGACAGTCGGATTTCATAGTAACGCCATTAAGATCGCGAAGCGCAGAATTAAACGGGCATTTGGGATTGAGAAATTTTAGATCCTTTCAGAACAATCCAAAAAGTTTTGTTGAAATACCGATTCCGAATCCCCACCAAAGCTTCTTATTATAAATGTAGTGTTTGCCATCAGAGGTTGTCGCAAAATCTAACCCTAATGGGACAAGCGCGAACGTAATATCGTTGTAAGAGTACGTGACGGACAAACCCGTTGATATAAATAATTGCTTTGAATTTTTAGTAAGAAAGTATTTTGTGTTTTCAGGCGTCAATTCTTCAGCAGCTGGCGCAAATAGAATTCCAATGCCAAACTGGTGTACGGATTGCTTTCCAGAATTAAAATAGCGTGTAAGCCTATAGTTGTAAAAATTAGCCACAATACCGGCATTTGATAGTCCTGTTTGAACACTTTGCGGAAACGTATCTATTGAGTGACGTACTTTAAAAGGTATTGTTACTAAAGATAAGTAAGGGCGCCAGGACTTTTTGCTGATTGCCAAGACTTCTGTTGGGCCAAGCGACACTTGCCTCGTCACATAGTTGCCTAGTGGATCATAACCACCCACATTTAAAGTACCACCAGAGGAGGTTACCGTAACCACATTAATTCTCTGGCTGCGCAACGTTGGAATATCAATTATCTGCGAAAATACGCTCGTGGAAAAACAAATTAAAGTGGATAGGATGAAGGTTTTCATAATTGTCGTTTTTTTAAACAGTAAATTTTTATTGAACTCTATTTCTAAAACTGCCAGTTGTATGACGTTACCCAACGGCTTTTCGGGCTGGATTAACAGATCATCTCGGCTAGGCAATTTTTGATTTTGCAATCCTGTTGATTTTTTTCGGCGTGTATTTTAGCGTGGCCGTGATACCCATTCGAAGTCCTTTTTTTGAAGCGTCGGTGAAGCCGGCATAACTGCGCTGTCAATGTCAATGTTATCTTTTAACCATTGCGAAACATCAGGCGGGATGCTTGACGCCGACGGATCATCTTTGTCAAAGTATAAAGCATACAATTCTGCGAAGAATTCAAAATGCGACATTGCTGCGTAATTGCTTGGCATGCGCCTGATTAATTCAAGTGTCGATACGTTTACAACACATAAAGTTCGATACCAATAGTTAAGGAAAAATGCCTTGTTGTCAAACTGGTACCAGTTTGCAAGATTGCTATACCAGTGTTCCTTTGTATTTTCAAACGCCAGACGTGGACCGAAATCGGACTTGAACCATGGATGATTTGGTGGAACGAAATTAGGTCTCGAAGGTGTCCAACGTCCGCCTGGTCCTAACGCTTCAATTAGGTAATTTCGAACCTGTGATATTTCCACCGGTGTTAAATTCCCCCATCCTCCCATTAATGATACCCAGGTATTTATATCGGAGGCGCTATTCGCACTGAAAGTCTGCCACCCAAATTCATTGGTTAACCATGCATTCACCTTATTGGCGAATTTTTCATGAACGGCATGCCCTACTTCGTGTCGGACTGTATCCTCAAAGTATTCACCATTTGACAACCCGTCTGATCCTATATAGATATCATAGGTTTGTGGATTATACGCACCGCCGCCCGTGCCTTGATCGTAAATAATTTCACGGATAAAGGAATTTCCGTCAATATTTGAGCTTGGCAGGTCAGATAGCAATTTCCACAAGGTGTCAATATCATTGGGGTCATTATTGTAGGCCCAATCATCTTCTAAAATTTTATCAAACCGTATTTCAAACAATGAGTCCTGAAGTCTAGAGTCTCCAATTTTTTTAGCGTATTGGAATAGGACATTTAGAGCATCCTTTCCCCATGAAGGCAGGTGGGTTCCCTTGGGCAAGTAACTTAACATAGTCTGAAATTCTTGGGCATTCGTATTGACAGGAATTTCATGACGAATTTTTTCAGCATAATTTTTCAATTGGTCAAGCGCTGAAGGCTGCGGTGACCATCTCCATATGTTTACCCAATGGTCATGAGCAGTATCAAATATGTTCGATTTTGAATGGTTCCTTTTTACCCAATCCCTCATCTCATCTTCCCGGGCTAAGAGATCTTCCGCTATCCATCTTGGAATTGAAACCATGAACTCCTTGTTCTGATGATCATATTGAATTGAGAACGTTATAGCCTCTTCTGTTATTGAATCAAAAGAAATCCTAATAAGCGACTTTTGAATCAGAAAAGGATGTTCATGTATGACGAATACTTTAAGCAATTCTATCATACGGTCATCAAGACCAACTTCCTGGGCTAAAACCTTTTCACGAAGTTCTGCCATTCCGAACACAACACGTAATTTTTTTTCGCCATTATTAAGAAGAGCTTCAGGCACCACCTCGATTTCATGTTCTAGTTTTAGTGAAGCGTCTTTCCATAGGTGTCGCTCTGTTCGCGGCTTAACTTTTATGAAAGTATTGGTGGTAAAGTCGGTGTATGAAAACTCTTTTTCTACCGTCGCAGTCGTGTTGCAGTTCGGACAAGATACTTTGTGAAACGTGCCATCAATAATTTTTTGCTTAAGCTCAGGGGACCTGCCGATGTTGATACCCTTAGCCAATTGGGCGGTGAATTTAAAACCGCATTGGTTACATGTAACCTCGTGGGGATGATAGACAGCCATAACTTTTTATTTTAGATAATTATGCCGGATATGGAAAAGGTAATGAAATCGGTGACCTTCCTGGTATTCAATCCTCGCATCCAAGTCACTTACATCGAACGAAGAGGTCGCCTATGGTTCCGATATTTAACATTATTTACATCCTATGCCCTATTGTTGCCAATGAAAACGCTGACCAAATTCATGGTATGCTTTCGGGACATATGTTCGAGCGTAACTGACAGATAAAACCTTGTCAGAATATCGTATAGCCAATAGATACAAATACAATCCCTTTGTCACCTTTGGAATTTTCTTCATCGACTTCTTTTCCAAACATTGGCAGTTCGTATCCGAGCGATGTAAACACCTTTGACGGATTTTCTGCATTCAAAAGACAGAGACCAAAGCCTACGCGATATTGGTGTTTGTTATAACGTAAGTCATTTCTGAAATAGCTAAATACCCCAAGACTGATATTACTGCTGTCGGTTTCTGCTATTTTTACTTGGGTGTCAAGCATAATATCGAACTTGAATGGCATTGTATTTACGTTTTTGTAGATTCCTTCTTTAGCAGTTATAATGCTCGATTTTACTTGGGTATATGGTTGACCGATAAATTGATTCGTTGACTGAATCGTGACATCGGCAAGATCATCAACATTGTCCGATGTTCTGTGGCCAACCTGTGCTCCTAGAAAAACGTTACAGGGTCCAACCGTGAATAGAGCGTTTAGTAATAAATTTATTCCAAAATAATGTTTGTCCGCTTTGTACAGGGCCTCTTTGCCGTTTGAGAATCTAGTGGAATCATAAATGGTTTGCCTTGTGTAAGAGTATTCTGGCTTTAGATATATATCTAAGATAAAGAGACGATTCTCGAAAATATTGTCATTAAAGCGAACTCCAAAAGCTCCGTTAAGCCCGATACCAGATTGTAATTTGCCTGACCTTATTAATGCTGCAATACCGTCGCTATTTGGTCTGACTTTGGCTTCTATGTTGTAAATGAAAAGTCTATTGTCTGCATGATCGCCGACAAAACCATAGAATCCATACGTAATGGCCGTTGATGTAGGACTAATCTTGAACTGAGAAATCGTATTAGTCGTTGTAGGATCAGTCTTGCCGCTTGTCGGTCTAAAAGCTATCACGCCGTCGTCTTTCGCAGTTTCAAAAAATGTCTGACATTCTCCTGTGATAATCCCAATCAGCACAAAAGTGAAGCATAAAATACTCTGTTTCATATGCGTCTTATTTACACTAATTCACTAATATTTTTGCTAATGTCTATGCGCAGGCGACCCTTGCGTTCAACGATGAAATTTTTTTCATAGGTGATGACGTCATCTGCACCACCATTACTCACTTTACCGGAGATCGTTACAGTATACGCCGTTCCATTTGGAGCGCCGAGGTGAATAAATACGTCGAGAATCTCATCGTCGGACAAATTAAAATCCTTGACTTCGACGTGGCCCGATTCACCATTCTGTTCTTGCCATAGATCAATCACATCGATTGCTTCGATCTCCATTTCATGAACTCTCCACAGAGGCCCATTAAGCGCGACCTTTAATTCTTTGATAGTTTTCATTTTGGTTTTGTTATGATTAGAAATTCTAAGAGTCTTGGTCTTTTTATATTTTAGACAATTTCGCGATGGGCATCTTGAGCTGGTTGGACCTCTCAACAAGATCCATGCGCTGTTCGGCCCGCTGCTGTTTTTTAATGTCTTTGACAGCTGTGAAATAGCCGAGTACATTATTCCAGAAGGCTGAGCCACCTGTGCTTAATAATGCAATAACACCAGCTTTCCAGCTCTTTGCTTCGTGTCCCATATACATACCCGCAGTAGGATCGAAATTGACCTCGTTAAGGAGCGAAGTTGTTATCCATGCACCAATAAGCGATACGACTTGGACTAACAAAGTCCTCCACTGTTCCTTCTTGGTGTCAATTAATCCGGTTGCATCCTTACACTCAGTGCTGAGCCAAGGGAAAATAGATTTTACGAGGGCAACAAACCTTTCGGTAGCGAGGCTGATCGCTCCCAAATAGGTGCTCAAAAGAATCAAGATGTCTGTAGTCATAGCATTTTATATTTTGGCTAACGATTCAAAATTGCCAACACCCTCAACAGTATTTTACACTACAAATAATGGATTGGTGTAACTACTAGCAGGTATTTGTAATGAGGGTCTTTAAAATTAATTGATGCTTAGTATTGTAAAAGTGAACGTCCTTTTTTAGATTGATGAATAGAGTTGGCGCTTTGGAAATCACAGTTTTGGAAATTATGACCGTTGAAAATCACTATTCATAGTGATGTGAATTAGTAATAATATGGGATGCATAAAATTTAGGAGTGGCTCAAATTTGAGCACATGTTTCAATAATCCTTATTTTATGTATTTAGCTGTTATCGTTATTTTTTTAGCTTCTATGTTAATGTTGGTTGTTATGCTTACGACTGATATTTTATTGGATCCAAATATTGTCGGTGGAGTGAAGTCTTACAGCCTAGCCAAAACTCAGTTGGCCATCTGGATTCTTATTGTGTTTTGTTCGTGGGTGTATGTGTTGGGAAATACGCTGCCAGGCGGATCGGATGGTGTTGGCAGGACCTCCTTGTTATTATTGGGAATCAGTAGTTCGGTGACGCTCATTGGCAGAGTGATTGACCGCACTGAAATGCAAAATTTTCCAAAGCGAGACGAGAAGCATCGACATCGGGATATTGCAGGCCAAAGGTCCTGGAAAAATATTATCGCTTACGCGAAACCTATTGGGTTTCCGCGGCTGCAGTATGTGGCAGTCAATCTATGGCTGGCAATAGAATTTATTTACGCTATAAGCGGTAAAATGCCTGAGCTTGATTGCAACAGGTTGATACTGCTGTGCGTCAGTAGTATCTATTACCTGGGAGTTAAAAGAAAGAAATAAATAGCCAATAATTTTAGCATTATGAAACATTTTAAACCGCATTTGCACTTATCAAAAATGAGAGGAAAGAATTTTGAACTTTCCGTTATCATTTCTGTGAAAGAGGGATACCACTTAAAAAAGCTTCCAACACCAGTGCGTGAGCCGAGGGATAAGAAGCACTTGGTGGTTTTTGAGTTTGAGCCTGATGATTTGGCAACAGCTTCTATCATTGACACGCGCATTCCACTGACGCAAAAAGATGAGATCAAGGTTGAGGTCCAGGTTGAGGTTCTTGACCCCGGCCCTCTTTCTCCATCGGGCAAGAGCTCCGCGCATTATGGGGATCCTGATAAAGAAACTAAATAAACCGTATTCTGAAAATAGTTGCTATATTGTTTTACCTGGCTAACTATACGCCGCCACAGGATTCAATAACCGTGGCACAATTTTTTAGTCAGTTCAAAGCTTATCAATATGAAAATGTTGATTCTGCCCTGTATTTTATTGATCGGGCAATTAGTCATGCAGATCATTCGAACCTTAGTCGTTATCATGCCTTACTCCTCCTGGAAAAGGGGAAATTTTTAAAAAATAACGGGCGATTCCAGTATGCAGAAACAACCTTACAGTCTAGCCTTGCTGCATACCAAGAGGTAAACGATAGCCTCGGTCTTGCGGAAGTTTATACTAACCTTGGAATAGTATACTGGCGTTGGCTCAACAACGAAAAAGTGATGAAATATTACATGGAAAGTCTTGCCATTAACAAAGCCAAGAAAAATCTTCCGGGACAGATTAAGAATTACATGGCCATTGGTAACTATTACGCTGTGGAAGCTTCTCAAACGACGAACAAAAATCTGATGAATGAGAGGTTTCAACATGCCATTAATCAATATGATCAGGCACTCGTGCTTTTGAGAAGTGCACCTCATCCACTAAACTTAGCAACGACTCTTCAGAATAAAGGTAATATTTATGCGGACACCAGTTTTCTGATGAGCGATTCCGGTCGAGCCCTACAGAATTTTAGAATGAGCATGGAGCAATTTGCCAATCTTGGAGACTCACCGAGCATCGCAGGGCTCCAAGTTAGTATTGGATTTGTTTATGAAGGCTCCGGAGCTTTTGATTCGGCAACAACGCATTACGAGAGAGCTCTGACGCTGTACAGAAAGCTGCATCAGGATGCTTTTACGCTTGAGGCGCTCCGGAATTTGGGCAATGTATACCTTGCTCAAAATAATTTTTCAAAAGCCCGCGAATGCTTTGTCGAAGGCATGAGGTATGCAAAAGCAAACAACGATTTGTATTCGATCAGTGGATTTTACCATCGTCTTGCTAAGGCAAATGCTGGACTAGAAGCGTACGGACCGGCCTATACATATTTAGATTCTTCGATAGAAAAACTAAATGTGATTTACGAAGAGAACACCCACAGGTACAAAATGGAAAGTGAAACTAAGTACGAGACTAGTCAGAAGGAAGCTGAGTTGAAATTAAAGACGGTGCAGCGCGATGGGATCATGATCGTGCTAATCGTGGTATTATCTCTTTCGATTATTATTGTTTTTTTATCACGCCAACGGCAGAAAGCTGTTACTTCCTTGCGAGACAAAGAAGAGGCCCTGCATCGTCAGGAAGTCAGCGAATTACTTAAAAAGCAAGAAATCAGTTCGCTGACTTCGTACCTGCACGGTCAGGATCAAGAGCGTAAGCGAATTGCCGAAGATCTTCATGATCGCCTTGGTAGCACGCTTTCTGCAACAAAATTATATCTCAATTCAGACGGCGATAAAAATTCACTCTCCTATTCCAAAGCCAATTTGTTGCTCGACCAGGCTGTCGAGGAGGTGCGGGAAATATCGCATAATCTCTTGTCTGGAACTTTATCAAAATTTGGGCTGCTCTTGGCGCTTGAGGAACTGAAAAACGCCGTGACAAGCAGCGATCGACTTAAGATGGAAATTTTTGCACATGGAGTCGAGCGCCTTCCTAATAACATCGAAATAATAATGTATAGGATAATTCAGGAGTTGGTTAGCAATATTCTCAGGCATGCAAACGCAAAGGAAATCACTGTACAATTAAATAGACATCAAAAAGAACTTACGTTGACCGTTGAGGATGATGGTGCAGGTTTTGATCTTAACGAAGTTGGCCGCAAAAAAGGTATCGGATTATTGAACGTAGAGTCCAGGGTGCATTCATTAAATGGTTCAGTGTATATCGATTCCCGAAAGGGACATGGCACTACCGTTACAATTAATATTCCGCTAGAAGGTTGAAAATCCCTAATTGTAGTTATCAGAAACACCTAATGGTGGTAATGCCGTTTGTGATTAATCGATTGAAATTTGTAATACAATCAAAAATATTTTCAAATCCTTTAAATCACAAGTACTATGAAACCCTTTCAACCCTACATTGCGTACACCCCAGTCATTGGCTCCTCCGCCTTCGACCTATTTGCATTCGTTCAAGTTCCTGCCGGACATCAACGGCTCAGAACCGATATCTACATGGAAGAAATTTTAGGAGAATTAGCAGATATTGTGGAGTTTCATCTCGGGCCTTCTATCGGCACACCCGCTTTTGCGATCGACGAAAATTTTACAATGCCTCGTAATCAAAATCAATCATTGGTTATTGTAAGAGTATATGTTGATGACGGCACACGGCCAGATCCCCAAGGTTCAAGTTCCGGCCACTACGGTGACCCTAAGTAAAATTAGGATCCGCTAGTAGTTCGATCCAGATGGAGGCTTTCTTTAAAGAGGCCTCCATTCACCATCAATTTGATTTCAACTATGCGAAGAAAACATAAAGCTTTATTGATCGGGGTAAAGGATTACAACCCTCCAGGTCGCGGCGGTCCCGATCTGTGCGGTCCAATCAACGATGTCAACGATATGAAAGGGGCTTTGATAAACTGCGATTTTAATGAGGAGTCAATGCTCATCTTAACCGATGAATGTGCTACTAAGAGCAATATCCTGAGTGGTGTATCCTGGCTCCTTTCAGATAATGAAGAGGGCGATTCTGTGGTGTTTTATTTTGCCGGTCATGGATCTTACAGAGTAAAATATAACGATCACATAAATGTCCAGGAACAGGTAATTCGGACGCATGCGTCCTCTCAAGAAATTGCTGTCAGTGAGCTTGAGCAACTGTTTATCAATCGGCGACCTGACATCCACCTGGAGGTCTTCATGGATTGTTGTCATTCAGGTCCTCCCAACCAAGCAATAAATTTGGGTGTGCCTGCGGAGCCTGGATTGGTGGTTCGATTCGTTCCTCCCAGCGATGATTCGGTTCTCCTATCACCAATGATATTCAACATCGAGTTACTAGAACGATATTTTTTTCAACCAGAAGTGATCGAGTCATCTCAGGCAAGTCATGTCCTCTGGGCGGCTTGCAAAATTAATCAACAGGCTGCGGAAAAACGATTCGGTTCGCAAGTGAAAGGCGTTTTTACGTACCATCTATGTTCATTGCTTCGAAGAACGAAGGGCAACATTACACGCGGAAAACTGGATTCTTTGCTAGCCCAGGAGATAAACTGCTCCGTTGCTAACCAGGTACCACAGGTAAGAGCCAGGAGCAGCGCCGTGAGCAATCAAATTTTCATGTAGTATCTGAATGCGACGACCTTAAAGATGAAAGATCTGGCTAAGATCTGAATAACTTCTTCTCATCTTTCGTATTTAATTTCTTAACTTCCATTTCTTATTCAGTTTTCGGCTAATTATGATCAGAGTAATTATTGCAGACGATCACCAACTGGTCATTGATGGTCTAAAGGCACTATTGTCTAACGAAGAGGATATCGCGGTCATTGGAGAAGCCACCAGCGGGGAGGCTCTGCTCGAATTGATACGCAGCAAAGATCAACCCGACTTAGTGATTCTAGATATTAATATGCCTGAACTTGATGGCTTGGAAGCGGCCAAAGAGATCCGCCAAAGATATCCGTATATCCGGCTGCTTGTGCTTACTATGTACAACAAACCCGTTTTTATTCGAGGTTTGATCGAGGTTGGGGTTCATGGTTACATTTTGAAGAATACGGGCCGCGAGAAGCTGCTAAATGCAATCAGGAAAATTGCGGCAGGAGAGGACTACTTCGGTGAAGATGTCACAAAAAGTATCATAGGAAGCTTTAAGAGTAAGGGCTCACCCGATGTACACCCATCGTTGACGAAACGGGAAGAGGAAATTGTAAAACTTATCGCCAAAGCTTACACAACGGCTGAGATCGCCGAAAAGCTTTTTATCAGTACGCATACCGTCGATACGCACAGAAAAAATTTGCTCAGCAAGTTGAATCTTAAAAATGCTGCGGCCATCGTAAACTATGCAATTCAAAATGGCTTGACGGATGAGAAGTTTTAATCCCTTGCTTGACTTTTTTTCTCCCGGGCTCTTCTAATCTCTAAGTTAATTCCAATTGACATTCTCCAATATACCTATAGCTAGGTATGCAAATTGCCTGGAAAGAGCGAGGCAATCCCCAAAATAAACACGGACATTTGGTTAGTCGCCTCACCTAAGACAAGGCGGATAAATTCCAGGGCGTTCATTCTGGACTATTTGGAAAAAAAAGAAAAGTCTAACCTCAATTGTAAAACACATGAACCCTCAACAAAAAAAACTTATCCTTTCTAAACTAAAAGGAATGGATACCACAGACCTTACAACAATTGTGTCTGCCCTTGACCAGTTATTGCAGCAAGACTTATTTCCTCAGGATATTTTTCCTGAAGGCATCATTATCAAAGACAGTGCTCGTGCAAGGTTCATTCTCAATCCGGATAAGCACAAAGAACTTATGGATATCGTGAATGCTAACCTCGACAATCCAATTTTCAAAGACTTTAGTGTGTTTCCCTTAGGTATCATCAAACCGGAATTGTATGAAACCAAAATCCAACTTGGCAGAACTAGACTTTGAAAAGTTTGTAAGGAAGGGTAGGAGAATGTTACAAATACATCCTAGTCTATTCTGCAATTTCGAGTGCTCGCATTGTTACTCAAGTTCTTCGTTTAAGTCGAAAAAATCTTTGAATGCTTCGTATGTCATTCAAACAATAAGAAGCGCTTTTGAATTGGGATACGATAGCCTATCCGTTTCGGGAGGTGAGCCATTACTTTATCCTCACCTCCAAGAAATTCTGACGGCTGCCAAAGATATTGGAATGGCCACATCCTTGATAACTAACGGCTCGTTCCACAAATCCCGATATGAAGATTTGAAGGGCTTAGTAAATACAATTGGTGTCAGTATTGATGGTGGGCCGGCGTTACATAACGCAATTCGACAAAACAAGAATTCTTTTAGTCGTGTCAACAATTTTCTAGATTTTGCTAAAAATATATTTCCATCGCTAGGGATTTCATTCACACTAACCGATGAATCCTGGGAGCAGCTACCCACACTGATTGAGTATGCTGAAACAATGGACGTGGACATCTTTCAAATTTATCCTCTGGAAAAAAATGGAAGAGCGAGCTTCAGCAAATACTCTCTATCAAGTGAAACCATGATGCGTGCCTATTTGATATCGCAAATATTAGGTGAAAATAACACAACTAAGATTCACTTTAATTGTTTCTCAAAATCAAATTTGAAAAAACTATCAGATTGCGGTTTGAAAGACACCGGCCAAGAAATGGCCGACATTATTGACCTTGTAGTTCTAAACGAACACGGTGAATTGCTACCCTACACTTATGGGTTGAGCCCTGTTTTCAAAATAGCCGATAAACATAAGCCATTGCGAAGAGATGTATGGCTGAATTATAAAGAAAGGGCCTTAGAGCTTCTAATGAACGTTTGTAACAAAGCAAATCAGATTTGTATAAGCGAGACCGGGTATTTCATACAGTACCATGAGATACTAAGAAATATTTCTTACGAAAGGTACCCAAAATATTAATCACCGATTAATCCGATAACATGAATACTCAACTTTCAGTAAATGGTTCCCACTCTGAATCTAAAAGTCCAATACTTGAATTTTCGAGATTTCAAATTCTTAAATTCCTTATCTGGATAATTATTGTCGGAATTATATTCATTTTTATTTATTGCTTCAGATTCTTTTGGGGCGACCAAAATTCAGCAAATAATTTTATTTCCATATTATATATTGCCGCTATCGGTGTGATGGTTGCGGGAGCTAGTTTGATGATAGGAGCATTTGCCGGATTTTTATTTGCAATACCAAAAATATTAACTAGCAATAACTCAAATCAGGCATTATCTGCCACAACAGTTTACACACATAATGACAATCTTGTTCAAATAAGTGATTGGCTTACAAAGATCATGGTGGGTGTGGGGCTAACGCAATTGATACACCTGCCTGAAGTCCTCAAACAATTGGGAGAGTATCTGCAGTCCGGTTTTGGTAACGATCTTATTGCCCAATGCTTTTCAATTACAATAGTTTTATATTTTTTGACAAATGGGTTCTTGTTATCATACTTGTGGACAAGGTTATACTTTATAAGAATGCTTGCAGAAACCGATCAAGACATTGAGAATACTCGAAGAATGTATGAAAGAGAAAAGAAAGAGAAGGAGGAGCTAAAAGATATTATTAAAGTTTCTGGTTTTAATCAGGACTTAAAAAAAGTAAAATTGCCAGAATATGATAGTGAAGACCCGCAAAAGGGAAAATGGGGTGGACAGCCTGAAAGTAATGGAAAGAAAATAACTGCATTCGTAACACCCGGCGATCTAGCAAATGGTCTTTTCAAAATAAATCTTCAGGTTAAATCTACGGATCCCAACAACACCTTGACAGGAAGAGTAAAATTTTATCTACATCCTACATACCAGAACAGCGAACCAGAGGTAGTATCAAAAAATGGAATTGCGGAATTAAATTTAGTCGCGTATGGAGCGTTTACGGTTGGTGCCAGGACTGAGGATGGAACGACATTGGAGTTAGATTTGGCCCAGATTCCAGAGGCACCGGAAGTATTTAAGAATAGGTAATTCAATAGAAATTTTTTCGTTGGTATATCCTTTGGATTATTTTCTATCGACTCACTAAGAAATTTCATGATTCTTTCTCAATCCAGAAGTATACTTGCCTTTATGGCGTCTTGATGTTCTTTGTACTGGTGATTAAAGCCAATTCGATGGGAGGAAAATAATGGATTGTATGCTGGATTCCTATTTTGATTTAGTAAAATATAATAATGCTCACAACTTCAAAACTACAAACCTATGCCTGACTCCAAGATTAATGACAAGGATTCCTTGTCTAAATTCATTGACGAACTTCATTTTGAATATGAGTTATGGTATGCCAAGAGTTGTCGCTTAAATTATCGGATTTGGTACGCTCTACAACTTATTGCATTGCTTAGTGGATTTCTAACTTCGATTTTTGTTGCTTTTCAGACTAAAGAAGAATGGTCAACGACAATTAAAATTATTTGTGTCGTGGTACCGTTGATAGGTTCTTTAGCTGGAACAGTTATTTTACAATTCAAAATTTTTGAAACTTGGAGATTGAGAGAGGAAGGAAGAATATTATTCCAAAGCCTAGTCAATTTCGCGAAAAGTGAATTTTCCAAATGTAAAGAAGAGGAGGATTATGAGAAATTATTTGAAATTCTGCGGGTCCGAGCTGAGGCGATCGAGCACGCGCAAGCAAGCAGTTTTTTCTCCCTATATGGAAGTAGCTTTATTGCGACATTTTCTTCAAAGTAGAAGGTTACTTTCAGAAGTGACGTAAAGAATTTTCAAAACATGAACGTCTATTTATATAATGCTTTTAGTTAACTCAAAATAAATTTTATGACCCTTTCCACAAATCCCAAAGTATCATTACCTTTATATCACTTTGATGTTCTTTGCACTGATTTCAAGAGTGAGCAATTCGAGAGTCCAAAATAACGGTCGGCCTAGTGCATTATCCGTTAATTTGTTACCCAACCTATAATCGTCTCAGCGGGATCACAAGTAAAGACAAAACACTTCCTGAGCCACTGATTTTATGTGGCTTAGGTGGTTTTGTGCCAGTTTTTGTGGCAAATTTGTGGGCAATTCCTTTCGCCTAAGTAAACGCTGCCTCATCTAATAGTACTCTGATTTTATTTGATCTCCGAACTAGGACTCGGTATCACAACGATATGACTAAGCGTCACGGTGCCACGTGACCCATTCCGAATTTCACTTTTCATAATTTTTTTTTCTAAAATTGTCGGCTTTTACCGTTGAGAAATCTGCAAGAATAAGCGTCGACGCTGCTCCTGCTCAGCCTGTCCGCGAAAGATTAAATTGGGGCAGTATAAGGCGGCTTATTGAGGTGGCCCAGCACAAACTTCTGGCCATACCAGCTCGATCCTAATCGCGAGAAAAAACCCATGCCACACAAGGTATATTTGTTTAAATTCATGCAATCGACAAATATGAAAGTACTAGGCAAAAACTATCGCACGATCTGGATTAACGAAGAAGATGAGGAAGTGATCAGCATTATTGATCAGCGTTATTTACCGCATCGCTTCATCACGGAAGAATTACATACAGTAAGCGAGATGGTACATGCGATAAAAAACATGCATGTCAGAGGTGCTGGCCTTATCGGTGCTGCTGCAGGATATGGTATGTACTTAGCCACAGTAGAGTCCAGCCACAAAAATTCTTTTGAGCACGTATTGGCATCTGCTGATGCATTGAAAGCCACGCGGCCAACCGCTGTCAATTTGGAATGGGCCGTCAACAAGCAATTAAATGCTATTGCGCAGGGAAAAACAGCGAGTGAAAAAATTAAAATCGCGCGAAAAATGGCTAATCATATTGCTCAGGAAGACGCGGAATATTGCAGGAGAATAGGGATGCACGGTGTGGCAATTATTGAAGAAATCAGCAAAAGAAAAAATGGAAAAGTGGTCAATATTTTGACCCACTGTAACGCTGGATGGCTAGCCTTTGTTGATTACGGTTCAGCTACTGCACCAATTTATGAGGCATTTGAAAGAGGGATTGATCTTCACGTTTGGGTGGATGAAACTCGTCCTCGCAATCAGGGTGCAAGCTTAACAGCATGGGAGTTGATGAATCAAGGTATTCCTCATACCGTCATTGTAGATAATGCTGGTGGGCATTTAATGCAACATGAATTGGTTGATATGGTAATTACTGGTGCCGATAGAGTAACCCTTGCTGGAGATGCAGCCAATAAAATCGGTACATACCTGAAAGCATTGGCGGCGCATGACAATGGAATTCCTTTTTACGTAGCACTACCGTCCTCTACTTTTGATTGGAGTATCCGCGATGGTGTGAAAGACATTCATATCGAGGAAAGAAACGCCGATGAAGTCAAATATATTTATGGATTATGTGATGACGAAATTAAAAAAGTTTTGATAACACCATTAAACAGTCCGGCTGGGAATTTTGGATTTGATGTTACGCCAGCCAGGCTTATCAGCGGCTTGATCACGGAACGAGGTATTTGCCGCGCAAACGAAGAAGATATAACTAAAATGTACGTTGAAAAAGTCAAACCGATATGAGCGATGAGGGTGTAATTAAATTCAATTGTCACTGGACAAAGTCTGCACCATTAGAAGAAGCATGGATAAGAGATCTAAATGTTTGGCGGGATAAATTGTACCGCCTGGGTCTTATTGGTGTTAATGAAGAAGGTATCGGGTATGGCAATATTAGCATCCGGTTTCGAAAAAATGAATTTATTATTTCTGGATCGGGAACGGGGAAATTCAAAAAGCTTACCCAAGAGCATTATGCATTGGTAACTGATTATGATGTAAAAAAAAACGCAATCTGCTCGACCGGCTCCGTTATAGCTTCATCTGAATCATTAACGCACGCGATGATTTACGAACATGCAAGCGATGTCCATGCGGTGATGCATGTTCATCATGTTAAGATATGGAAGAAACTCTTAAATACCCTACCTGCCACGGCTCAAAATATTGAATATGGTACACCTGAAATGGCAAACGAAATAGCGCGATTGTTTAACGAGCAAAAACTTTCTCAACATAAAATATTTGCCATGGCAGGCCATTACGAAGGGATTGTTTGTTTCGGTAAGAATTTACCTCAAGCTGGTGAATTATTATTGAATGAGTTGGTGAAGTAACGAATTGATGTCGCCAGTCCTCCAAAAGCCCCTTACAATTCCGGTTCTAAGCAATGGGACGTCACTACCAGTTTTTTTTACTCACAAAAGAAATACTCCAGGATTAATAACTATATGGTGTACTTATCCCTTTAATATTATCAGCTCCTTCAATGCAAAGTTGTTTTATAAAATTCAATAAGGATTGCCTTGGGTGTTAAATGATATCGTAACCATTAATTCGTCAATCTATCCAACAACAATGATATGAAAGCATCCGACCTCTTTGTTAAGGCCC
>WUUC01223058.1_pt1 | contig 16327 bp, 12 predicted proteins | sample 6278441 | NCBI WGS metagenome assembly WUUC01 (sample SAMN13675441, study PRJNA597444) | soil metagenome | isolation source: soil | place: USA: Washington | collected 2017-10
CGCGGCGGATCTCCTCGGCGAGCGACTCGATATGACGCCGGCCGAGCCAGCCCGCGTCCAGCGCCAGCACGACCGTCACGTCGACCGGATAGGACCGGTCCAGCTCGGCCCGCAGGTCCTCCACCCGCCCTACCTTGATCCGCGACCCGGCCGTGCGCACCACCGGAAGCCCAAGGTCGGCCTGCTCCAGCACCCAGTCGAACGGTGTGGGGTCGAAGAACGCGAGCTGGCTGGACTCCTTGACGGGACGGGAACGGTAGGCGGCGGGATCGAGGTCGACACCCCACAGGTCGTCGGCGCGCTCCAGATACCGGGCGATCTTCAACCCGGCGAGCCCCTGCAGCGTCACCGAACCGAACCGCGAGCGGCAGCGCAGGACGTCCTGAATGGAACTCTTGCCCAGGTAGGCCTGCGTGCGCCCGACGGTCGTCACAGCATGCAGGTTACGCGCTCGCCGCCCTGGTCAGGCGTTCGACAAGGCGGGCGACGGTGGGCGACTCGAACACCGTGCGAATGTTCAGCTCCGCCCCGAAGGTCGACCGGATCCGGCTGATCAACCGGGTGGCCAGCAGTGAGTGCCCGCCGAGATCCAGGAAGCTGTCGTCGATGCCCACTTCGGTCAGGCCGAGGATGTCGCAGAACAGGTCGCACATCGCCCGCTCCTGCGGGGTGCGCGGCCCGCGAACGCTTGACGGGGCGGCGAAGTTCGGCTCAGGCAGCGCCGACCGGTCGAGCTTTCCACCCGGTGTCAACGGAAGCGCGTCCAGCACGACGACCGCCGACGGGATCACGTGCTCGGGCAGCAGGCAGCTCACCTGCTCCCGCAGCGCGCCGACCGACACCTCCTGGCCATCCTCCGGGACGACGTAGGCCACCAACCGGTCCTCACGCACCACGACGGCGGCCTGGAGCACCGACGGATGCCCGGTCAGTGCCGCCTCAATCACCCCGGACTCGACCCGGAAACCCCGGACCTCGGAGGGATCCGACGCCAGGCCAACGAATTCCAGCACCCCGGCGGCGCGCCACCGGGCGAGATCCCCGGTGCGGTACATACGCTCCCCGAGGCCACCGAAGGGGTTGGCGACAAACCGTTCCGCGGTGAGCACCGGGCGGTGCAGGTACCCCTCGGCGACTCCCGGCCCGGCCAGGTAGATCTCGCCGACCACTCCGGTCGGCACCGGCCGCAGATCGGAATCCAGGACGTAGACCCTCTTGTTGGCAACCGGCCGTCCAATGGGGACGGTCGCCGACTCGGTGACGTCCGGCTCGGCGATTGGGAAAGCCGTTGACACACCAATGCCTTCCGCGGATCCGTAGATATTCACCACCCGCAGTTCCGGGAAGTTCCGCAGTGCCTTGGCGACATGGGTGACCGACGCCGGCTCGCCCGAGATCAGCACCTGCCGCACGACCTGGAACACCCACGGGTACTCGTCGACCATCACGTTGAACAGGCTGGACGGTAACCGAAGCGCGGTGACCTCGTGCCTGGCGATCAACCGCGCCATCATCGGGGGCTCGGGATGCTGGCCTGGCTGCAACACCGCGGTGGCACCGAACAGCAACGCCCCGAACACCTCCAACGCGAAGGCTTCCTCGCAGACCGGCGCGCACTGCAGCAGCACCTCGTCACGTCCAAAGTGGAGGTAGCGCTGACCGAGGTAGGTACAGAGCACCGCCTTGTGCGAGCTGGCCACACCGATCGACGAACCGGTCGGGCCTGGAGTGAAGGTCACGCAGGCGATATCGGTGGGGTGCGCCTGGCTGACGAAGTTGTCCTCGAGCTCGTGCGCGATCTGGCCGACCATCTCCGCGTCCAGCCGGATGACGTCCACATCCGAGTTGGCCAACCGGGCGGAGCGGCCGCCGATGGTGATCACCGTCGCCGGCGCGGTCTCGGCCAGCGCATCAAGCAGGTGCGCCGCGGAAACCTTGGGGTCGAGCATGATGTAACCGCACCCGGCCTTGAGCACCGCGAGCATCGCGGCGACCAGCAGCGGGGACCGGTCGAGGTAGATCCCAACCAGGTCACCGCGTTTAACCCCGTGCCGGACCAGGTACCTGGCCAGCTGGTTGGCCCTGGCGTTGAGGTCAGCATAGCTCACCTCGGCGTCGTCGAAGATCAGCGCGGTGGCGTCGGGGATCCGCACCACCTGCTCCTCGAACAACTCGTGCAGGCACCGATCGTCCGGAATGGACACCGCAGCGCCATTCCAGTCCACCAGCAACGTATGCCGCTCGGTCTCGTCGAGCACGTCGATCGTCCCAATAGGAGCGTCTGGATCCGCGCCGACCTGCTCGAGCACCTCGACCAGCCGGCCCGCCAGCATGGCGACGGTCTCCCGGTCGAACAACGCGAGCTCGTACTCGAGCACCCCGTCGATGCCGGTGCTGGTCTCGTGGAACGCCACGGTGAGGTCGTAGCGCGACGAGCCGGTGTCGATCGGCCACGGCGTGATGTCCAGCCCGGGGATCGACAGCACGGCGTCCGTGTTGTCCCGCAACACAAGCATGACCTGGAAGAGCGGGTGCCTCGACAGCGTGCGCATCGGCTTGAGCGCCTCGACCACCCGCTCGAACGGCACGTCCTGGTGCGCGTAGGCGGCGACGTCGGCCTGCCGCACCCTGACCAGCAACTCCCGGAAAGTCGGATCGCCGGACACATCAGTCCGAAGCACCAAGGGGTTCGCCAGGAACCCGACCAGGCCGGCGAGTGACTGATCCGCCCGGCCGGGAACAACCGTGCCGATGGGGATGTCGGTACCCGCACCCATCCGGGACAGCAGCACCGCGAGACCGGCCTGCAGCACCATGAACAGCGTGCTGCCGGTGGCGCGGGCCAGCTCGGTCAGGACTCCGTGCGCCTGAGGGTCGAGACCGAACCGCATGACCCCACCGCGATGGCTTGGCTCGGCCGGCCGTGGCCGGTCGGTCGGCAGGCACAGCTCCTCCGGCAACCCGGCCAGCGTCTCGGTCCAGTACCGCAGCTGAGCTGACATGACGCTGTCCGGATTCTCCGCGCTACCAAGGATTTCGTGGCGCCACAGGCTGTAGTTGACGTAGCCGAACGGCACCGGGTCGAAGCGTGGTGCCTGCCCGGCCGAGCGCGCCTCGTACGCCGTGCCGAGGTCACGCAGGAACGGCCCGACCGACCGGGCGTCGCTCGCGATGTGGTGCATCACAACGAGGAACACGTGATCGGCCGGCCCGAGGGTGAACAGCCACAAGCGGACCGGTGGCTCGCGGGTGATGTCGATGGGCGCCCTGATCGCCTTGGCTATCGCGATCTCCAGCGCGTCCTCGGCGCACTCGACGATCCGAAACGCCGGTGGCAGCACACCGGGTTCGAGGATCCGCTGATGCGGTTCCCCATCGTGGAACGGAAAGACAGTGCGCAGTGCCTCGTGCCGGTCGACCACGTCGCTGACCGCGGCGCGCAGCGCGGATGGGTCAAGGGGGCCACCCAACCGGATGGCGAATGGTATGTGGTGCGCCGCCGCCTGCCCCAGCTGGTTGAGAAACCACAGCCGCCGCTGCGCGAAAGGCAGTGGTATCACGAAGCATCCCTTCGGGGCCGCCGCGGCATAGGCGCGGAATAGCCCCGGGTGAGAAAGTCCTTGATGACCTCTCCGGGGCTGGCAGTTCGCAGTTGGCTCGCATGGGTCGCAACGAAATCCAGGCAAGCTTCGCGAGAGTCTTCGCCGTGTGCCGTGGTCCAGCCGGCCGGCGCGGGAACGTCCGCCGGCCAGAGGGACTGCTGGTGCCGGTCGTTGATCAGCACCACGTACCTACGGTCGTCGTCCTCGAAGGGGTTGGTAGCCACGGTAACCGCCTTACGTTGATCCATTACTCAGGAGTGCATTCGGCCGATTGTGAGTAATTCGGCACACGGGTTAAATGGCTGCACGGCCCCGGCGCGGTCGACTGACATAAAAGCTCCATAATCAACCGCCCTTCAAGTCCATCGACCCTGATCAGGTCTTCGCGCGTACACTTCTCCGCTCCCCTATCGTGGCGTTATCGCGAGACCATCGTCGCTGGTCAGCCGCGATAGCCGGCCGGAGAAGCGCGGCGATATAGATACAATGCGCGCGGTTCATAACGTCATGAGCGACAAATCAGATGGCGCTCAGAAGATATGCAGAGCGCCTCCGCAAACGGGAGTCGCTACGATGTTTCGCATTCGCCTGGTCTCGGTAGTTCTCGCAGTCGCCGCCGCCATCGTGGCCGCCCCGGCCGTCGCCTCCGCCGCCCCGGACACCGGTTCCCTCACCAACGCCCCCACCGTGGCCCTTGACGATCCCTGGGGACCCTGATCCAAAACCTCGTACCCGATGATCCAGCTCGCCCCACACAGGCCGCCTCTCTCGCAGCGAGAGGCGGCCTACCCCGCGTCAGCTCAGGTCGGGACCCGCTCCGAACCGACGGCGGCCACCGGCTCGACCCGCTTGGCCAGCAGTGGCGCCAGATCCTGCTGGACCCGCGAGGCGCCGACGTTGTCCATGATCTGCTCGCGCAGGCTGATCGCCTTGCGCAGCAACTCCTCCGCCTCCGCGCGCCGGCCCAGCCGCGCCCGCGCCCGGCCGAGCGCGTGCAGCACGTAGGCCTCGCCGATGGTGTCCCGGCTGGCGCGGATCAGCTCAAGGTCGGAGCTCAGCACCAGGTCAGCCTCGTCATTGCGCTGCTGACGCAGCAGAACCTCGCCGAGCCGGTAGAGCACCTGCGCCTCGATCCGGCGGCAGCCGACGTCGCGACAGATCTCGAGCGCCTCGTTGAGCTGGTCGGTGGCCAGCTCATGGTCGCCCCATTCCGAGGAGATGCTGGCGATGTTGCTCAGCACGTGCGCCTGGCAAGCGAGATCCCCGACGCGGCGGAAGCCTTCCAGCGCCTCGAAGTACCCACTGCGAGCCCGATCGGTCTCTCCCCTGTGATGGTCGAGATTGGCCAGGGCCCGGCCGGCCATCGCCTGCCCGCGCAGATCGCCGGCCTCGACGAACAACCGCATCGCCGGCTCGAGCACCGCACGGGCCGGGGCGAGCTGGCGGCGGGCGAGGTGCAGATGGCCGAACGAGGTCAGGATCGCGGCCTCGCCGCGCTTGTTGCCGGCCTTGCGCACCGCTTGCAGCGCCCGGTCGTTGGACTGCTGCCACTCGTCGAAGTAGCCGCCGAGCGAGAACAGGGTGTTCAACCGGACGGCGAGCTCCCAGCACAGCTCGTCATGACCCTCGGCGGCGGCCAGCCCGACGGCGGCCACGAGGTTCGGGCTCTCCGCCTCCAGCCAACGCAGCGGATCCACCGGTTCGAGCCCGATGCGGGGCCCACTGGCCTCCCAGCGGCGGGCGGTGCCCTGCAGAACGCTGAAGTCGCCGCCGTAGATCTCCCGGTGCATCTGGTCGGCCATGGCGAGCCAGCCACCGAGCACCCGGGCCACCGCCTCGTCCCTGACCTGCTGGGCCTCGGCGGTGAGTCGTTCGCGGGCGAACAGCCGGATGATCGCGTGCAGCCCGTAGCGCGGTTCACCGTCGAGATCGGGGCCGGTGACGTCGAGCATCTGGGTGTCGACCAGCCGCTCGAGCAGCCCGGACGCCTCGATGGGCTCCTCGTCGAGGAGCGCCGCGGCGATCCAGCCGGGGATCGACCCCTCGGGCAGCGCGCCGAGCAGCCGGAACAGCCGCGCCTCCCGGGTCTCGAGGCCGTCATAGGTGAGCTGCAGGCTGGCGCGCATCATCAGGTCGCCATGCGCCAGCTCGTCGAGCCGGCGGCGTTCGTCGGCGAGTCGGCCGACCATGGAGGCCAGCGACCAATGCGGGCGCGCCGAGAGCCGGGCCGCGACGATCCGCAGCGCCAGCGGCAACCCGCCGACCATCCGCACCAGCGCGGCGGCCGCGGTCGACTCGCCGGCCACCCGCTGCTCGCCGATCACCTTGCCCAGCAGGTCGAGCGCCTTCTCCGGCTGGAAGAGGTCGACGTCGAGCACCTTCGCGCCGGAGATCTCGGTCAGCCGCACCCGGCTGGTGAGGATCACCGCGCAGCTCCCACTGCCCGGCAGCAGCGGCAGCACCTGGCGCACCGCGGCGACGTCGTCCAGCACCACCAGCAACTTCCGGCCGGCCAGCAGGCTGCGGTACATCTCGGCGCGCTCGTCGAGGGAGTCGGGGATGCTCGACCCCGGCATGCCCAGCGCGCGCAGGAACCGGCCGAGCACGTCGGACGGGTCGATCGGGGTGCGCTGCATGCCGGCCAGGCCGCAGAACAGCTGCCCGTCCGGGAAGCGGCGCTCGGCGACCTGGTGTGCGACGTGCATGGCCAGCGCGGTCTTGCCGATGCCGGCCTTGCCGGCGAGCACCACGACCCGCACCGCCGCCCGGTCGTCGCCATCGAGCAACGCCGCCTCGGCCTGCTCGACCAGCGCCTCCCGGCCGGTGAAGTCGACGATGTCGGCGGGCAGCTGACGCGGCACCTGCGACCGGGCCGGCTGGGCGGACACCTCGCTGGCATCGGGCTGCAGGCGGGGGTCCTCGGCGAGGATGGCCGCCTCCAGCTTGCGCAGTTCCTCGCTCGGCTCGAGGCCCAGCTCGTCGACCAGCAGCCGCCAGCCCGCGCGGTACACCTCCAGCGCCTCCGCCGGGCGGCCCGAGCGGTACAGCGCGATCATCAGCTGGCCCCGCAGCCGCTCGCGCAGCGGGTGTTCGGCCACCAGGCTGCCCAGCTCACCGGTGACCCGGTGCTGACGTCCGAGCCGCAGCTCGAGGTCGATCCACGTCTCGGTGGCGGTCAGCCGTGCCTCCTCCAGCCGCACGGCCGCGCTCAGCAGTCCGGGTCCCGGCTCACCGCCGAGCGCTCGTCCACGCCACAGCGCCAGCGCCGTCCGCAGCAGCTCGACGGCCTCCTCAAGGGCACCGTCCCGCTCCGCGGCGTTCGCCTCGGACACCAGCCGGGCGAAGTTCTGGCTGTCGATCTGGCTGTCCGCGACCTTCAGCAGGTAGCCGGGAGCCCTCGTCACAATGGGTGCGTCGACGCCGAGCTCGGTGAAGACGTGTCGCAGGGCGGAGACGCAGATCTGCACCTGGCTGCGCGCGGTGGCCGGGGGCTGCTCGTCCCACACCACGTCGATCAGCCGGTCGATGCTGACCACGCGGTTCGGCTCAAGGAGCAAAGCGCTCAGAATGATCGGCTGACGACCGGGTGGAATGCGCGCCTGCGTGTCCCCGCTGGTCACCTCGATCGGGCCGAGGATCTTGAATTGCACCCCGTCCGCACTACGGCCGGCTGGCTCCGCCGACCTTGTCACGTCCACTGTCGGACCTCCGCGGGGCCGGCTCGACCGGCACGACCCCTGATATCTGCATTATCGTCGCCTTGGCGCCGGTGTGAAGAGGTCTGTGCGGATTCGCACGATAGCGTCGCCATAACGCGCCGATGCCGGCCGTCGGCAAGCTGGTCACGAATCGGGATCCCGCTGGGGATGTACCACCTAGGTGTGTCCCCTCCCGCCGCCCTAGGGACCCGAATCCGGACTGAATGGCTCGGCCCATGATTGATGAATACGTGACCTCGGTAGCGATGGACCACGTCCGGCTCAGCTACTGCTACCTCGATGACGGTGACGTCGACGGATATTGCTCGTTGTTCACCGAGCAAGTCGTGTTGCGCCAACCGGGAACCAACCCCGTCACCGGTCGGGCGGAGCTCGAGCGCATCGTGCGCGCTCGCCACGCCAACTACGCCGTTCGCCACAATATCTACCAGGTGTTCGCATCTGGCCGGCGCGTGGCAGCCATCGGCAGACGCCGGCAGTTGCGCGCCCCGTACCAGGCCGACGTGCACTTTGTGGACGTTTTCACCATCGCCGACAATGGCCTGCTCAACGACCGCACCACCTTCCTGTTCTCCCCCGCCCGCATTTCGATGGGCGCCAACTCGAAATCCTGAGTTCGGGTGGACGTCTAACACGCGGATTTGGCGCGGAGGACTCGATCAACCGCGGCGTCGACCCTGGCCGGCGGCAGCTCCTTTTCCAGCAGGTCAATGACCGGGCCGGCGGGACCTCCGCTCGACCAGAACGCGATGTCGGCGCCGGCCGCGAGTGCCTTGAGCACGGCATCAGGAAGCGGATGGCGATCGGTCACCGCGCGCATGCCGCCGAGGTCGTCGGTGATGGTGAGGCCGTCAAAGTGATAGCTGTTCCTAAGTAGCTGGTAGGTCGCGGGGTGCAGCGACGCGGGCTCGCCGTCGGTCAGGCCCGGGACGTCGACGTGACCGAGCATCACGGCCGTCGGCTGCCGGTCGAGTAGCTCCTCGTAGGGCTTGAGGTCGAGTTCACGCAGGTCGTCAAGGGAAGGCGTGGTGACCACCGCCTGATGGGAGTCGCCGCTGGCGTGACCGTGGCCGGGGAAGTGCTTGACCACGGGGAGGATGCCGGCGTCGCGAAGGCCGTCGGCGAAGGCCCGGGCGTAGTCGGTGACTATCGCGGGGTCGGCGCTGAAGGAGCGGTCGCCGATAACGTCGCGGTCCGGCTGGTCGGTGACGTCGACGACGGGGGCGAAGTCGATCGTGACGCCCCGCGCCTGGAGGGCGTGACCTCGGGTTCTGGCGAGGTCACGCACCTGCTGCGGGCTCATGGTCCGAGCCATCGCCCTTGCGCTGGGGATCGAGCCGTCCAGCGCGTCGACCCGCTGCACCCGGCCGCCTTCCTCGTCGACGCTGACCGCGAGGGGCAGGGTGGCGGCGGCCTTGACGGCGACGAGGTTGTTGTCGGTGAGCAGCTGGGTCGCGGTGCCGCCGAGGAAGATGCCGCCGACGCCCAGGTTGCGGACCAGCTCGACGGCCGCGGCCGGGTCGGCCGGGTTCACACCGACCATGAGGAGCTGAGCCAGGCGCTGACGCGGGGACAGCGCGGCGATCACCGGGGCGCAGGACGGGCCGGTCGGCTCGGGTTTGTCGGTGTGCCGGCTGGGGGCCGTCAGGCGCGACGACGGCACGGGCCGGCTCCACCCGGCGATGGCGGACGCGAGTAGCGCGCCGACCACCATGGTCACCAGGAGAATGGACACATCCGATCGCCGCGCTCTCACCGCGTGCTGGTCCTTTCTGGCCGTCCGGCCTGTTCCCAGTCGCATCACGATAGTCACCAACCAGGACAGCCGCGGTCAGTCCAGCCAGCCCGCTCCATAGGCCAGACCCGGGGAGAGGCCGTCGAACGTCAAGTGGATCTCGCCGGCCTGGTCGATCGAGAGCGGCTCGCCACCGGATACCGGATCGCCCGCGTCACGTTGAAACACGCCGCGCAACGACCAGATCCGCTGCGGCGGCCGATCCGGGTCGAACCGCACCCTAAGATCGAACCGCGCACACGGATGCCTCGGGACGCAGGCGAAATGCGGCGGCATCAGGTAGCCCTCCGGGAACCGGAAAAGCAGCGCGAACTCGTGCTCCTCCCCCATGGCAAGTGGCCGCGGCAAACCGAGCTGAAATGCCAGCCGCTCGCTCGACTCCATCCCACGCTCGATCAGGGTGCCGCCATAGAACACGTTGATGCCGAGCCGGGTGTGCGGATCGGCGGACCGGTGCGCCGGCTCGGCGACGGTGACCGCGAGATCAAGCTCGGCGACGTCGTCCTGATCGGCGACAATCCTCCGCTGCACCAACGCTTCCGGGCGACCCCGGTCGAGCGCCAGGGTCACCCACAGCTCACTGGTGTGCCAGCCGCACGCCTGCCCGTACGCCGTCGGCCCGGCGACGGGACCGGCGTCGGCCGAGGTGACCGTGGCGAGTTGGGCAAGCTGATGGATTCCGTCGTCCACCCGCCGGCGTGCCGTTCTCGGGTCGCGGTTCAACCGGACGGCCGCCCACCCGACCCGGTCCTTGTAGAGCGGCATCCGGGCATCCGGACGGATCGCGAACGCCGCCTGCACCGCGAACCGGAGGTCATCCGGCAGCTCGGCGGAGAGGTTCTCCAACCGCCGCGCCACCTTCAGGCGAATCTCCGACGGGCCGTCCGCGTCGGTCACCTCACACACCTCGCGGAGCGCGGATCCAACGCGCGCGCCGATGTGACTGACGTAGAGACCACGTCCCTTGCGCAAGCTCTTCATCTCGTTGACCAGCTCGGTCAGCTCGACCATCGGATCCTCCATTCCCCTGCTGTTTCCCGTTTCTATGGCTTCAAGGCAAGGGAAACGCCTTGGTGGGCTTCATCTCTCGGGAACACACTGTTGTGGTTGGTCCTGCCGCGGACTGAATCACTTCTAAGGAGCAGCAGAATGAAAGTCATGTGCGCGCTTTCCCTGACCATGCGACTCGCACTCCTGACCTTTGCCGCCGGCTTCATCCTCGGGCTCGCTCTCGGCATCCGTGAGGCCACTCCCGACTCGCCGGCACCCATTCCGGACCAGAGCCCGTTGGCCGGGGGCCACCAATTCCCCGGCCAACCAAACGGATCAATGAATCTCCATCGGACGGCTCCCGTTCGTCGGTGATTGCCCCCTACTTGGCACCTACGCAGAGTGGCCCCCCGAGGTGGACCAGGACTGGACTGAACATGGATGAGCACTCGGCAGGACGCGAGCCGACTCACCGCAGCCAGTGATCAAGTAGCGTTTACTGTTTCCTACAACTCGTGCAACACGCAACATCTTTCGGCCATCGAATCGGCAGCGGATTCTCTAAGTAAGCGTCACGCAAACGGCGGGCGCGACAATCATTGGAGAATCTCATGAATGACTCACGCGCTATCGTCATGGCCAAAATCGCGGCGGTCGCCTGCGCGATCGGGGTGATGGTGGCGGTTCCGATGGTCGAGGCCTCGGCCGCTGAATCCGCTGGCAGCGGCGCCGTCGTAACGCCACAGCCGGCCACGCCCAACAATGACCCGTGGATCTGATGACTTCGACGAAACTGGCCTCCTGGAGCGATACCTCCCGCTCTAGGAGGCCTTCTTTGCGCAGGGGCAGGGCATTTGAATCAGTTCGGCGCGGATTTCGTTGGCGTAGAACCAGTGCAGTTTGTCGAAGATGGCCAAGGCGGCGCCCCAATGCTCGGCCGCTTCCTGGTGGTCGCCAGTGACGTGCATGACGCGGGCGGCGCCGCGGTGGGCGAGCGCTTGCTTGCCCAGGTCTCCCGTACCTCGGGCGAGGTCCAGCGCGGAGAAGTACGCCTTGTGGGCTTCGGTGGTGTTGTCGCGGGCCAAGTAGGTGGCGCCACGATCGAGGTAGAGCTGGGTACGCAGGCCGGGGTTGGCGACCGGTTCGGCGACTTGCTTGGCCTGTTCGTGGTAGCGCAGGGCGTCGTCGAGCCGCCCGGCGAGGCGGTGCACGGCGCCGATGTTGTTCAGCGCGGCGGCCTCGGTGCTGTGGTTGCTCATCTCGGCGGCCAGCCGTTGGGCGTTGTGGTGGTCGGCCATCGCCTCGTCGAGCAGTCCCATGCGCCGGCGCACAGCTCCCAGGTTGTTCAGGGTGCTGGCCAGGCTCTGGGTGTCGCCGATCTGTTCGAGCAGGTCGGCGGCGGCCAGGTGACGTTGTTGGGAGAGCTGGAAGTCTCCCCGTTGCTCGTCGAGGATGCCAAGCATGTCCAGGGCGTTGGCCTGCCCGCGCCGATCGTCGATCCGCTGGTAGATAGCCAACGCGGCTTCGAAATGCCGCACGACGGCGTCCTGCTCATCCCCATCCAGCTGGGCCATCGCGATCGCGATCAGGGTGTCGGCTTCGCCCCGGGCGTTGCCGGCCTGCTTCCACAGCGGCAATGCCCGGTTCGCGTAGTCGAGCGCCGGTCCGGGATGGCCGGCGCGCCAACTGGCGCCGGACAGCCGGAGCAGGACGTGGGCCAACCCGTGCTGGCTGTCCCCGTCGGACTCGATGGTCTTTCGCGCCAGCTCCAGCGTCTCCTGCCAGTCGCGCTGGTAGCCGGTGGTGTAGAAGAACCGCCACAGCAGCACCGGTAACTGCCAGGTTGGTTCGGCAAGCCCGTGCCGTGCGGCGTAGCCGATCGCCGCGACCAGGTTCGCGCGTTCCGCGGTCAGCCAATCAAGGGCGGTCTGCTTGTCGGGAAACAGGACACTGACCGGACTGGTGCGCGTCACCTCGGGTCGGCGATCCCGGTCGAACGGGAACACGGTGCCAGCGGCCGAGGCCGTGGTGACCAGGTAGAAGTCCAGCAGCCGGGTCAATGCCTCGGTGGCCTCGGCCGTGGTCGCGGGCGGTAGCGCGGCAGCGTAGTCCTTGAGCGGATCCAGCATCAGATAACGCTCGGGCACCGGCTCGTCGAGCAGGCACACCGTATGCAGCTCATCGAGCAGCGCCCGGGCATCGGGCACCCCGCAGAACGCTGCCGCCGCCGGCGTGCTCAGGTCATGGCCGGGATTGTGCCCCATCAACCGGAACAGCAGGCGCTGCTGCTCGGATAGCTGCTCATAGGACACCGTGTACGCGGCCGTCGCCTCGTCGGTCGCGGCCACCGGCTGCTCGAGCAGCTCGACCAGGTGGTCCAACGGCCATCGAGGGTGGCGGCGCAGCTGCGCGGCCATCGTCTTGATCCGGATCGGCAGATAGCCGCACAGCTCCACGATCTGCGCCACCCGACTGGTCTGGCGCTGCGTACGGTCGGCGCCGACCAGCTCACGGAACAGCGCAACCGCCTCCGCCGGCCGCATCAGCTGCAGGTGCATGGTTTCGCTCGCCTGTACACCACTGACCCGGCGGCTGGTCACTATCGCGAAACACCCGGCCGGCGGCAACAGCGGCGCGACCTGCTCCTCGGACACCGCGTCGTCCAGGACCACCATCGTGCGAGTGCTCAGCAACCTGCTCTGGTACAGGGTTTCCCGCTCGCCGACCCGCTGGGGAATCTGCTCGGCCGGCACCCCGAGCCCAACCAGCAACTGGCGCAGCGCCTCGGCCGTGGTCGTCGGCTCGACATTGCGGCTGAACCCGTTCAACCGCACAAACAACTGCCCGTCCGGAAAGCGCCCACGCAGCTGATAGGCCGAGTGCAGCGCCAGCGCCGTCTTGCCAACCCCAGGAGTGCCACTGATCCACAACATCCGCCCGTGATCGTCGACCCCGGCCCGCTGCGACCACGCGTCGATCAGCTCAAACTCCTCGGCTCGCCCGGTGAACCGGACCGGTCGCGCCGGCAACGTGCTCGGCGGCTCCTCCCGCTGGGCGAGCTGATGCAGCGCACGCAACGCCCGGTCGGGCTCCATCCCCAACTCGTCGAAGAGCGCCTCCCGGCACTGGTGATAGACCTGCACCGCACCGACCCGGTCACCATTGGCCAGCAGCGCCCGCATCAACAGCTCCACCAGCCGCTGCCGAGTCGGGTCATCGTTGACCTGCGGCCGCAGCTTGTCCCGCACCCACCGGTGATTGCGATCCTCCAGCTCCAACCCGGCCAAGTCACCCAGCGCGTCCAGATAAGCCTCCCGCGGCGAGATAACCGCGCCGCCGCCGATCCGGTCGATATCCAGATCCTCCAAGAACTGGCCACGCCACAGGCCAACCGCCTCGTGCAGCAGCGCCTTGGCACGGTCCCGCTGATCAGTCTTGTTCGCCTGCTCAAACAGCGCGGTCAACCGATTGACGTCGATCCAGTTTTCCTCCACCCGCAGCAGGTAGCCACCCGACACCCGCTCAATGGGGTCCCGCTGCACGCCGGCATCCCGAAACGCCCTCCGCAGCCGGTTGATATACGTGGCCACCAGGCTCGACTTAGGCTTGCCCTTCGGCCACACGATGTCCTCAAGCCGCGCTGTCTGCATCCCCCTGTTCGCATGCAGCACCAGCACCGCGAGGATGTATCGCTGCTGCAGGTCACCGAGATCGACCTGGACGCCGGCGTGCCAGACCTCGAAGGCTCCAAGGAGCTTGAACTCCAACGCCATCCTGGCTCCCGCTCGGTGCGTGCACTCACGTCCGGCGGGCCGTAACCGCCGGATGGCTTCAGTGAACCGCATCACGCCCGACAGCGACAGGCGCGCGAACGCTAGATCCATGTTGTTTCTATCATCTGTCCATCAAAGGAGGATTCAGCTCCCCCATTCGATTGAGTGGACGATTACAAATCGTAAATGACATGATCGAAATTGTCATCTCTTTGTCAAGCGTCGCCGATGGTGAGATGTTAACCTATCCAAAAGTCGACATCGGAATACTTTCGTATTGGACACATCATGAGGGGACTCGATGTTCGAGCACATCTTACCTTTTTATGTGGCCTGCGACGAGTCGTATTCCATGGCCGACCACTTTGACAAACTAAATGAAGACCTTCGCGACCTACACCGCGAGGTGCTGGCCGACCCACTGGTCGCCGGCAAAGTCCGCTTCTGCCTCATCGGCTTCTCCGTAGCCGCCAGGGTGCTGATCCGGCTCGGCCAACTCGACGAGGTACCCGAGATCACCTGCACCGCGTCAGCAGCGGAGACGAACTTCGGATCCGTTTTCGACCTGCTCCACCAGACAATCCAAGACGACCTGGCCCAACTCCAAGCAAACCGCTGCACCGTCTACCGGCCAACAGTCTTCTTCCTCTCCGACGGCCAACCCACCGACCGCGCCACCTGGCCGCCAGCCCACGCCCGCCTAACCAACCCAAACTGGCCAGCACGACCAAACCTCGTCGCCTTCGGAATAGGCGACGCCGACCCCGCCACAATCAACCAAATCGGCACATTCCGCGCCTTCATCGCCCAAAACACCCTCACCCCAAGCGCCGCCATACGCGAATTCGCCAAAATCCTCACCCACTCAATAATCCAAGCCGCCGAATCTCCCTCCCCCAAAAGCGACCTCCTACCCACCCTCCCAACCCACTCACCCACCTTTGCCGCGATACAGCCATAACCGAGCCACCGGTCACGCTGAAGTTCACCCACCGTCTGCCGACCTCGCACCCAGCCGAGCGGACCCACTACTGCGGCGCTGGGCGGCGTGCCTTATGCCGCAGTACCGGGCGCAGTCCAGGAACACACCGCTAGACCGGACGAACACCCCAACGCCACTCACTCACCCACAACCGGGCCGTCACCGGAACCAGTCATCGACTAACACAATCCGCCTGCAGCACACCTCGATCTAGTAGACCGATCGAGCCGTGAAACGCCGCTGCCACAGACAGTCAGGACGGCGCCACTTCCCTCCGACCAGACCCCACTCCGTTGGGTAATCTTACGCGTTTCTGTAGCTGTGCGGCTCCGTAGCGTAGGTGTTTACGTCAGACTGCGACCAGCACAGCGTGATGGGGCGAGGGGACGAGATGGCACCGCCAGGAGATGGGTTCGCGGTCACACCGGAAGTTCTGCAGACGGTTGCGATGGAGTTGGGTGGGGTCGCGGAGCAGGCCCAGCGCAATGCCGCGGTGTTCAGCGGTATTCAGGACGCCATGAACGATCAGGCTCGCGGGTTCGACCTGATGCGGGCGGCGGCGGAGTGCGAGTCGAGCTGGCAGCGGGCGGTGCAGACCCAGGCGGCGAAACTCGCGGTGGATGGCGACACGCTGGATCTCAACGCGGCCAGCTACCTCACCACCGAGTTGCGGAACACACGAACTGTTGGGGGTCGGTGATGGTGTCCTTCGCGGATCTGCGGGACATCGATCCGTACGTGTTCCGGCAGGGTGAGTCCAGTTGGTTCGACATGTACAACCAGATCAAGGAGCGCGGCTACGAAGTACGGCGGGCGCTGGACAAACTCGAGCCGTGGACCGGGTCTGCCGCCGATGTTGCGAAGCCCACCTTCCGTGAGCACGAGCGACGTCTGCTGGCCAGTGCCGACACCCTCTACGAGGCGTACAAGGTGTTTCAGCAAGCGGCTGGTCGGATCGGCGCGGCCAAGACGAAGATCACGGAAGGAGCCGTCGAAGTCCGGTCGTGGAACCTCAGCGTGTCCAATGACGGGACGATCTTCGACGAGCACACCCAAACCCGCTACGGCAGCGAGGAGCAGCGAATCCGGGATCTGATCGCCAAGTACCAGACCGTGTTCCACGAAGCGATGACCGAGGCCAACCAGGCCGACACGGAGATCGCCGCCGCACTGCGCAAACTGACCGCCGAAGCGGTCGGCCTGGCCCCACCCGATGACGCGACCACGACCGCATCCTCGATCTCGATCCCGCCCCGAGGCACCTCCCCCGCCGATGTGAAGCGGTGGTGGGACTCGCTCTCGCCGATGCAGCAGGAGTCACTGCTGTTCACCCGGGCGGCCGAGTTGGGCATGCTCGACGGCGTCCCTGCGTTGGCCCGGGATCGAGCCAACCGGTTTCGCCTGGCAGAAGAAGAGGCCGAGTTGCTCGCCGACCAGCAACGGCTGCTGGCCAAACACCGCACCCA
>WUUC01123907.1_pt1 | contig 16319 bp, 10 predicted proteins | sample 6278441 | NCBI WGS metagenome assembly WUUC01 (sample SAMN13675441, study PRJNA597444) | soil metagenome | isolation source: soil | place: USA: Washington | collected 2017-10
AGCATGGACGGCGAACTTGAGTAATATATATATTACTCAAGTTCGCCGTCCATGCTCGCGCAGGCGACGTGGGGGATGCGCGTATGTAATATATATATTACATACGCGCACTGCGTCCGTTTCTTAGGTAATTCTCTTATGTAATTCTAAATCTGAATAAACGAATTAGGGTCTTGCATTTGGTAGAAAAAGGTGCTACTTTTTCTACCAAATGAGAAACAAAAAGGGCACAATAAGCGTGGCAAGCAAAATACTTAGCCGGATTAGAGGGAAAGGGAGGGGTAGCGTCCATACATCTAAGGATTTTCTTGATCTCGGCGGTCGCGTTGCCGTGGATCATGCCTTATCTAATTTAGCCAGAAAAGGTTATATCCGACGGCTAAGTCGGGGTGTTTATGACTATCCCAAGGCCAACGCTCGGCTCGGAGCCTTAACCCCCTCTCCCCATGCCGTAGCTAAAGCTGTGGCGAAGAAGACGGGAAGTGAGTTGCAGGTGTCTGGTGCTCAGGCTGCGAACCAGTTGGGACTATCGACACAAGTCCCTGCCCGAGTCGTTTATTTAACAGACGGTAAATCGAGGCGGGTTCGCGTCGGGAGACAGACTATAGAATTGCGTCGCACGTCCCCGAAGAATATGGCGACGGCGGGAAAGCCTAGCGGCACGGTTATTCAGGCGCTCCGCCACATAGGGCGTGACAACGTCAACGACGAGGTCATCGGCAGGATCAAGACCGTGTTGTCCGATGACGACAAGGCAGCCCTCAAGAAGGACGTGGACAACGCGCCGGACTGGATGCGCCCTATCCTCACCACACTGGCCTCTTAACGCCTTATGGACCGAGTAGCCACACTGACGACCGCAGAACGCGCCGAACTTTTTCAGGAGACGGCGAACAGGCGCGGCGTGACTACCCCAATTATAGAGAAGGATTTTTGGGTGTGCTGGACATTGCGACATCTCTTCGAATTGCCGGAAGTCGGCCTGAATCTAATATTCAAGGGAGGCACCTCTTTATCGAAAATTTTTCAAGCGATAGAAAGATTCTCGGAGGATATTGACGTCTCGATAAACCGCGAATATCTAGGCTTCGAAGGCGACAACGATCCAGAGAATGTTGAAGGCAGTAACGCGCGAAAGAGGAAGCTTGAGGCGCTTCATCAGGCTTGTATAGATAAAGTTGTGAGCCATGTGCTCCCTTCTTTACGCGAGTCCTTTGAGCGTGTGCTAGGTGGCGATGGTGATGAGGACTCGTCGTGGCGGCTTACTTTAGACGAGACGGATCCACAGAACCTACTTTTCGAATATCCACGGAACATATCCTCCCGCGGCGCGAGCGATATAAGTTACATAAGGCCAGTGGTTAAAATTGAGATAGGTGCGCGCTCTGACCATTGGCCCGCGGACATGTACCCGATCAGTCCCTATGCCGCGGAAGAATTCCCGGATTTTTTTGAGGAACCGAGCTATCTCTTAAAAGTGCTGGAGGCGGAGCGGACATTTTGGGAGAAGGCGACCCTATTACACTCCGAGTATTACCGTCCCGAAGACAGTACAACTGCCGAACGCATATCACGCCACTACTACGACTTGCACTGCCTCGCCTTACTACCCGCAGGGGACAGGGCGTTAGAGCGGCTGGACCTGCTTGATCGGGTCGTCGAGCATAAGAAAACATTCTTTCGACTTGTTAGGGCTAACTACGACGAGGCGCGCACGGGCAACATACGCCTCCTACCGCACGACGCTAGGTTGGCGGCATTGCGCATTGACTACGACAAAATGAGGGACATGTTCTTCGGAGAGATACCATCATTCGACAGCATCATAGAGTCACTAACAAAGCTGGAGGCCAAGATCAACACTAAGGTTTCCCTTAGAGCGTAGGAGAGTTGGCTCACAATACCGAATGAAACGCAGCCTACAAGAGATAAAAAATGATTTGCAGAGCCTATCCTTAACACAATTACGGCAAGTTGAGGTGTGGCTCCGTCAAATGCTGCGGGAGGCAGAGAATAGAGAACAATCAGAAAAGAATAGCAACTGTAATGTAGTAGAAGAGCGGCAGCGAGGGGACAAGACCTATAGGCTGGAATATACCCGCTGCGGCAAAGCCGGATGCAAATGTGTCGCCGGGAATTTACATGGCCCTTACTGGTACGCGTACTGGACTGAGGCAGGCAAAACAAAATCGCGCTACGTGGGCAAGGAACTAGGTAAGTAGACAGCTTTTATCTTAAAGGGGTAAGTCCATCTGCGGAAATCACTCTAACGAAGTTAGGCTAGACACTCTTCAAGCCCATAGCAAGTCCCGTCCTGATTTTGTCTCCTGCGATACTATTTGCCTTTCGCCCTTTCAATTATACCCCTGAACTTCCCGCTTTATTAGCCGTACTTGCATCCGGACTCGTCTCGGGGGGGCTATCGTCCAACTCTATCTTGTACATTGCCGTCACGCGTATGCGATTTAACCGATTCTCTGAGGCAAGTCTTCTCAGTGCCTCTTTGGCTTTCCCTGCTATCTCCCTGTATTGCTCGTCTGCGTTCCCGATTTCGCCGAATCTCAAGCAAGTCCTAACGTACAGGTAAAGACTGTCGGAATTCTCTGACTTGAAGAAGTCGTAGTAGTCATCCGTACTGTGGGACGCCAAGAGTTCGATGTCTTCCGTGTTCCACCCGTTTTGCCCTGTCAGTTCCTTTACGACTTCTGCGAGCGTTCGTTCATCTGTCGCCGTTTGCCATAACGCCCGTAATCGGTCGTTGAGGCGGGTGTCTTTTATCTCGTTTAGGAAAGCGCTGTGCCGCACGTTGATGAGGTGTGAATCTCCCGCGTGTTGGTCGAAATACTCGCCGATCAAAGCGTCCGCAAGCTCTTCACGTTGGAGGTCGCGCAGCATGTCCACTGTGTTCTGTAAGTTCCTAATTGAGAGGTACATTATGTTGGCGCGGAAGCTAGCCGCCAACTCACGGACGAAATCCTCCTCGTTATTGTTGAACGAGTTGCCGTACAGGTCCCAAGCCTTCATGTAAGAATGCTCGCCCTTTTGGGCGCGGGCTGTGACGTTCTTTTTCTCAAGTTCCGGAGAGAATGCGGCTTCGTCTAGGTATCCCGTCTCGACGAAAGAGGCTATGAACTGGTCAACTTCGTCTGTGTTCCGATAGCCGTACCGTTGCAGCAAGTCGCTCCACTGTTTTTCCTGTGCGCTCGGCTTGCCCTCGTCTTTATACTTCTCTCGTATGTAGATCATTACGTAGCTATAGCTCACAACGTAGGATAAGGGGGGCGCACCGCTGTCACGGTCGTAGTAACACCAAACGTAAAGCGTGAGGGAGCGCAACGCGTCCTCGACGACTGTGCTCTCGCTCCCTTCGAGGTAAGGAAGCAGGTTTTCGGCGAAGCGGTTGATCCGCTGGAGGATCCTGATGTTCTTGATTTGCAAGGTCAGGCAGCAAGATTTGATGAAGTCGTAGTATGGATGAGACTCTGGGAAGGCATAGTCGAATGCCTCCTCCGGAAGCGGAGAGAATCGCAATTCCAGATCAATGATCTTCTCCCCATGGCGTCTGAAATTCTCCTTCTCTTCATCCTCCATGCTCCCGTCGTTCAGGATGAACGCGATTTTACAGTTGCGCTGCTCCTTTAGCAGTGACGCGAGCCCAAGCAGGTCTTTCGTGGCGAGCCCGTCGCCCTTCCTCTCGATGTCATCGAAGCAGATGAGAGTGTCTTTCAGGAGGAGGAAGAGGGCCGTCCCCGCCATGCCGCCCGTCCACTCCCGCAGGGCGGGCACGTTCTCAGCCCCCTTCACTAGTTGCTTGAGCCCGGAGATAAATGCGCTGATGCCATCTTCGGTACCCGCGGCCTTAGAATCAACGCGCGCGGCGAGGATGGAATTCTTAAGCTCTTCGAGGCTGTTAACGCCGAAGAGCGATACATACGCGTAGAAGCGCCGACCTATCTGGTTACTGCCACCCGCCCTGTCAACCGCCTTCCGGATCATGTCCTGCCAGAAGTAGGTCTTGCCTACGCCCCACCCTCCCTTAATGACGAGCAGGTCGTTATGGTCATCCAAGATGAACTTCTCTACTACGGGCTTGATTTGAGCCAGAGACATAAACTTTTATTACCCTCAAAACAGATTCCGCCGAACTAAAGATTGCCAATCAGCGCCCTTGCATAGCCACTACTCATCGCTTCTTTATAGGTGGCCGTGCCGGAATGCTGCGGTCAACGCCGGGCGGTAAGATTATTTCGGGCTTCTCGTCCTCCAGTTCCCGCGTTTTCCTTATCAGTAGATCAATCGTCTTCTCGATCTCTTTGGCGGACATCCCGGCTTGAATCTCGATCTCGACATCCCCCTTCTTTATTCTCACCTTTCTCGCCTTACGCGCGTCGAGCCACAGCTTGATCGTCTCAAACACGAGCGTCGCGAGTTTCATACTGCCATAGGCGGAACACGCGATGGTGATGACCCTGATTATGTCGTCAGGAGGCCAAGGGTTGGGCATCACCCTTATTTTTCTACTCGCACTCGCTGACGCATCAGGGTCGGTGCCGCCTCCCCAAGCTATCACCAATTTCACCTCGCCTCGTTTTGACGTTCTTTTTGAATCTGACTTCTTACCGGCGCTTCTCGGTAGAGAAAGTGGGAAAGTGTTTTTACCGCGTCCAGTGGTCTTGGCTTTTCGCGGCTTCTTTGAAGCTGATTTCTGAGAAGGCATGTTTGCGGCTCCAGTGGTTCTTACGAACCGAAATGACGGGGTTGCGATCCATAAAGGTCAATGAACTCATCACCAAGATAACTGGATGAGATGATTTTGCGGGAGTATATGTCCTCCTTCTCCTCGAACGGCTTCAGAACGCCACTCCCGACATACGCACTCTCGGAGAGAATCCTCTTCCAACACGTCTCCGTGTCGAGGTTGAATGACCGCAATTGGGCGATCTCCAGTGCCTCGAAGAACCGCTTGCAATCGAGCAGTTGCACCGGATAACCCTGCTTACCGTAACGCTCTGCCGTCCCTATCGCACCCTTACGATATGAGGAGGTAGTAACGAACACGCCCTCGGTAATCCCGTTCAGCATCAAAGCGCCTGCTAACGCTCGTACCTGCTCGGCCTCGACCTTTCTCTTCTTTTTGTTCTTTTTCACCTGCACGCCGACAGTTCTCATGCCGTCAGTTAAAATGACATCCAAGCCGTCGTCCCCCGTGTAGGCAGTCACCTTCACCTGCCAGCCGTGATCCTTGAAGACCGAGCCAACCACCTCCTCGAAGATACGTGGGTTCAGGTCGTACACTTTATCTTCGTTGATCTGCAAGTATCGCCGGACGTCCTCAATCGGCACGGAGATGTCAGCCGGGTCGAACTCTTTTAAGCTGCCTACCAGTCCGTCATAACACTCGTAGAGATGAGCGGTTCTCGGATGATCTCCTTGATGCACGCGGTACGCCGTCCACCAGCCGCAGTGGCGGCACACCGTGAGCTGCGCGATCAGTTTTCTGTGTGACTTTTTTGATTTGATGTAGACCGGATCGAGACGAAGAAGTTCGTGGTAGCACCAGATGCACTGCTTAGCATGAATTGAGCGCAACGTGAACAATCTGCTTGCGGCTGAATATTCCCACATAGCAAGAACCTTCCCGAGACAGTTTCGAAGTATGGTCTTATACCGCCTAATGGCGCACGCTAACCGTTATCTGAGAGCGGTATTCAACACTACCGCCCGCACGTTTAGATCGCCGACAGAGAGTGTTTCGGCTTGCACATCCAACTCTTTCCGAATCTCATCTATACTCACTTTCCGAGTTTCTTTCTTGCGTTGGTCAGAGCCGTCCCAACTTTCGCAAAGGAACCATCCGACCAGATATAGCCCGTGGCGGCACTTATTATCCTTGAGGTAACGACCGACAAGCTGGTTCTCCATCGCGGTGCGTAAGCTGCGGTTCCAGCACCCCTTCGTCTCAACGATGGCCCTCACCACGTCAGAGTCGTCACCGGAGGTCGAGCTGACGACCGCGGCCACATGAATGTCCGTCCTCTCGCCGTCGCCTTTGCCCGTGCCGCGACGAATTTCAACCTCCCGGTTAATAACTACGCCGCTCCCTACCAGATCACTCTCAAGATGCCTTTTGACGTAATCGGAAAACCGATCCTCGTCCTTCGGCGTGTACTTAAAGTTCTTGCCCTTTCCCCGGATTTCATTCCAGAGGTCGCTTGCAGCGGGTGTTTCTCCCTGAAGTCTTGACTCCAATCGGCGTAGCGATTCGACAAGCACCCCGAGCAACTGGTCTCCGTTTTGAACTACGCGTTTCTCCTCGTCGGTTAGCAGTGTTACTACATCGTCCGGCTCCAGTGGCTCCCAAGTGCTCCACCTCGTTTTAGCGCGAGCCTCTCGCAAGACATATTTCAGGAAAGGCAGATGGGGGAGTGCTTCGACTATTTTGTTTACCGCAACACTCGCCTCAACCGTGCCTCGCTCCTGAAGTTGCTTTAACAAGCCGTCACGCCACCACATAATGTCATCCCGCCACGACGGTGAGAACGAGCCAACGTGGTGCGGGTCTTCAGCATGTGGGAATTCCCGCGCGAGCCAGATGTAGAGATCTGCCAATTGGTGCTCGCGGAGCCGTGGGGCGACCACTTTGCGATTGTCTATGCGTGAGTGTGCCACTTTGACGAGGAGGGCTCGCCCGAACTGCGGGTCGGTTTCAACAGCCCGCCAGACAAATCGCCAGCCAGCATCTTCCACATACATAAGCAATAGGTGGGCGGCGATTAGCGCCCGCTGTCTATCCCGCCACGCTGACGGTAGCGGTTGCGTTAGCAGCGACTCGGCAGACTGCTTCGCAGGACTCACTCCGTGTTGAAGGAGCCATCTGAGTGAAGCTCTGAAAACGCCCGGAGAAAGCTCTTTGTCTGCGATCCTATGAATCAGCCGTCGCGCGAATGCGTCGTTCCAGTAATCTCCAAAATTATGAAAGAGGGAGGTATGCCCCTTCTCTCGGTCATCGTGGTTGAGTTTCGCGTACAATCCTTCCGCTATGTCCACGCGGACCTTACGATGTGCAAGTTCAATGAGTGAATCATACTCAGCGCGGATCACCTCGCTTTTATCCGAAGGCGGGTTCACGACGAGGAAGTGCCCCCACCGTTCCCAAATCTGAAGGGGTATTTGAGCGATGAAGTCGCGGCATTCACGTAGCAGAAAAAGCCACGCCCGCTGGCCGGCCTGCACCCACCTGTCATCCGGAAAATCGACCAGCCACTCATACTCATTCGGAGTATGTTCGAGCACAAATTTCTTGGCCGCCGCAACTATCCTCCGGCGCGTAGGGGCGTCGGCGTTCATCCAACCGGGGAGCGCGGTCAGATCTAACACTTCTACATTCTCGTAGACAGTGTTTGTCCCCTCCAACGTCAACTCAAGGTTGAGTCCAACCCATCCTCCAAGCTTCCCTTCCTCGATCAAGTTTAAGCACCGCGCAACTCTCTCTGCCGGGGTCTGGTAAGGTGTTTCACTCGTTTCGGTTTCCGCTTGATACTCTTGATCTTCAGCGATCTCGGAACGGGCGGCCTCAGCCGCTGCCGAGTCCAGTTGCACCCCCATAATCAGATCGCGAAACTCGTATGCCAACACCAGATGCCGCATACATACGCCTATCAGCTTACTTAGAAGTGCGGGTTCCGGGCTCCGCGCGTAATGCCTTATGATCTTCGCCAAAACCTGCTGCTCCGCTGTTGATTCGGAGACGTCCAGCATGTCCAGAAGCCAATCAACATCTGACTGGCTGAAAGAGACGAAGTGCGAGCGTAGGAAGAGTCTCCAGTCCGAATCGGGGTTGGTCAGCTTTGGCAGCATGGCCGTGAACAATCGCCTTCGCCTATGGGGATCATTCTTGAATTCTTCTTTCTCCCCCTCGTGGCGACTGCGGCTCAGAACATCCTCAAATCTTCTTAGGCGCGAGAGGAAAATATCAGCTAGAACGTCAAGCACACCCGGCTCTTCGAGGTGTTCCCACGCCCGCAGTATGATCTCATCAGCTAGGCTCTGAAACTTAAGCGAATTACTCTTATTGGCCTGCTCCGAGACCCAACGTAGTGCTGTCGATAAATCTTCCGGCTTTAGGTGTGTGACTACGTGATTCGAAAGGAAGACGCTATACAGGCCGTAGAAGCTTTCGGACGGGTGCGTTATCGCTTTGAAGAGTTCCTCGGCGGACATGAGCTCAGGCCACACGGCCATGAACGCTACGCCGCGCAAATCTTCGTGCTCATCAGTATCGTCTTTATACACAAGCGGCATTAGCCGTAGCTTGATGTCGCTGTCGCCAATCTCTTTGAGTGCGTCCGCCGCTTTGACTCTTACCATCATAGGTTGAGAGTCATCGAAGGCGATGACGAGTAACTCCTGCTGCAACTCTTTAACAACGCAATCTTCTACAAAGCTGATCGCCAGCTTGCGGACCTCGACATTCCAATTAGCTTCAACAAGGTAAGGTCGTAGCTGCCCGGTTAAGTTCGGATGTTTGAAGCTGCCGTAGTTGATGGATAGGTACTCCGGCTCGTGAGTACGTTCCTCCGCGTATAACTTCAATAGCGAGTCAACAGCAGCCTCGCGCGTCTCAGCACTCACTGCGGTCATGTCGCTGCGGATTAAAACCTCGGGGTCGTAATGGAGAAGCTGCTCTAGGGCTCCCGGCACTACGTGCGCGACATTGGCCGCGACTTCGTGTAACTGAGGTACGATCCTGTGCTCGGGGTCAGATGGATGCACGAGCAGGGTCATTACACGTTCCACACTTAGCCCGCGTTGCTTGAGGTACCACGCGGCAAGGAATTCCGCGTAAGTCTGGTGAGACCACCGTAGGTCACCGTCTTGCGTCGGCTCGAATAGCGCAGTGCCGAGTGTCTCAATCAAAGCCGTGTCAGTGACTTCGACGAACTCGCCGCCTACGAATTCGCGCCCGCCGCTGATTTCGTTGAGGGTTACAACCCCCGATCCGGGTTCCTTCGTGCCGCTTCTTTTCGAGATTATAACGCTGTTAGAGAAGACGCTCGCAGCCGCTATTCTCGCGGCGATTGCCACGCGCTCCTGCGCTTTTACCTCCCCGACCCGCTGTGAGGCCAAGCGGCTTTCGTTACTCTCCGCTGCTAGGAGAGTACACCCGTCTAGGAAGATGTTAGCCCGGTGCGCCGGGAAAGAGCCGTGTGAGTGGTATATCGCTAGAAGCATTCGTAAGGTGATGGGCTTGATTGCCAGCCCGGTGACTTGCTTCTGTTGCACCTGTCGGAGGAACTCGTCGGGGTCTATGCCATCTTCAGCAGCGGCGGCAGCCCTCACGTGCTCCCTCCCTAACGGTGCGAGTTGATACTGCGCAACCGCATCATCCCCCCACAGTTTAGGCAGTCTCTTCTCAAGGAGGACCGACCAATCCGCGGAGCGGCAGCCTATCCTCAAGCGGAGTCGGCTCAGGTCGTACCTTTGGAGGCGCGAGAGTAACAGCGAATCGATGCTTTCAACTCGCAGTCGGCATTCATCGAGGCTATCCAGAAATAACTCAAGAACATGGCTTCCGCGCTCCCACCCCACAAACGTCTCGTCTTCGAAAATGTCCCGGACGAGCGCGGCGTCGGTGCTATACGTTCCGAGATCACGGAACATCGAGGCGTTGCCCGTTGCGACCATCATCTCTTTCGCCGCTTTGTACTCGGATTCGAGTACGGTGGACTTGCCGATGCCCGGTTCGCCAAACAGGGCGAGACATTGATGGTGCGCTATAGAGTCAAACGTGACGAGATTCTTATTAAGAATGCCGGGGACAAAGGGAAAGCCGACCCCGTCGAGGTGAATCGATTCACCTTTCGGGTGCCAATAACGTGTCCAGTTGTAGTGCGTACTAAGCATGTTACCTGTTCGCCAGTCTATCCTTTACCTAAAGTCCTTTTGGAACTCCAAACGCACTCATAGTCTGCACTTATCGCCCGGCACTACTGAGGATAAAAGTATAGAACAGATTGTGTCTTATATGTTATACGTCGTTGCACCATCGGAACATAAGGAAAGTTCAAATATGTGGGACTTGGTGGCGGGAGCCTTTCTGCTGGATCGGTCAAAGAAAATATCGCACCTACTCGTGCTGTGGCGTGTGGTGGCAGGCACTCCTCACTAGCAAAGGACTACGCCGAGGGGCATATCGGCCCGAACCAAGGAGATGGCGCTTCATCTGGAAGAAGAAATTGAAGCGTGATGCTATTGTTAAGTGGGCACTGAAAAGATTGTGAATTGTACCGCTGAATATAAGGTGAACTATGGCGCGCGTTATTCAAACACAGGTGGTATGTTCATCAGCCAAAGACTTCCTAGAGGCACTCTCGCCTTTGGGACCATATTTCAGAAAAGTCAGCTTTACTGAGCCGTGGATGTTTCGCGGGCAGGGGCAGGATTATCCGCTTATCCCTTCCGCCTTCCGTATAGGCGGCGATAAAGACAGGCTTGCCAAGCTGACGAACCGGGATGTTAGTGATTTTGAACAGAGACTGCTGGCCGAGCGCGACGTTCTGATACAGTTTTTCAACATCGCTGATAAACGCGGCCTAATCCTGCCGGACGACTCACAGGAACTTCGCTCTAAGTTGGAAACGCTGAGTTCAGAATGGGGGGACGCGCCTGCGGTGGATTGGGGCGAACGCTTAGAAAGGGCAACCGCGGCCCTCTCACTCACGGCACTGGCGCAGCACTACGGCATACCTACGCGGCTTCTGGATTGGACTAGGCAATCCCACATCGCCGCCTTCTTTGCCGCGGAGGACGCGCGTAACCATACCAACTACAAGCCGTCCAGTCGTCTAGTAGTTTGGGCTTTTTACTTCCCGCTGCTAGGCAAACACGACGCACGCTACCAGCAGACTGCCCCCGTTAGGATTGTGACAGCTCCAACTGCAACGAACCCCAACCTGAAGGCGCAACAAGGTATTTTCACGCTCCAGCACCCCCACAATACGAAAGAGGCTCAGGGCGAGTACCTATCTGTGGAGCAAATGTTGAAAGACGTGGCGAAAAACGCCGACCCCACTCAGTCGGACGCCGACAAACTAATCGTCGGCTGCAAACTGCGGAAATTCACCCTCCCGGTGTCCCAATGTGATGCCCTCTTGACCCTTTTAGCCAAATTGGACATCACCCCCTCATCCATTTACCCCGGTTATCACAGCATCATCAGGGATATTGAGATGGGGAAAAATTGGCGGTAAAGTTTTATGAATGACTTCGTAAAATCCAGAGTTGAAGAACTGAGAGCAGACTATGCTGAAATAAGTGGAGAGCCGTTCTCGCATTTCTTTTGCCCGATTCTTTTCAAAGACGAGGACACGCCGCTGTGTCGGGCACACATTATAAATCAAGCGTTCTCCGATTCGCCGAGGGACTGCACTGTTCAGAGGGCGGATGTTGATAGCTTCTACGGCTCAAGGTTCGAGGCGGATTTCATCGACATTGAGACTTTTAAGGACGCATCTCCGCTCGACATCCTTACAGATAAGAAACGCTCCAAGAGGTTCTCTTCCAAAGTATTAGTCGAGGATGAACCAGTCGAACATTTCTTCGGTGGTGCCAAAATTCCAGAACAATTCACCCGGATCAAATTCGAAGGAAAGGAAGTATCGATCCCCTTCGGGCTGAAGATGCGCCCGACAGACGTTATAGCGGCGGAAGGTAAGAATTGGGAAATTGAGATTTCGAGAGATGTGCGAATACCGATGATGGTTTCGGTAATAAAGGCGGCCCACCTCACGCTTTTCAACATGCTAAGGTATCAATACGCGCTTTCGTCTGCGGGGCATTTCGTAGGCTACGACATACTTGGCAAGTTCTTCTCGCAGAATAAAGATAAGCCCAAGTCTGAAGTCCTCGAAAACGCACGCCCCTTCTTCCGCGAATTCGTCCACATGGTGCGCCCTCTCATCTCGTGCGGATTCGATTCTCAAGGGACTGTTATCGATAAAACTTTTTACCTGTGCATGGGGAGTAGTGGCTCCCCTTGGGCAATGATCGTATTCGTCAAAACGGCGCACGTTATACACGGGGTGTTAATGCCGGTCTTTGAGAAAGCGGAACAAGCCGCCACTTATCTCGGATTTCTTAATAACGGGAATGAATGCGTGCAGGTTGCCGTTTGCCGCTTCGAGGAAGACAGGTGGGAAATAAGCAAGGAGACGAAGCCACTGGTCTGGCCGAAAAGCGGCACTTTGTACCCGTAGACTAGTGGCGGTGGGGGCACAGCTTAACAAGCCCTTATTAAACTTTGATAATGATCAGCCATATCGGGTGCCCATCAAAGAGTCAGTTCAGATGGCGTTTATACGGAAGGGGTACGTCTCAAGCTGAGATTCATTCTTGCGGGCAAAAGCACGAACTTCGGCTTGGTTGGCCGGGAAGGTCGTCGCGCCTCGCCTGATGTAGAAGACCGGTTTGTCGGGATACAGGCCATAGGGCGGTGAGTCGCCTTCCTCGACAAAGACGGCAATCACTTGTTTGCCCTTTATCCTACAACTCGTAATTCTCAAACTTGGCTGCGGCACAACAACGTCGCGGATCATGTTGATGATGCGATCTTTCTCTCTGTTGACATCTCCTGCTACCCCCATTATTTCACCGGTCCCGTTAACGACTCCGAAAAGAATCACCCCGCCCCTGACATTGGCGAATCCGGCGACGGTCTTGAGGAAAGTCGTCTTCTTGTCATTCGAGATTTCCCTCTTGAACTCTCTCGTCTCGCTCTCCCCCTGCGCGATCAAACCTTCGATCTGCGCACAGTCGTCTGCCGGGTCGACGATGACGTTCTTGCCGACTGACGTGGTGTTGCCGCTGAGATCAAGCTCACGGTAGTCCAACCACCGGTCACCGCGCGAGAGGATGATGAACAGTCGTTCGGGCAACCCGTGTGGGAGCGAGAAGCGCCTCACGCTCGCCTTGCGCAACTTCAACTCGAAGCGTTCGTAAGGCTCCGCGCTGACCTCAAGACGCGTCCCATTCACATGGTTTCCGGCAATCGTGATTGACACCGCACTCAAGTGCAGATGCACGAGCTCGATCCAAGCCTCGTCGTGAGCCACACGGACGGTAATGTCGTCCGGCTCACGGTTACCACGCCTGTGGGGGAGTCCGTAGAGCAGTTGAGTCGCGGCCTCTCCAAGGTCCCGGTAGGACGGGCAACCAGCTTTGACCAGCGGCTGATAGTCGTGCTGAAAGTCAGCCCGGCCCGAAATGTGAATTTGGTGAATCGAGAACGGGTGTGGGACGGCGAAGGACATGTCCCGGTTGATGTGGCTCGGATACCTGTGGCTGGAAACATTCTCATGCAACTTCGGTATCACGAAATTGAAGTCGCCTGCCCGCCCTTTCAGTTTACGCAGCCACGAGGACACGCGCGAGCCAGCGTTCATCCCTCCTGCAAACGCCACGTGCCCGTAATCGTAAACGAAAGACCGGTGCGGCTGCGCTGCGGCGTCAACCATCATCGCTTGCAGCGTCCGTGTGTCGTCAGTCCTGCGAAGCATCAGGCGGTAGGAGACGCGCGGGCGCTCTCCTAGCTCCCGTGTCAGATCGTCTAAACTGAGGTTATCCCTAGCCAATGAGTAAGAGCCCTTAATGAATAAATTCCTTGTGCTGGCGGCTCGCACACGCCGCGCATCATCCGGTGGCTGCAAGCGAGCGCTATCGCGGATCTTCGCGCCCCTCGATTCTCAACCTCTTCGGCATGATTTCGCAATTGTGCAAACTGTAGATGCAGCCTACGCAACCCTGACAGAAGGCCGTAGGCTCGGTGCCGGACGCCGTCACCTCAATCCCGCGCTCGGCCAGAGTGCCCCGCACCTCGTCGATGAAGCCGCGGCGGATCGGGTAAAAGCGCAGGTGTGCCCCGAACAGGCGCTTTCTTTCCTGCCGCTCGGGATCGACCTCGATGAGGTCGTGCGTGCGCAGCATCTTCCCGACCCAATCGGGGCGCGCCCATTCGGGTATTTCAGTAGTAAAACCCTTGCCGTAGTTTTCATGAATGAGGCTGCGCATCTCCAAGACGAGGTGCGTGATGGAGATCATCTCGTAGCCTTGCGTAACCAGATTCCTGAGCGCATCGATCATCACCTGAACGGGGTCTTCAGGCTCCGAGCCCCGGTGTTTCTGGCGCGCCAGCGCGATCTCAAGCCGGGACGCGAGATCGGCGTCGTTGGCGAGGACGGCCATGATCAGTAAAGGCGCAGCGATCTCGTCTGCGCGGTCGGTGCTTTTGGGGTACAGGCACCTGTAAGTTGAGGCTATGTCGTGGGCGTTCTCAAAGGCCCACGTGTGTAGCTCGTCTCGGAGCTCCGCCAGCTTCAACTCTTCCGCCGGGCGCAGGCCCGCGAATTCTTCCTTCAAGTGATCGGGAATCTTCTTCGTCTGGATGCGCAGCATACGGCTGCCAAGGATCTGGTCGGCCCCTTGGGTGTTATTGATCATCTTGCAGCCGAAGAAGTTCAGCCGCTCGGTACGCATCGTCTTCACGTCCGTCCACAGCTTCGTGGCCGTCGCCTTGTTGTAGCTCTGCTTGAGGGCCTGCACGAGTTCGCTGAACTCGCCCCCCTTATTCCCGATGGCCTCCAAGTCATCGAGGACGACGAACCCACGCGACTCGTCGATGAAGCGCGCGATGGAGGCCGCCGAAGACTGACCGCAGACGTAGGCATTGGCTGAGACCCGCGCCATGGCGCGCCCCATCTGGCTCTTGCCCGAACCGGCGGGGCCGTTGAGGAACAGGATCGGCACGGAGTCGAAGATGGCCTGCGCGTACGTGACCGGCACGACGAGTGTCAGGAGCGTGTAGTCCTCTTCGTAGGGCAGCCACACGCTCGCCCGCAAGTAGTCTTCGACGTCCCGCAAAATCTCGCCGAGGGGTCTCGTCCGGGACTTTCCTTGCAGGTAGTCGCTAATCGACTTCCAAGACCAAGTCCCATATTTGTTTGGCTGCGGCTCGCGGTCGATGAGCGTGCCGTCGGAGAGACGGAGCACCTGATTCTTCTGCGCGACGCCCCTGTGTGCTTTCGACCACACGGAAGAATGCACGGTGCGGTCGCTCCGGATGACGACCGTCTCCAACTCCTCGAAGACGGCCACCACCTCTTCGCCGGAGTCGTCTCTCACCATCTCGACCTCGCGCTTGAGGGTCTGCGCCGTGTAATAGAGGTGACCGTTGTGGAAGGCACCGTTGATGTCTATCGGGGCATAAGCGTACCTGCCGGGGGCACCGAGGTTGGCCTCCTCCCCGCGCCTCACCGACTGCGAGAGGGGGAGCGCTTCATCGAGCAGCCCCTCGAACTCTTCGACGGTCCCGCCCGATTGCCAGAAGTCCGTCCAGTCTTTCCCGTACCAGCGGGGGACGAGGACGCGGCGCGCCTCGCGCGGGATGTAGGAGGCCAGATTCGTCGCTATGAAGTCGCCCGCCTCGTCGTTGTCCTCGGCCAGATAGACGTGCTCCCAATGCGACCAGTAGTCCGGGTCTTTCCACTCTTCGGGGAAAGCCGACCCGTGTGTGGAAGTGACCAGAAGCATTTGCTTCTCAAACTTCGAGCCTTGAAGCGCCTGCCAGTGTCGCCACACGTCTTTCGCGCCTTCGCACACGAAGATGCTCGTGCGCGCGCCGACCGGGGTGGCGTAATAAGCCCGGGGTGAGCCGCTCATCCATCCGTTCTTGTCCGTCGGGTGCGCGGTGAGGCCCGGGATGTTGTAATAACCGTACCTGCCGTAGATGCGCCCTTCCGCCCCGCGCAAAGGATAGACGAGTGCGTTCTCTTGTGTGTCACCGGCCTTGTTCTCGTAAGGAGTCGAGAGGCCGAGCCGGAAATGAGCGACGGTTTCCATTGTTAGGCCGCGCTCGGCGAGGTATGTCATCGCGGCTTCGTTTTCGCGCAGGCGCTTACGCAGCACCGCGACGAACTCCGGGTTAGCGGGCCGCGGCGGCTCAAGCGCCATTTTGGTCGCTGTCGGTGGCAGCCCGTCGAAGTCTTGCCCGCTCGGTCGTCGCTTCTTCTTGAAGCTCATCGGCATCCCTTCGACCAAGCTGTGGCCGCCGAAGGTCAGTGCGCCTAAGCTCGTGAGGAAGTCCTCGTACTTGTGCGTGTCGGTGCCGAAGCCATTGTCGGCGACGTGCCAGCATTTCACGCCGTGATAGAGCTTGCCGTCATCGCCGACCGACTCGGAGACGCCGCACTGGTAGCCCGAGTGCCCGCAGGCGGGGCACTTCTCCATGTTGTACCAAGTGACCGCGCCCTCGTGCTTCACGCGGTAGC
>WUUC01130488.1_pt1 | contig 16314 bp, 6 predicted proteins | sample 6278441 | NCBI WGS metagenome assembly WUUC01 (sample SAMN13675441, study PRJNA597444) | soil metagenome | isolation source: soil | place: USA: Washington | collected 2017-10
AGACGCCTGCTGCTGTTGGCGAACCGGCGTCGGAGCCAAAGCTCATGTATGGAAGGGCGATCTGGCGCTTTATGTTGTCTTCACTCATCATGAAATATGCTGTACCAACACGTGTGCTGTCCGCAATCACAAGGTCCATCGCAGTTTCTTCGGGCGACTTGCCGTAGATCTGTGATACTTCAGCCAATGTCTTACCAGTGAATTTCTTCAGCGAATCGTTTGCAAATCCCAGCAGCAGCACCTGATCCGGCCCACCCGCAAGGAGCAAAAGGTTCTCCCATTTGTCGGAAGGTTTTCTCATTTCATCGAGGGCTTTCTTTCTGATCTTTGGATCCTTGAGTCGCTTGATCCACTCTTTCAATCCACCTTCCTGTACCCATGGCGGCATCGCAGCATCGAGGCCAGTGGCGCCTGCTGGATATGTGTACATGTCGGTAGTGATCTTCACGCCGCTCTTGTTCGCTGCGTCGATCTTTGCGAGAACACCGTCGAGTTTATTCCAGTTTTCTTTACCACCCATCTTAAGGTGATAGATCTCTGCCGGAAGGTTTCCTTCCTTCGCGATCCGGATGGTTTCATCGACTGCTTCGTAGATTGCGTTACCTTCACTGCGCATGTGTGTGATGTACATTCCACCGTACTGGCTGGCTACCTTGCAAAGCTCAATAAGTTCTTCGGTGCTGGAATAGTTTGCGGGCGCGTAGATCAACGATGCACCAACACCAAGTGCTCCTTCTTCCATCGCGGCCTTCACAAGTGCCTTCATTCTCTCCATCTCTTCCGGATTTGGAAGCCTGTTGGCATATCCAAGTTCATGAACACGCACCGTTGTTGCGCCTACAAAAGATGCAACATTGGGAGAGATACCACGACGCTCCATCGACTCGAGGTATTCACCAAGTGTTGTCCAATCGATATCGTATTTATAGTCAGGATCACGACGCATAGCATCGCGAGCCTCCTGTTTCATGGCGTCGTTTATCGGGCCCATCGAGCTACCCTCGCCAAATACTTCCAATGTTACCCCCTGGCGTATGTCTGATTGTGAATTGCCATCGAGGATAAGAGATTCTACTGCCCAGCTTAGCATATTGATAAAACCTGGCGAAACAGCTTTTCCCGTTGCGTCAACCTCCTTTTTCGCAATAGCACCGGAAAGGTCGCCAATGAAGGCAATGGTATCGGCATTGATACCTACGTCGGCGACAACCGGCTTACTGCCGGACCCGTCGTAAACATTGCCGCCACGAATGACGACATCATACTCCTGCTTTTTGCAAGAGGTAAAAGCCAAAATACAGACACAAAAGAGAACAAGGTTCTTCATAGGTAAGGGGTAGAGGTTGGATGATCGAAGCCCGCCGCTCCTGCTCGCCGAAGCGTTTAGGCAAAGGCGAGCAAGCTGGCGGACAAGTTCAGGAAGTTACCAAAATGTGGAAATTGCAACAACAGGACGGTTTCGCTAATCCCGGTACCTGACCCCGAAACGGTTCCCGCAATAGCTTTTAAAGTATAGTCCAAAGCCCTATTTTTATAGATTAGCCTAAGCCAGAGAGTGCTCTTTTTTGATTGGTTAGGTATTTTTTGAACACCAGTAGCTGCCGTTGCCCCTCTAAACCGGCAACACCCTAGAAAATGAATCACGTCCGGAACGTCGGGACTGCGATCGCCGCCTTGTTGATCTCGTGCACTATCTATGCGCAAAGCCCCGGGGCCGTGAACAGCAATCTTTCTATCTGGCTGAAAGCAAACGCTGGCCCCGAAGAAGCAGTTGGCAACCCTGCTGAATCTGGTGATGCTCTTACCCGGTGGCTGGATCAAAGTCCGAACGGACGGCACTACATTCCTGTCGCAGGCCCTACCCTTCTCGACAATGCTCTCAACTTCAACCCTGCCGTGCAGATCCTGAGCGGGGGATTCGATGCACCCGCCGGCGCTGAACTCACCAGCGACTGGACTGTAATTACAATATCACGCAAGCTTGCCTCCGACGCTGATGGCCGTGTGTTCGATGGTCACGCAGGCAATTACCTGTGGTCGCATTGGGGATCTCATACCAACTCTATTTATCTCGAGGCCAATCCAAACAACTACAACAGTGGTATTGCTACGACTTCAGGTATTCAAAATCTACACCTCCATGCTTATACCCGGGCCTCTGCGACCGGCGCGCTGGAAGCGAGAGCAGACGGAACAACGCTGACAACATTTGGCGCGAGTAACAGCGCTGCCGCTACACGTATCGATATCAGTAATGGTGCATTCGCCGGCGAGAGCTCCGATTCACAGATCGGTGAGATGATCGTTTACTCACGGGTTCTTACTGCAGCCGAACTCATTCGCGTTGAATCATATCTTGCAATCAAGTACGGTCTCACGATCACACATAACTATGTTACAGCGGGTGGTGGAACTACCATCTGGGATGCGACTGCCAACAGTGGTTTCAATCACGACATCGCGGGTATAGGCGCGGATGCAGCAACAGGCCTCGATCAACGTATGTCCAGGAGTATCAATGCCGGATCGTGGATCACGATTGACAAAGGTGGTGCGATCCCGGTCGACAACAGTTATATTCTTTGGGGCGACAACAACGGGATCGGCGCAAGTGCCAATATTCCGTTGACCTATTCGGCCCGCACGGCGCGTGTATGGAAAACAGCCGTCACCGGCTCGCCCGGCGTTGTGTCATTCAGTGTAGACCTTTCCAACACAGGGCTGGCCCTTACGGGTAATGTTGCAGACTACACGTTGCTCATCGACAACGATACAGATTTCTCCTCTGGTGCCACCTCGCATGTCACGGGTGCGACCCTGGTTGGCAACACACTTTCGTTTACGAACGTAGCATTCAGTAATGACCATTTCTTTACGCTTGCAGTATCGAACCTCAACACTCCCGGCGGCGTAGGTGCCGGTCTGGCTACCTGGCTCAAAGCCGATGGCAGTGTGTTGGAGGGTCCGGCTGATCCTGCCGAAAGTGGTGATGCGATCACAACATGGGAAGACGCAAGTGGTCAGGGCCGTCACTACACTGCGGTCGCCGGTCCGACTTTGCAATCATCCACACTCAATTTCAACCCCTCCGTTGAGATCGTATCCGGGGGATTCGATGCACCTGCCGGATCGGAATTGGGACACGAATGGACCACGTTCTTCGTGTCACGTAAGCTGCCTTCAGATGTAACTGGTCGCCTGTTCGACGGGCACACGTCCAACTTTCTCTGGGCATGGTGGGACACTTATGCGAACAGCTTGTACATGAATGGAAGTCCATCGAACCACAACACAGGTATTGCTGTTGCAACGGGCTTGACCAACCTTCATCTTCACACATATAAAAGAAATGCTGCCGGATCCCTGGAAGCAAGGGTCGAAGGAACAACACTCAACACATTTGGCTCAAGTTTAACTGCCAACGGAGTTCGTATTGATATCGGCGCCGGTAACTTCCCGGGGGAATCTTCGGATGCACGGATCGGTGAGATGATTGTTTACAACTTGCCCCTTACATCAACGGAAGTAAACAAGGTTGAATCTTATCTCGGCATCAAGTATGGAATTACATTAACCCATGACTATGTCGCTTCCGACGCTACGATTCTCTGGAACATCGCAGGCAACAGCGGTTATAACAATGACATTACCGGTATCGGGCGCGACGACATGTCGCTGCTGAGCCAGGTGAAATCCACCACCATCAATTCGCCGAACGATGTTACCATCGATAAGGGTGGCACTTTTGGTTCAACAAAGACCTTCCTTTTGTGGGGCAACAATGGTACGGCTGGAGTTTCATCCAATGTTCCGGCAACACATAAGATCCGTACCGGCAAAGTGTGGAAAACCGCGGTGACCGGAACGCCGGGCGCGGTGGCATTCAGCGTGAACCTCGCTGCCATCGGGCTTCCCAACACCGGCTCTGCAGGTGACTACGCGTTGTTCATCGACACCGATACGGATTTCAGTTCAGGAGCAACAACACACACAACAGGAGGGTCTCTCGTTGGAGGAGTTATAACGTTCACAGGAGTAACATTCAGCAACAACAACTTCTTCGCGGTCGGCGTGGCTAACCTTTCGTTTCCGGGCGGCGTTCCAGGGCTCACGTTCTGGGTAAAAGGGGACGTAGGGGTAACCGGAACAGCTGATGTTAGCCAGTGGGCTGATCAAAGCGGATTCTCAAATCACGCGGTGCAAGGCACGGGTATCAGTCAACCGGGTACCATTACCAACGATGTCAACTTTCACACGACTGTCAACTTCAGTGGATCTACGGATATTTTCAACATGACAATCCCACCGGCGAATCTCAACACGACCGTGTTCACTGTTGCGGTTCCGGCCGTCAACAGTAGCTGGCGTACGATGTTTCGCGGAACAGCCGGCGACCATCCGCTGATCATAGAAAGCGGCAATACCAGGCTCGGGTATTTCGACAATGACAGTGGTTTTAAACCAGGTGGGTTCAACTGGCTACAAAATGAAGCGGCTGTCGTGGGGCTCGAAATGCGCACTGGCGATGTCAACTTCAGAAAGAACGGAACGCAGGGAGCTTCTATCACCGACATCAACCTTGCCAACCTCCAAATGAATTTCTTTGGTAACTACCAGGGTAACGGCCAACAATTCGGAAGAATTGCTGAAACCGTGATCTACAACGGCACCACACCACTCACTGCGACGGAGAAAGAAAAGATCGAAAGCTATCTAGGGATCAAATACGGCGTTACTCTTACCCATAATTATCTCGCTACGGATGGCACTGTTGCCTGGAACACCACTACCAATGCAACCCACCACAATAACGTAGCAGGCATCGGCCGGGACGATAACAGCTCGCTGGATCAAAGAAGATCGATCAGTGTAAATTCCGGAGCTGGGCTTACCGTGGACAAAGGGTCTGCGTTCGGCGCAGATAGAAGCTTCATTGTGTGGGGAAACACAGCAACAACGTCTACCAGTCCCAATGTCCCTTCGGCTTATACGTTACGAAGCGGCCGTACATGGAAGGTTGCCGTCACCGGCACACCCGGAGCGGTAACGGTGTCAATCGATCTTACCACGATAAACGTTCCTAACTCGGGCAACGCCGCCGATTATGCGTTGTTGAAGGATACGGACACCGATTTCACATCGGGAGCGTCAATACACACAACGGGCGCGAGCATCGTTGGCAATGTTCTTTCGTTTACGAATGTGTCGTTCGCGAACGACGACATCTTCGCATTTGCTGTCGCTAACCTTGCGTTACCCGGGGGTGTTGCCGGGGGCGTTTTCTGGGTGAAGGGCGAGTCGGGAGTTGTTGGTGCCACAGATGTCAGCCAGTGGACAGACCAAAGTGGTTTCTCAAACCATGCAGTGCAGGCAACACCTGCCAACCAACCGACACCGCTGGCGAACAATATCAACTTCCGGACTGTCGTTGACTTTTCGGCGAGTGCGGATAGAATGACTCTTACATCGCCGCCACCCACTCTCAACTCGACGATCTTTGCCGTGGCCGCGCCGACAGTGAACAGCAACTGGAGGACGATGTTCCGCGGCGCAGTCAATGACCACCCTATAATTGTTGAGACCGGTACAACCAATCTCGGTTATTACGATGGCGACGGTGGTGGTTTCGTAAATGGGGGTTTTACCTGGATACAGAATGAAGTCGCCCTGGTTGGCGTTGAGATGCGTAGCGGGAATGTGAATTTCAGGAAGAACGGAACACAAGGTTCGCCGATAGGTACTGTGAATCTTTCGAACATCGACCTGTTCGCATTCGGAAATTACCAGGGTGGCGCTCAACCCTTTGGACGCATAGCGGAAGCAATCGTCTACAATACAGGCTCTGCCATCACGGCAACCGACAAAGAGAAAATTGAAAGCTACCTGGGTATCAAGTATGGCATCACGCTATCACACGATTACCTGTCGGGCAACGGTACATTAGCCTGGAATGCCACGACCAATTCAACTTACAACAATAACATCACTGGTGTCGGTCGAGATGACGTTTCCGGTCTCAACCAGACGAAATCACTCAGTGTTCATTCGAACGCATCAGTTATGGTAGAAATCGCAGGTGCTATCGGTTCAACCAACTCATTCCTGGTATTCGGCAACGACACAGGTACAGGCACAAGCAACAATGTTCCACCAGGATTCCTGGTAAGGAGTGGCCGTGTCTGGAAGGCCGCCGTAACCGGCACGCCCGGCGCCGTCAGCGTAAGTTTCGACCTGTTTGCTTTGGGACTACCAGCCACAGGAACCGCCGCGGATTTCGCCGTACTCATCGACAACGATATAGATTTCAGTACAGGTACAACGGCACACACCACCGGGGCTACCCTCGTGGGCAATACTCTTACGTTTACGAACCTTAACCTTTCGAACGATAACTTCTTCACGCTAGGCGCTACGAACCTCGTGCTGCCCGGTGGCTTGTTCGGTGCAGTGTTCTGGGTAAAAGGTGATGTCGGAGTTACCGGTACAAGCGATGTGAGCCAATGGACTGATCAAACAGGTTCCGGAAAACATGCGGTGCAGGCAACCGTCGCCAATCAACCAACACTCGTCACCAACAGCATCAACTCACATTCGGTAATAGACTTCAACACAGCAGCTGACTTCTTTAACATCACCTCGCCTCCCGCAAATCTGAACAGTACTGCCTTCATCGTTGGCGTTCCAAAAGTCAACACAACATGGAGGACCTTCCTGCGCGGCGCTGCGAATGACCATCCGTTGCTGGTTGAGACCGGCGGAACTCAACTGGGTTATTACGACGCGGATGGTGGAACCTTCAGGAGCGGAGGATTTACCTGGCTTCAAAATGAAACGGCGATCGTTGCCCTTGAAATGCGTGCCGGTGACGTCAACTTCAGAAAGAATGGAACACAGGGTGCATCCATCAACACGATCAACCTTGCCGGTCAGAACCTTAATTATCTCGGTAATTATTCAGGGGGCTCGCAGGCTGCGGGAAGAATTGCCGAAACGATCATTTTCAACACTGCCGGTGCAATGTCAGCTACCGACAAACTGAAAGTGGAAACGTACCTGGCGGTAAAATATGGCATCACTCTTACTCACGATTACATTACCACAACCAGTGCCGTTGTCTGGAATACCACCACGAATGCCACATATAATAATGAAGTTGCCGGTATCGGTCGCGACGACGCAACGGGCCTCGATCAACGACGCTCGATCAGTGTCAATACCGGGGCAATTGTTACGATGGATCTCGGCGGTGCATTCTCCGCAAACCGGAGTTATCTCCTGTGGGGTAATACCACAGGCGTGATGAGCGCAAGTGGTGTTACCGACCTGCCTGCAGGCGTGATAGCAAGACTTGCCCGTGTGTGGAAGACGGCCAAAACGGGAACAGTCGGTGCACTGACCGTCCAGTTTAACCTGACAACCGTACCTGGTTCCAAAACCGCAGCCGACCTCCGACTACTGATCGATCGCGATTTGGACGGCGTGTTCGCCGATGAAACATCCGGTGGCGGTGGGGTGATCGCGGGCGCGACCGACCTGGGCGGCGGCCTCTTCAGTTTCCCCGGTGTTACATTCAACGACGGGGAACTCTTCACTGTCGGATCTGTCTCTGGCGCCACGCCCCTTCCCATCACCCTGGCTTCGTTCAGCGCAAAAGCGACAGACGAAGGCGTGAGGATCAACTGGAAAACAGAAACCGAAGTCGACAACGACTATTTCACTATCGAAAAGAGCCGTGACGGTGCAGAGTTCTTTGAGCTGGGAACAATTCCTGGCGCCGGCAACAGCAACACGCCGAAATCATACGACTTCCTCGACATCACGCCGCTTGCCGGCCGGTCATATTATCGCCTGAAGCAAACCGACTTCAATGGCAAGCTGACAGTTTCTAAAATGGCAATGGTGGAATTCAATCCCGCTTCAGCTGTCTATCCCAACCCGGCTACCAAAGAAGTTAGCCTCGATGTCGACGGCAACGAACCATTTGCTGCCGAAATGGTCAATACGCTCGGCCAAAAAGTTTACATAAAACAGACAATTGCAAACGGACGAGTGACCTGGAACGTGGAAAGTCTGCCACGCGGCATCTATTTCATCAGTATCCTGAAAAACGGTTCGATGACCACACAAAAGTTAGTGCTGGCTGACTAAGAGGGTTCGCTTTCATCCTATCTTTGCCCCGGTTCATCATGACGCGCAAAGAACAGTTCATTACAATACTCGTACTCGGGGCGCTATCGACCATCAGTCCATTTTCTATCGACATGTATTTACCGGGTTTCCCGGCTATCGCTGCCGATCTGAATACTAATATCCAATATGTAACACTGTCGCTCACTTCCTACCTCATCGGGATCGCCGCAGGTCAATTGATCTATGGACCGTTGCTCGACCGGTACGGTCGCCGGGCGCCGATGTACGCCGGCCTCGCCGTATACCTTGCGGCAACCATTGGCTGTGCACTGTCTCAATCTATCGACATGCTCATTACCATGCGTTTCTTCCAGGCGTTGGGGGGATGTGCCGGGATGGTTGCATCACAAACACTCGTGCGTGACTTGTTCCCGGTGAATAAAACAGCGCAAGCATTTTCTTCGATTACATTGGTGATCGCAGTCTCGCCAATGATCGCCCCGACTGTCGGTGGCTATATCACCGTTGCCTTTGGATGGGAATCGGTATTCGTGGTGCTCACTATCGTCACAGTCATCATTCTCGGTGCCGTTTATTTCGTCTTGCCGGAAGGACGAAAGGCGGACCAGTCGATCTCGCTGATGCCAAAGTCCGTTGTCCACAATTTCATAACGGTGATCAAAGAGCCGCAGTTCATAGTTTACACACTGGCCGGTGGTATCGCGATGTCGGCGCCGTTTGCATTTATCTCCGGTTCCTCCGACGTCTTTATCAATATGTATGGGGTTAATGAAAAGCAATACGGTTGGGTATTTGCATTCATCGCCGCAGGGATCATCGGATCTTCCCAGCTCAATCATCTTCTGCTGAAGCGATTCAGCAACTCCCAACTTGTACGGTATCCATTGATCTACCAGAGCGTCATCGGGACCTTTATGATAATCGGAACTGCGCTCGGCTGGTTCAATCTCTACACGCTGCTCGCGGTGATGTTCGTCTTCGTGACCGGGCAGGGACTGATCGGTCCAAATACAACAGCACTGTCGTTGGCGCCATTTACAAGGAATACAGGCAGTGCCGCTTCGTTGCTCGGTAGCTACCGAATGGCTGTTGGCGGACTGGTCTCGGCTTTGGTCGGTGTATTCCACAACGGTACCGCGCTTCCGATGGTCGCGATGATGGCTGTTTGCCCGATCGTCGCCTTAGTCATCCTTACGATCGGTAAAGGTGCCGTCAGGTATCACGCAAGGAAAAAAGCAGAACATGGCGAGGAAAACTCGGTGTTGATGTGACTCTAATGTGCAGGCTTCAAGGTTCGGGTTGGCCTTTCTCACGGATCATCCTTACGGACATTGTCCCGAGTACGACAATCACAAGGATGATCGCCACCCAGATGATGTTGCGGTTTGTGAAATAGGTCGGGCTGGCAGTTGCTTCGGCCGGCCTGATGAATTTTTCCACCTCTCCCACTTGTAGTACTTCCGGCTTCCCTGGAATGCTGTCGCGGAAAAATTCCAGGTCGTACACCGGCGCTTGCAGGCTATCGCTGCCGACTGCAATCCTGTATGTATGCCCTACTGCAAGCCACGCTGTAAGTGAACGCTTCAACTGCCATACTTTTACACCTTTGAATTCCAGAGGAGGGTTATTCTCGTTAGAAACTCTTAACAACAACTCCGATGTTTTCAATGACAACGCTACGGAAGCCTGGTGTGTTGAAATCAAATCAAAAGACAATACAGGATTGAGATATTCCTTTTTCACCTTCTTTACATAGTAGTGATCTCTTTGAAATAGTGTAGCGCCGCGTTTATAAAAGGCCGGGCCCTTTACATCAAACTCGATCCTGTCGACAAACTGTGTGGTGTCGAAACGAATGACCGACCATGTTGTACGTTCATTCAGACTGTCGGCGGAAGTGATCGTCACAGTCGGAACTTCAAGATAAACGCCGTAATTGGTGCTCTCATTATAATATCCTGCCTTTACAATGTTCAGCGGAGCTGTCGCAGAATCATTTATCACGACCTGGTACCAGGCATAGTTGCTCAGCGGAAAGTTGAGTATCGTGAGTTGGGAAGTTCTGCGATTATCGGAGAAACCGCCGAGGGTAAACTGCTCCTTCAGCGCATACCATGATTGCTGGTCATCGCTTCCGCGAAGCGTAGCTTCCTTGATAGTCTCGGCATTCCTTACCTCGAGAACGATGTTACTGATCTTGTTCTTTTGTTTGTTGTTCAACGTGAGTGTTGTACAACATCCTTTTTCCGCAGTCTTGCGCATGTTGTATTCAATGAACTCAACATTCGAAAATACCGGTTGATCTAACTGCATGACATATGGAACCTCCATGCCTTTCTCGTCCACGATACGAATATTGCGGAGATCTGATTCGAGCAGAGCGGTGATCCCGGGCGGAAGGGGGACATTGTAGAAACCGGCTTTGTCAACACCTTGCAGAGGCGCTTCGGCAACAAATTGTTGCGAGAAGCCGATGGCGGGAATCATTAAAAGGAAACCAAGAAGTTTTTTCATGCAGCCGGTTTGTTTTCGTTTTCTATTACCGCGGCATTATCGTCAACCAGCAGTAGCTTTTTCAGGCGTTGATACATGAACGATACGGTAAGCAGTAATATACCTAGTGAAATAAATGCGGCGATCTTCCCTCCTTCTGAAATTCCTCGAATATCGACCGCGAACAACTTCACCAGGGTAACAAGGAACAGCGTAAGTGAAATGACCCGCAGGTGGCGAAGTTTCCACTTCAACCCGACCGCTATCAAAATAAAAGAAGTAACGCCCCACAATATCGGCAAGCCAATCTTGTGATTTTGCGTCAGTACATGGTACATGTTTGTTTCATTGCCCACCAGGAGCAACACCAGGTTGTCGAGCTCGCCGCTGGCCAGGAACACAAAGAATGTTACGTAGAACCAGGAATATGCATTGTTCGTGGTCAGGTTGAACTCCTTTAGTCTCTTGACCCGCGCGATGGAGATCGCACACACGCCTATCAGCAACGCGACGAGCAGGTAATGGAAGCCGAACTCCGCAAATCCTCCCTCCAAAATGAGAGCTTCACGGGCAACGACAAACGGCTGGTGATAGAAGCCGGCGTAGGCGAGTACCGCGATCACGCCGATGAAAGCAAACCCATCCCGGACATTACCTGGCACAGTGAGTTTGCTTTCGCTCAGCAACAATGCCAGCATGAAGAACATGTTATAACTGCCGATAACAAGCAACTGCAGTTGCGTGTCTTCCGGGTAGGCCAGTAACAAATGATAACGGAGCTCTAGCAAGTGCATCAGGTACACCAATACAACTGCCGCTATCGTCAGGATGTTTCTGTAGAAGGAAAGATTAATAACTGACGTTTCCTGCTTTTCATTCTTCAGCAACAACAGGGTACCCACAAAGGAGGCCACCGCGAAGAGGCTTGTCAGGTATCCCTTATTAAGGACGATGCGCAAGGGTTCATCCAGTTCACGGCCATAAACCTGTACGAGGTCCATGACAAGGCTGATGATCATAAGGCCCATCACCGCATACGACGTAATCTTCATCAGCTTAATACCTGACTTCTGCGAGAGCCACAGGAGCAACACGGCTTCGGCAGACCAGAAAAGCGTGATGTAATTTCCCTTAAGTTGTATGGGTGCAGCAAGGCTAATGAACGTGAGGACGAGACCGATCAGCAGGAACACCAGGTTCTTGTCGACTCTTGAATTTCTATACAGGCTGTAGGCGAACCCAAAGTTGAACACGCCCAGTGCCACGGTAAACAATCCGCGGAAATCCATACTGACGGGATTGTGAAGGATGTACATACCTGCCCCGTAATAAAAGAAGGTGTTGCTTAACAGCAGTCCAAACTCAAGCGCTCCGAAAGGTCTTCGCTCCTTCAGATCGTTGATGAGGTTCATTGCAAAGAATACGAGGTAGAAGCCGGTCGCGAACACCAATGCTCCGGCCATCATACCGGGTTTTTGGTAATCGTATTGTGTCGACATCCATGACCCGTACAATAAGACCGTGAACGCATAAGCGATGATGTTGATGACCGGCCATTTTTTATAGTACGATAGCACCATCATGCCCACGTCGAGTATGGTGATATAAATGAACAGCACGACATAGTTACCTTCTCCCGTACTGACCATCATCGGGGAAGCGAAACCACCCAGCAACGCAACAACTGCCAACTCAACTTTATCATAAGCCAGTGAGAACAAGACCGCGAACCCGGTGATACCAACCATCAGCAGGAAAGCAACAGCCGGGGTGAACATCTGGTATGAATGGAATGCTATGTAAATGGTGAGGTAAAGCACCGCGATACCGCCGCCGACCAGCACAGAGCTGAAAGCTGTGAATGTTTTCCTGAGACGATGCGCCAGTCCTAACAATATTCCACCACAGAGTATACCGATGAACACGCGACCGATCTCGTTGATCCATTCCTGGTCGATCGCATACTTCACGAAGAACCCGATGCCTATAACGAGTATGCCGATACCGATCTTGTTGGCGAGGTTCTCACCAATGAATTTTTCCAGATCAGGATTGCGTTCGAAGAAACCGGGACGCGAAGGTTCTTTGACGACAACAGTTTCGGGGTTGAAGACGGAAGACTTTTCAATTGGTATTTCAATGTTTTCAGCGAAGGCAAGCTCCGGTTTGAGTTGGGGTACTGGCTCCGGCCTGGGCTTAGGCTCAGGTTTGGGTTCAGGCATTGGTTTCGGAGCATCCTGTATGATGGGTGGTGGCCCGGGTTTGATCACCGGCGTCACCAGTGGTGTCACTTCAACCTTGGGAGCCGGCTCCTCGATCACTGCTGCTCTCGTTGCGCCAGACTTCATTTGTTCCGTGAGTTCTTCGAGCGATCTACGCAACTCTTTGAACTCCGAACTCATGCTACTTCGCAGCGACGATATCATGATCAGAGTGATAATAGGCGCAGCAATAAACATGATGACGCCAATGACGATCAGTGCTTCCATCGGAAAATGGTGAGGTTAGGGGGCTATTTAACCTAAAAGGTAACAGTTAAAAGTTAAAAGTTCTGCCGACTACCTGTTGCGTTAACTTTTAGTTTTTAACTTTTATCTTTTTAACTCTTTTATAATGGTCTCCTTTGAAACGAAAATATTCCGTCTACAGCATTTGGCCGGTCACTATATCGACGTTCCTGCCAGCGTCGTGAAGAAAACGGGGTGGACAGGAAAGCAACGATTCGTATGTACTGTAAATAAAGGTCTGACATGGAAATGTGGACTTGTAGCACACGGAGGCGGCAAGGCCTATATTCTTTTGAATAAGAAACAAATGCAAACGGGAAAGTTTAACGTCGGGCAGGAGATAAATGTTGCTCTGAAAAAAGATACAAGTAAGTATGGAATGGATGTGCCCCCTGAACTGAAAGCGTTATTTGCACAGGATGCTATCGGTAAACAAAGGTTCGATAATCTTGTGCCCGGAAAGAGGCGGTACATTATCTATTATATCAACCAGGTTAAGAGTGCCGATCTTCGGGTGGAGAGGGCGGTCAGACTGATTTCAAACTTGAAAAGGTTGCCCGAAGGGAGAGAATCATTTATAGGGCTGGTGGCGAAATAAGTGCAAGGTGCAAAGTGCCGATACCTCCTGATTGTAGAGATCAGATCAACCCGGAAACATCGGCACTCTGCACCCTGCACCAAAGACTCTGCAAAAAACACGTGACGGCGATTTTCATTACCTTTGCGCCCTAATTTCTTTGAATTTCAATGATTTCAGTAAACAATCTATCACTCCAGTTTGGAAAGAGGGTTCTGTTCGACGAGGCCAACCTCAAATTTGTGGGCGGGAATTGCTATGGAGTGATCGGTGCAAACGGTGCCGGTAAGTCAACTTTTCTTAAAATATTGTCGGGCGATATAGACCCTACTCGCGGAAGCGTAACAATAGATCCCGGGAAGCGGATGGCCGTGCTTCGTCAGAACCATTACGAGTTCGATGAAGTGCCGGTGATCGATACGGTGATGATGGGCCACGCACACCTGTGGGACATCATGAAAGAGAAAGATGCCATTTATGCAAAGACTGATTTCACCGAAGCTGATGGCCTTCGTGCGTCCGACCTCGAAGCGGAATTCGCTGAACTCAACGGATGGAACGCGCAGTCAGATGCAGCTTCGTTATTGAGTGGCCTCGGTATCCCGGAAGAAGATCACTTCAAGCTTGTCAAGGAACTTAATGGTCATCAGAAGGTCCGTGTGCTACTCGCTCAAGCTATCTTCGGTAACCCCGACATTCTTATACTTGATGAACCTACCAACGATCTGGATCTTAACACCGTATCGTGGCTGGAGAATTTTCTCCTGGAATTCAAGAATACGGTGATCGTTGTATCTCACGACCGTCACTTCCTCGACACTGTGTGTACACACGTCGTCGATATTGATTTCAAGGCTATCAAGCTATACACCGGCAACTATACGTTCTGGTATCAGTCTAGTCAGCTGGCATTGCAGCAACGTTCTTCTGCCAACAAGAAATCAGAAGAAAAACGCAAGGAGCTACAAGAGTTCATCATGCGCTTCAGCGCCAATGCTTCAAAGTCACGACAAGCTACCAGTCGTCGTAAACTTCTCGAGAAGATCAACGTCGACGATATCCAGGCTTCCACCAGGAAATATCCAGCCATTATCTTCCAACAAAAGAGAACTGCCGGCGACCAGATCCTGCACGTAGAGAATCTGAGCGGAGAACTTCATGGCTCACGCCTGTTCAAAGACCTCGAATTGTATGTGAATAAGGGTGACAAGATTGCGATCCTCGCCAAAGACACTCTTGCCATTACTACATTTTTCCAGATACTTGCCGGTGAACTGAAACCCGAGAAGGGAACATTCCGGCTCGGGCAGACTATAACACCTGCTTTTCTTCCATTGAACAACGAAGAGTTTTTTAAAACCGACGATAACCTGGTCGATTGGCTTCGCCAGTTTGCTGAAGACGAAAACAAGGATGAAGTTTACATCCGTGGGTTCCTTGGTAAAATGCTGTTCTCGGGAGAAGAAGTTTTCAAAAAGGCTTCGGTTCTTTCAGGAGGAGAAAAGATGAGGTGTATGATCTCGAGGATCATGCTGGCCGGCGCAAACCTTATTGTACTCGACGAACCCACCAACCACCTGGATCTCGAATCAATCACTGCATTTAACAATGCACTTAAGGATTTTCCGGGAACCGTGCTATTCACATCACATGACCACGAATTCATCCAGACTGTTGCTAACCGGATCGTCGAGCTTACTCCGAATGGCTGTATCGACAAGCTGATGACATACGATGAATATATCGAGAACGAAAAAGTAGCTGAACAGAAAACAGCCCTTTACGCTGAGGCTTGATGTACCTGCACTTCACCATTAAAGACATCATCCAGGAAACTCCCGAAGTCAGATCATTTGTTCTATCGCCGAACAAGGCGTTCAGCTACAAAGCAGGGCAGTTTCTTACACTGGTAAAAGGTGAAGGTAAAGATGAGATCCGGCGATCTTTTTCGTTTTCGTCACATCCTTCGGACCAGTATGCAAAGATCACACTGAAAAGAATTGCTAACGGTGAGATCTCAAGGTGGTTATTCGATCACGCTAAAGTTGGCGATAGCCTCAAGGCGATCGAAGCCTCAGGGTTCTTCACTTACCCCGACGAGCCTCAGGCATACGATTCGATCGTCTTTCTCGCTGCCGGCACCGGCATCACCCCAATATTATCGTTGATCCGCGAAGCGCTTGTTCGCAATGACAACCTGAAGCTGTACCTGATCTACAGTAATCGCTCGGCACAACAAACAGCGTTTCTTGAACAAATCCAACAATTGGAATTGCTGAACCCCGGCAGATTGAAAGTTCACTTCTACTTTAGCAACAACATGGATCTTAACCGGGCGCGTTTGAGTCGCCTGGCGCTGGAGGATTTCCTTACGAAAAACATGATTATACCAACGAGGACATTGTTCTACCTCTGCGGGCCTCATGTTTACATGCAAAACATATCGATCACATTATTGACAGAAGGTGTTCCCGACAACAACATCAGGCGCGAGATCTTCTTCAACCCCGAACCGTCGGTTGCCAATATTCCGCCCGACCAGGAAATGCATACTGTGACGGTGAAGTACGAAGGAAAAGTCCACAC
>WUUC01144083.1_pt1 | contig 16310 bp, 12 predicted proteins | sample 6278441 | NCBI WGS metagenome assembly WUUC01 (sample SAMN13675441, study PRJNA597444) | soil metagenome | isolation source: soil | place: USA: Washington | collected 2017-10
CCGCAGTAGTTCAGCAGGTGGCGGTGGGCCTTGTAGGCCATCTTGGTGAACGGCTGGTGGTAGCAGAACGCGGCGAACTCCTCCAGGGTGCGGCCGCCCTGCTCCGTGTAGTCCTTCCAGGTGCCCTCCACCGCCTGCAGATACGCGCTGATGGACTCCTGCCCGTCGACCAGGGCCGCATCGCGGTAGTTGGGCCGCCAGAAGTCCATGACGTCGGCGGTGAACAGGCCCGAGGGGTCCTCGATGCGTACCAGGGCGGGATCCACGCCGACCAGCATGGCCACCGCCGCCGCGCCCTGGGTGGCCTCGCCGGGGCTGTCCAGCTCGTACTTGGAGACGTCGCTGGCGACCACGAGGACCTGCTGGGCGGGATCACGCCGTACCAGGCCGATGGCGAACTGCAGGGCCGCCGTCGCCCCGTAGCAGGCCTGCTTCAGCTCGACGACGCGGGTGGCTGAGGGCAGCTGGAGCAGGGAATGGACGTACACACCGGCCGACTTCGCCTGGTCGATGGAGGACTCGGTGGCGAACACGACCGTGCGGATCCGGTCGCTGCCGTGCCGGGCGATGATGGGCGCGGCGGCCGCCGCCCCCATGGTCACGATGTCCTCGTCGGCGGCCGGAATGCTCATCGACTCCTGGCCGATGCCCACATGGTATTTGCCGATCTCGGTGCCGTTGTAGGCGGCCAGTGCCGTGTGCGGCAGGACGAACTCGGCTGTCGCGAACGACAGGTCGTGTATTCCGATGGAGAGGGACATGCCTATGCACCTACCTTTACGGTCTTGTTGTCGCGTTCCAGCGCCACGTGCGCGCGCATGAGTTCACCGGGGTTCGTCTGGGCCGCGAGCAGCGAGAGCTCACCGCACAGCACGGTGGCCGCGGCGAGGACGGCGAGCCGGCGGGCGTTCTCGCCGGGCGCGGCGTCGGCCCGGCAGCCGAGCCGGGTCAGGTTCGTCTCCACGAAGGCCAGGCCCTTGCCGTTGCCGACCGTGCCGACGATCAGGTTGGGCAGGGTGCAGGCGAAGTAGAGGTCGCCGTCGCGGTCCTCGGCCATGACGACGCCCTGGGAGCCTTCGATGATGTTGGCCGCGTCCTGGCCGGTCGCCAGGTAGAACGCGAGCAGCATGTTCGCGTAGTGGGCGTTCGCCGAGCGGATACCGCCGGCGAGCAGGGTCCCCAGCAGGTTCTTGCGGATGTTCAGCTCGACGATCTTCGCGGCGGTCGTGTGCAGGACGCCGGCCACCACCTGTCGCGGTACGAGCAGTTCGGTGACCACGTTCTTGCCGCGGCCGAGGATGCCGTTGATCGCGGTGGCTTTCTTGTCCGTGCAGTAGTTGCCGGAGATCGATCCGTAGGAGATGCCCGGGACGGTCTGCAGCAGGTGCGCCAGCAGCGCGTCGGAGGCGAGGGTGGCCATGTTGTGCCCGGAGGCGTCGCCGGTGGAGAACTCGAACCGGATGAACAGCAGGTTGGCGTTGATCTCGTGCCGGATGCCGATCAGCTGGGCGAACCGGCTGCACCCGCGCACCACGTCGCGCAGCTCGTCGATGCGGGCCTCGATCATCCGCGCGGCCGTCAGCGCGGTCTGCGCGTCACGCGCCTCGACCAGCACCGAACGCGTCATCCGCTCGTCGACGAGGGTGGCGACGATGCCCTTGTCGGCCAGCCGGGACACCTTCGCCCCCCGGCCCACCGACGGCCACAGCGGCGACTCGTAGGTGGCCAGCGGAACCTGGATCTCGGTGTCGGCGACGTTGCCCGAGACGCGCAGGGGCCCCACCCACCGCATCGGGACCCCGGCGATCGCGTGTGCTTCAGTCATGGTGTGCTTCCCGTCATCTCGGTAAGGGCGTCGATGGAGCTGGAACGCTGGGCGAGCCGCCGGGTGTCGATGCCCCGGTCGAGGCAGAAGTTCCTCAGCTCGCCGCCCACCAGCAGATCGCAGCGGGACAGGTCGGCCGGCGTGCGCGCGCCGAGCATGGTCTGCAGGGCGGCGAGCTGGTCGAGCCAGGCCGAGATCTGCGTGACGAGCGCGGCGACGTCGCCGTCGATCAGGGTGCGCAGGAATCCGCCGGACGAGCCGACGGCGCGGGCGCCCAGGGCCAGGGCGCGGGCCACGTCGAGCGGGTTGCGGACCCCGCCGGAGGCCAGCACGGGGATACCGGCGTCCTGCGCGTCCAGCAGACAGGCGACGGTGGACTGCCCCCAGTCGTGCAGGTAGGCGTAGTCGGCGAGTTCGCGCCGGCCGTTCTCGATGCGGGCGAAGTCCGTGCCGCCGCGGCCGCTGACGTCCGCGACCCGCACGCCCAGGCCCGGCAGCGCGAGGAGTGTCTCGCGGCTCAGGCCGTTGCCGACCTCCTTGACGATCACGGGGACATCGACGTGTCCGGCGATCTTCTCGATCTGCGCCGCCCAGGACCCGAACGACCGGTCCCCTTCCGGCATCGGTGTCTCCTGGGCGGTGTTGAGGTGGATCTGCAGGGCGTTCGCCTCGATCAGGTCGATGGCGCGCCGCGCGTTGTCGACCGAGCAGGTGGCGTTGACGTTGGCGATGACGAACCCGTGCGGGTTCTGTGTGCGCAGCACCCGGAAGGTGTCCGCGCAGGAGGGGTCCTTGAAGTAGGCGTGCATGGAACCGGACGCGATGGCCACGCCGGTCTCGCGGGCGGCGGTGGCCAGGTCCCGGTTGATGGCGCCGGTCTTGGCGCTGCCGCCGGTCATCGCGTTGATGTAGAGCGGCGCCTGCCAGGTGAGGCCGGCGAAGGTCGTCGCCAACGACACGTCCGGCCGGTCGATGCCGGCCAGGGCGTGGTGGATGAACGACACCTCGTCGAACTGGTTGCGTCCGCTGTGCGCGTGCTGCTGCTCCATGGCGAGCCGGACGTGGTCGTCCTTGCGCGAAGCGCTCATTCCTCGTTCCCTTCCAGGGCGGGACGCACCGGCAGGGGCAGCACCCCGGCCGCGGCCCACCGCCTGTGTACGTGCGCGATGTCGTGGGGGGCGCCGGCGTCCAGCAGGGCGATGCCGCAGTCGCCGCCGCCTGCCCCCGACGGCTTGGCCGCACCGCCGACGCCCTCGGCGGCGTCGCACAGTGCCGTCAGCTCGGTGGTGAAGATGCCGAGGCCGACCTCGTCGTCGAGGCGGGCCAGCTCGTGGCGGGCCCGCCGGATCTGGTGCAGCAGCCCCGGCCCGTCGCCGGCCTCGAGCGCGCCGATCGCGGCGCGCACCAGGTCGGTGGTGGTCTTCATGAACGTGTGGTGCGAGGCGCTGCCCCGCCAGGTGTGCCGGTGCAGGCCGGACACCAGGGCCTCGGTGGAGGCCGGTTTTCCGCTCCAGCCGACCTCCAGGCACAGGTTGTCGGGGGGCGGCAGCCGGCGGACGGCGAAATGCGGCCAGGGGGCGGCGAGCGCTTCCTCGATGCCCCGGCGGCGGGCCAGGTCGAGCACCGCGTCCCGGTCGGGTGCCTGATACGCGATCCAGCCGCCCCAGGTGCCGGCGGCGAGATCACCGCCGGAGCCCTTCGGGTCGAGCCGGGCCGTGGCGAGCAGGGCCAGCTTGAACCGGGCCTCGCGCGAGAGGGCAAGACCCACGTACGACGCCACGGCCGCCACACTCGCCACGGTCACCGCGCCGCTCGAGCCCAGGCCGTACTTCCGTCCCGCCTCGTGCAGCGCGCTGTGGACCGAGACGCTCAACGCGGGCATGGGCAGGCCGCGTTCGGCCAGCAGCGCGCCCACGGTCTCGATCGCGGACACCACATGGGCCAGCCGGCTGTGCTCACGCCGGGCGTCGTCTTCGTCTTCGCCGTCCACGTCGAGCCGGCCGTCGCGCCACTGCCAGCGCACCTCGCGCGGGCCGAGGTCGGAGGAGATCACGACGCCGGATCCGGCCCGGCCGGACACGGTGACACTCAGGTAGCGGTCGACCGCCACCAGGATCGCCGGGTTGCCGGGCTCCACCACCGCGTACTCGCCCGCGACGAACAGCTTGCCCGGCGCGCGCCGCACGACCGGTCCCCGGCCCGTCATCATCCGCCCTCGTTCAGCAGGCGGGCACCGGGCCCCGGCCCGGCGATGTGCACCGCACCTTGCGGGGCGGCGCCGCGCACCACCGCGGCCACCTTCTCCGCATCCGCGCGCCGGCACAGCACCTTGACGTTCGGCCCGGCGTCCATCGTCGCGTAGGCCGCGATACCGTCCCGCCTGAGCTGCCCCACGCTGTCCAGCACGGCGAGCGTGGCAGGCGACAGGTAGCGCACCGCCGGGCGCGCCGCCAGCATGGTCGCGTGCATACCGAGCGCGTTGCGCTCCGCGATCTCCCCGACCGCCTCCAGGTCGCCGCGGATCAGCGCCGCCCGCATGTCGGCCAGGTCGCCGGTGCTGGAGCGGGCCCACGGCTCGTACAGCGGGGAGGTGTCGACGGTCTGGCGCATCGCCGCACGGCTGGAGATGGCCTTGGGGCCGGCGTTGACCACCGCGATGACCAGCGCCGGGTCGAGGCCGGCGGCAGGCACCGGTTCGGCGTACGAGCTCACGTCCGCCTCGGCGGCCGTGCCGGTGGTCGTGCCGGCGTGCCAGACGGCGAAGTCGCCGAAGATGGACCGCGAGGCCGACCCGGACCCGCGCCGGGCCAGGCGCGAGAGCGCGGTGGCGTCGAGGGTGAGCCCGTACGCGGCGGCGGCGGCGACGGCGAGAGCGGCGAACCCGCTGGCCGAGGACGCCAGCCCGGCCCCGGTGGGGACGGTGTTCTCGGTGTCGACGACGGCCCGCTGACTGAGCCCGGCGCGCTCGCGCACCAGGTCCAGGAACGCGACGATGCGCCGCTGGGCCTCACCCGTCGCGGGCAGCTGGCCGAGGGTGACCGCGTCCTGCTCCGCCTCGGGGGCGAGCCGGACGCGGGTGGTCGTCGGGAAGATGTCCAACGTCATCGACAGGCTGTCGGTCCGGGGCAGGAACAGCTGCTCGTCGCGCTTGCCCCAGTACTTGATCAGCGCGATGTTCGGGTGCGCGACGGCCGTGGCCGCCGGTCGGGCACCGGGTTCCTGCGGCGGCTTCAGTGTGGCCGGCTGGTCAGCGCGCATGGTCGGCGAGCCTCCTCAGCGGCACGACCCACGTCTGGACGGCGCCGGCGTCGTGCAGCTGCCGGGCGACCTGCCTGGCCTGCTCCGGCTGGGTCAGGGCCAGGACGCAGCCGCCCAGCCCGCCCCCGGTGATCTTGGCGCCGAGGCTGCCCGCCGCGAGCGCGGCCTTCACCATCGCGTCGATCCGGCCGGTACTGAGGCCGGCCGCCCGCAGCAGCTCGTGGTAGCCGGTGAGCCGCAGGCCGAGTTCGGCCGCCTCGCCCGCGGCGAGAGCCTGCTCGGCCTCCTCGACGAGCTGCGCGGCCAAGCGCAGGAACCGCTCCCGCGCTCCGGCCCGGCGCTCGAATCCCGCCCGCAGCAGCTCGACCGCTTCCTTGGTGCTGCCCGCGGTGCCGCTGTCGGCGATGATGAACAGGCCGTCGCAGCCGATGCTCAACTCCCGTGCCCGGCCCGCCTGGAACCGCAGCGGGGCCGCGGCGCCGACGGTCATGGCATCGACGCCGCTGGCCCGGCCGTGCGTCACGTTCTCGGCCGTCTGCACCAGGTCGAACGCCGCGCTCTCGCTCACGCCCTGGCCGAAGAGATCGGCCAGGGCCAGGACGATCGCCCGCGAGTTCGCGGCGCTGGAGCCCAGCCCGCGGCCGGGCGGGATGGCGCCGTCGAGGATCACATCGAGGTGGGGCCGGCCCGCCACGCCCATGCGGGCGGTGAAGGCGGCGGCCAGCCGCCGCAGCCCGTCGGAGGCCTGCGTCACCACCGCCCGCGACGCGGAGCCGGTCATCGTGAACGACAACCCGTCCCCCTCGCCGCAGGCATGGGACGACCAGCCGGCGCTCGCCGTGGCCGTGAGCTGCGGAACCGGCAGAGCGAGCGCCGCACTCCCGTACACGACCGCGTGCTCACCCAAAAGGACGGCCTTGGCGTGGGCGCGGCCGGTACCGACGGAGCGAGCCCGATGGTTTCCCGAAACCCCCTCCACTGAGGTCGGTAGAGTCAACGCACTCAGCTCCCCTTGTTGTTTCTGCATTGAGATCGCATCGTCCAGATTTCTCGGAAGGAATGCGGCCAGGCGTCATTCCTTGCATCAGGAGTTGCAGGGATCAGCACGCTCACCGGGCCGCACGCGGCAACAATCACGGCGCGCGGCACGGAACGCGGTGAGGTGAGGAGGCATCGACGGCCTTTTTGGAAGAAAGCCGGTGCCGTACGCTCAGGGGCCCGGTCCATCTGGCGGCAACGCGCGGACACGGCACCCAATCCACTGCCCCGTAACAGTTTTCGGGCAGGGGGGATGTGCGTTGATAGTGACACGGGGCCGCCCGCCCGCCAAGAGTGCCAGAAAGTGACGTGGGTCACTTCGGGCGGGGCGGAGCCGCATGCGTTGATTTCGCCGCGCCTGGGCGGGCAGGCCGAAAGGCCGGCCCGCCCGGCCGGTGCCGCCTTCCGGGGGATCGCCGAAAAGAAATCACTGCCCCGGCGATGCCTTCGGTGATGCCGGCTCCGGTCCATGCCCCGGCCCTCTTTCGTTCGGATCGATACCGCACAAAGCGGGTGTGTTTTTGCCAGGCGCCGGCATCCGGCGGCCCACATGCGCGGCCGCCTGGGCCCGGCGCCGTGACGGGCCCAGGGCGTTTCAGTGCCGGGCCGTCACCGGGCGGCGCGCCGGCGCCGTGACGGGCCCGGGGCGGCGCCGCTGGGCGATCTGGGTGAGCTCCTCGATATCGAACTCCGAGGGGCAGTGCGGTGCGCCGTAGCGAGTGATCTTCCCGCGGCTCACCCACTTCCGGATGGTCGCTTCGGACACCCCCACGGCGAGCGCGGCCACATTCGTGGGAACGAGCCTGTGACGTGGCGGTTTCATCATGCGTCGACACCCTTTCGCTGCTGCTCCATGAGCTGCCTCAGGTTCAGCCATTCATGCATTTCCCATGAATGCCCGGCGGAGCACTCGATGCTTCTCCGTGTATTCCCGCTGCTTTTCGGGAAGGCGCTGATCGTCCCGCCGCAGTTGTCCATCACGCACTTCCGGATCAGTGTGTGGAGGCTGCCGGTGTCGGGATCCATCGCACTGCTCAATTCAGCGACGAGGCCCTCGATCTCGTCTGCGAAGTCGGCCGCGGGAGGCTGGGACGCGAGCCACTGAAGGTGCCGTGCCAGAAACCGGGCCAGCTGCGGCACGGAACGCTCCGGAGCGGCGGTCGAGAGCTTTTCGGCGACCATTTCCGACCAGGACTCGAGCGTGGCGAGGATGTTGTACCGGGCGTCGAGCACCGAGAAGTTCAAATGATCCCGCCTGCGGCTGCCCGACACTTTCGTGGGATTGACCCGCCGGGATGTCGTCGAAACCTGGTGCAGACACTCCTGGTGGAGCCCGGGAATGGTGCGCAGATTGCGTTCCGTCTGGCTGATGCACGGCACGCAGAGAAAGTACCCGGTGGCGGCGCTGCTTTCATGGGTGTGTTTTCTGAGGCACGGGTGAACCATTGAATCTCCTTCAGGGGGCGGCTCGCCCTCCGTTTTCCGCCCCGCCGGAACGGCCGTCGGCCATTCCGGCGTGTGTCTGTTCCGCATGCGCAGCCGATCGCGGCAGCAGGGGAACTCAAGGTCCCTTTCCACGGCCCCATCACGTCGGCGTGATCGTGGCCCGGGAAAGGACCGGTGACGCTTTTCGACGAACGTACGGACCCGTGCTGGAGTCCCGATACAGCCCCGTTCGCGGCCCGGCGGAGATGGATTCGCGGACGCCCCGAGTACGCCGGCCCCGCTCCTCGAGCCGGTCTCCATCCAGGTCCGAGCCCTGATTGAGCGCCTGCCCCCACGGTGGCGGAGGAAGGAGGCACTGTGGACGGTACGCATGGAGGCGAACGCGCAGTCAGCGTCGGAGGCACCTCAGGGCCGCCCGTGACGGCGGCCGGTCAGTATGCCCCGCACGATCCGATATCGGCGCACTTGGAGGTCTGCCTCGTCGGCGCAGGACCGCGGGGCCTTTCCGTCCTGGAACGGCTCTGCGCGCAGGAACGCAAGTCGCCGCGCTGGGACACCGTCACCGTGCATGTCGTCGACCCGGACCCACCGGGCTCGGGACGGGTGTGGCGCCCTACGCAGTCCCGGCACCTGCTGATGAACACCGTGTCCTGCCAGGTCACGGTCTACACCGACGCCAGCGTCCGCATCGACGGCCCGCTGGCCGAGGGGCCGAGCCTGTACGAGTGGGCCAAGGCCCTGGTCTCGCACACCCTGGAGGCCATCCCGCAGGCCGGCTACGACGACGAGGTCCTGGCCGAGGCGCGCCGGCTGGGCCCCGACACCTACCCCACCCGTGCCCTGTACGGCTGCTATCTGACGTGGGCGTTCCAGCAGGTCGTCGCGGACGCCGCCGCGCACGTGAGGGTGCGCACGCACCCGGTGCGCGCCGTCGCCCTCGAGGACGACCCCGCCGGGGCCGGGGGCGGGCAGGCGGGGCCGCAGACCGTCGTACTCGAGGACGGCACCCGGCTGGCCGGCCTGTCCGCGGTCGTCCTGGCCCAGGGCCACGTACCGGTGCAGCCCTCGGACACCGAGCGGGAGCTGACCCAATATGCCGAAGCGAGCGGGCTGACCTACCTGGCCCCGTCCAACCCGGCCGACGTAGACCTGTCGGGCATCCGGCCCGGCGAGCCGGTGCTGCTGCGCGGACTGGGGCTCAACTTCTTCGACTACCTGGCCCTGTTCACCCACGGCCGGGGCGGCGTCTTCACCCGCACCGGCGGCCGGCTGGTCTACCGGCCCTCGGGCCGCGAGCCGCGCCTGTACGCGGGTTCGAGGCGCGGTGTGCCCTACCAGGCGCGCGGCGAGAACGAGAAGGGCGCCCACGGCCGCTACTACCCGCGGCTGCTGACCGCCGACTACATCAAGGCGCTGCGCGCCCGGACCCCCGACCGTGCGGCCATCGACTTCGCCGCCGACCTGTGGCCGCTCATCTCCAAGGAGGTGTGCGGTGTCTACTACGCGGCCCTGCTCGCGGCCCGCGGCGAACTGCCCGACCTCATCGACGACTTCACCGAGGACTACCTGGAGGCCGAACCGGGCCGGGAGGAGGACGCGCTCCTGGACGCGGCCGGGATCAAGGCCGCCGACCGCTGGGACTGGCAGCGCATCGCACGCCCCTACGGCAGCCGCGTCTTTTGCGACCAGGCCGCCTTCCGCGGCTGGCTGCGCGGCCATCTCGACGACGATGTCCGCCTGGCCCGCCAGGGCAACGTCAGCGGACCGGTCAAGGCCGCCCTCGACGTCCTGCGGGACCTGCGCAACGAGCTGCGGCTCGCCATCGACCACGCCGGCCTGACCGCCGCCTCCCACCGCGACGACCTCGACGGCTGGTACACACCGCTCAACGCCTATCTGTCCATCGGCCCCCCGGCCTCCCGCATCGAGGAGATGGCCGCGCTCATGGACGCCGGCATCCTCGACGTGACCGGCCCCGGCCTGCGCGTCACCGCCGACCCGCACGACCCGCTCGGCCCCTGCTTCACCGGGACGTCGAGCGAGATACCGGACGTGGCCGTGCGGGCCACCGTCCTCATCGAGGCCCGCCTGCCCGAGATCGACCTGCGGCGCACCGCGGACCCGCTGATGAGCGAGCTGCTGCGCACCGGGCAGTGCCGCCCGTACCGCATTCCCGGCGGCGCGGACGGCACGGACTACGAGACCGGTGGCCTGGCCGTGTCCGAGCGGCCCTACCACCTGATCGACGCCCGGGGCGTCCCGCATCCGCGGCGCTTCGCCTACGGGGTGCCCACCGAGTCCGTGCACTGGGTGACCGCCGCGGGGATCAGGCCCGGCGTCGGCTCGGTCACCCTCGAGGACTCCGACGCGATCGCCGCGGCGGTCCTCGCCGTGGACCAACTGCCCGCTGTTTGCGGGCAGTTGGACACCCTGGCGGCGGAGCGCGCAGCCGTGGCCGCCGTCGCGGCCCCGAGCGTGAAGGCAGGCGCATGAGCGTGGTGCACGCATCCGCCCCCACCGGAAACCTGTCCGCCCATCTGGACGCCGGGCTGCTCTCACCGGTGCGGGCGGGCACCCCCGTCGAGGCGGCCGTGGGCGACAGCGCCTGGCTGCAGGCGATGCTCGACGCGGAGGCGGCCCTGGCCCGCGCCCAGGCCCGCTGCGGCACGGTGCCCGCGCACGCGGCCCGCGTCATCACGGCCGCCGCCCGCGCCGAGCTGCTGGACGTCCGTGAACTGGCGCTGGCCGCGCGGGAGACCGCGAACCCGGTGGTGGGCCTGGTCAAGGCGCTGACCGCGGTGGTCGCCGAGCGGTCCGAGCAGGCCGCCGAGTATGTGCACCGCGGCTCGACCAGCCAGGACGTCTTCGACACCGGGGCGATGCTGGTGGCCGCGCGGGCGCTGCGTCTGATCGTCGCGGACCTGCGGGCCGTGGCCGCCGCGCTGGCCGGCCTCGCGGCCGCGCACCGCAACACCGTGATGGCGGGCCGCACCCTGGCCCTGCACGCGGTGCCCACCACCTTCGGCCTCAAGGCGGCCGGGTGGCACCGGCTGGTCCTGGACGCCGCCGAGCGCCTCGAACGCATCGCCCACGGCGGGCTTCCGGTGTCGCTCGGCGGCGCGGCCGGAACCCTGGCCGGCTATCTGCAGTACGCGGGACCGGACGCGGACCCCGCGGCCGTCCTCGACGACCTGGGCGCCGCCTTCGCCGACGAGACGGGCCTGGCCGCCCCCGTCCTGCCCTGGCACGCCCTGCGCACCCCCGTCGCCGACCTGGGGGCCGCACTCGCCCACACGGCCGGGGCTCTTGGCAAGTTCGCCGCGGATGTGCTGGTGCTCACCCGTACCGAGGTCGGTGAGGTGGCCGAGCCCGCCGTCGCCGGACGGGGCGCCTCGTCGGCGATGCCGCACAAGCGCAACCCCGTGCTCGCGACCCTGATCCGCTCGGCCGGCCTGCAAGTGCCCGCCCTGGCCACCGTACTGATGCAGTGTCTGCCCACCGAGGACGAGCGCTCGGCGGGGATGTGGCACGCGGAGTGGCAGCCGCTGCGCGAGGCCCTGCGGCTGACCGGCGGCGCCGCGCACACGGCCGTCGAACTCGCCCGGGGGCTCACCGTCCACCCGCAGCGGATGCGCGCCAACCTCGCGGCGACCGGCGGGCAGCTCGTCTCCGAGCGCGTCTCGGCCGTCCTGGCGCCGCGCCTGGGCAAGACGGCCGCCAGGGAACTGCTCACCCAGGCCTCGGTGCTCGCCTCCCGCACCGGCCTGCCGCTGGCCGACGTGCTGGCCGGCCTGCCGCAGCTGGCCGGGGTGCTCAGCCGCGAGGAGGCGGCCGCCCTGCTCGACCCGGCCGGCTACACCGGCGCCGCCGGCCCGCTGGTGGACCGCGCACTGGGCGCACCGGGCACGGCCCGGCCCCCGGCGCCCTGACCGGCGGCCGGCCCGCAGGCGTCCGGCGCGCACCGGCCGGCCCGGTGCACGCCGTATACCTCGGGGCGGGCGGGCTGTGAGGGCCCGTCCGCCCCGGCCGCCGAGGGCACCGGCCGGTGTCCGCGGCGGCCGGCGTCGTACGCACCGGCCGGCCCGGTGCGCGCCGTATGTCTCGGGGCGGGCGGGCTGTGAGGGCCCGTCCGCGCCGGCGTGCCGAGGGCACCGGCCGGTGTCCGCGGCGGCCGGCGTCGTACGCACCGGCCGGCCCGGTGCCTGCCCGACGTGCGGCACGGGCGGGCGCGGGTCCGTCCGCCCTGGTCGCCCGCCCCGGACCGCCCGCCCGTCCGGCACCCCACCCGGCCCCAGCCCGGCTGCCCCGCTCGAGTCCTTCTCGCGGCTGCCTCGAAGGCCGCTCGAGGCGCCGCCGAACCCGGCCGCGCGGGCCGCCGCGCGCCGCATGATGCAACCACAACGCACAGGGGAGGCGGCCGAGTTGGAACGGGACGCACGTGTTGTCGAGGGGGGCGGCGGCCACGGCCACGCCGTGGTGATCGGCTCGAGCCTGGCGGGGCTCACCGCGGCGCGGGCCCTGGCCAACTTCATGGACCACGTCACCGTGATCGAGCGCGACTGGCTGCCCCCCGGAGCGGGCCGCCGCCGCGGCGTACCCCAGGCACGGCACACCCACAGCCTCATGACCGCCGCCCACCAGGGCCTGGAGGAACTGTTCCCCGGCATCCGCGGTGACCTCACCCGCGCCGGAGCCGTCCACGTCCGCATCCCCAAGGACATGCTGCTGCTCGGCCCGGCCGGCTGGCTGCCCCGCTTCGACGCGGGCCTGTCGATGTACAGCGCCGGCCGCGACCTCATCGACGCGGCGGTACGCGCCCGGCTGCGCGCCGACCCCAGGGTGACCTTCCTGCCGCAGCACGAGGTCGTCGCCCTGCAGGGCGGCCGCCAGGACACCGTCACCGGCGTCTGGGCACGCGGCCGGGACCGCACGGCCCTGGGCGGCTGGACGCCCCGGCGCCTGCTGCCGGCCGAGTTCGTGGTGGACGCCTCCGGACACGGCTCCCGCGCCCCGCAATGGCTCGCCGAGCTCGGCTACGACCCGCCTACCGAATCCGTGGCCGGCGCCAAGACCGCGTACGCCACCACCCTGTTCGCGCCGCCGGTCGGCCACGTCGCCGACTTCACGAGCCTGGTGCTCATGGCCGCGCCCGGCGACCCGCGCCAGGGCATGCTGCACCCCGTCGAAGGCGGCCGCTGGTCGGTGTCGCTGAGCACGGGCGACGGCACACCGCCGCCCACCAGCCACGCGGCACTGGTGCGCGCCGCAGGCAACCTGCGCCACCCGCTGCTGCGCGACCTCATCGAGACGGCCACCCCGCTCGGCCCCGTCTACGGCTGCAGCCGCACCGGGCAGCGCTGGCGCCACTACGAGAAACTGCGCCGCTGGCCCGACCAGTTCCTCGTGGTCGGCGACGCCCTCGCCACCCTCGACCCGGCCCACGGCCACGGCATGACCCTCGCCGTGCAGGGCGCTCTCGTCCTGGACCACCTGCTCGCCGCGCACGGCACCGCGGTCGGCATCAGCCACCGCCTGCGCCGGGCCCTGGCCCACCGCCTCGCCCCCGCCTGGCAGTCAAGCGCCCGCACCCTGGGCCCGGCGGACCCCGGCCAGGACCCGCCGGCCCACCTGCGCGCCCGGCTCGGCCGGCGCTACGCCTCCCGGCTCGCCGCCGCCGCGACCACCGACCAGCACGCGGCGGCCCTGCTGCTCCACCTGCACCAGAGCCTCGCCCCGCCCGCCGCCCTGCGCCCGCGCGCGCTGCGGGCGGCGCTGCGCCCCCGCGGCGATGTGCCGCCCGCGACGCCGCCCAGCGTCACCCACGGCCCCCAGGCACGCCCGCGCCGTCCCGCCACCCCGGCCACACCCGCCCCCGCCGCCGGGCACCCGGCAGCGGCCGGGAGCACGCCGCGCGTACGCCGCTTTTGAGCCTGTGGCGCGTCGGCGCCGTCGCAGGCCGACAGAGCACGGTCATACGCTCGCCGCATGGCAGAGGTGAAGCAACTATCCGGCATAGAAGCTCACTTGAGCGACCACGAGCGATCGCCCACCACCCAACGGACTGAAAAACCGGGCCTGTTGCACACCGGGAAGGCCGGCTCGTCCCCGCACACCCCACAACTCGCTCAAGAAGCACGTGAGTTGCCACTTGAGTATGACTTGAGCGCGGTTGTTCGGCCCGGTCGCCCGTGGATAGCGTTTCACCCGCTCCAGGGCACGGGCCCGCTGACGCCGCGCAGGCCGCCCCCGCCCCCGGCCGTTCACCGGCCGGACGGGGTGTGCCTGTGACGGCCGAGCGGCGGGGGGAGGGCGCGCGGGTATGAGCACGACCGAAAGGGCGCCGCACACGGGGCGCACCACACCGCCGGCAGGCGAGCGCATCGCCGACTGGACGGACTCGCGGCTCGGGATCTACAACTTCCGGTTCCTGATCCGCAAGGTCTTTCCCGACCACTGGTCGTTCATGTTCGGCGAGATAGCGCTCTACAGCTTCATCATCCTGATCCTCACCGGTACCTGGCTCACCATGTTCTTCGACCCGAGCATGACCGAGACCGTCTACCACGGATCACACGAAGCGCTGCACGGCATCCCGATGTCCCAGGCCTACGCCTCCACCCTGCGCATCAGCTTCGACGTGCGCGGCGGCCTGTTCATCCGCCAGCTGCACCACTGGTCGGCGCTGATCATGATCGGTGCGCTCTGTCTGCACACGCTGCGGCACTTTTTGACCGGATCGTTCCGCAAGCCGCGCGAGGCCAACTGGCTGATCGGCTTCACGCTGCTCGTGCTGGTCACCCTGGAGGGCTTCGTCGGGTACTCGCTCCCCGACGACCTGCTCTCCGGCACCGGTCTGCGCATCGCCGAAGGCGTCACGCTCGCCATCCCGGTGGTCGGGACCTATCTGACGCTGTTCCTGTTCGGCGGCGAATACCCGGGACACGACATCATCCCCCGGCTCTACAGCTTCCACATCCTGCTGATCCCGGGCATCATCGTCGCCCTGGTCACCGTCCACCTGATCTACGTCTTCTACCACAAGCACACCCAGTTCCGGGGACCGGGCCGCACCGAGAAGAACGTCGTCGGCGCGCCCCTGGTGCCGGTGTACACGGCCAAGGCCGGCGGGTTCTTCTTCCTCGTCTCCGGCGCGCTCGCGCTGATGGCCGGCATCGCCCAGATCAACCCCGTGTGGACCTACGGCCCCTACCGCGCCGACCAGATCTCCCAGGGCTCCCAGCCCGACTGGTACATGGGCTTCCTCGAGGGCGCCCTGCGGGCCATGCCCGCCTGGGAGTTCGTCATCCCGGGCGGCTACACCGTCAACATGGGCGTCCTGCTGCCGGCCGTCATCCTGCCCACCGTCATGATGGCGGTGATCGCCCTGTGGCCGTTCCTGGAAGCCTGGGTCACCGGCGACAGACGCGAACACCACCTGCTGGACCGCCCCCGCGACCACCCCACCCGCACCGCGTTCGGCTGCGCCTTCGTCGCCCTCTACCTGGTGCTGTTCTTCGGCGGCGCCAACGACGTCCTGGCCGAAACCTTCCAGCTGTCCCTGAACCAGATCACCTGGGCGGTGCGGATCGGATTCTTCGTCGTCCCGGCACTGACCTACGTCCTCACCCGGCGGATCTGCCTCGGCCTGCAACGCCGCGACCGCGACAAGCTCCTGCACGGCCGCGAGACCGGAAAGATCAGAAGGCTGCCGCACGGCGAGTTCGTCGAGGTCCACGCGCCCCTCGACCGCCCACAGGCCTACACCCTGCTGTCCAAGGAAGTGCGCGAGATAGCGCCGGCCCCCGCCCCGGAGAACGGCGGCGTGCCCAACCCCAAGGCCCGCAAGGAGATGCTGCGCCACCGGCTCAGCCGCTGGCTGTACGGCAACCAGATCCCGCAGCCGACACCGCAGGAAATGCGGCACGCCCTGGAACACTCCGGCCACTCGCCGGGCGGACACGCCTCGTCCAACGGACACGGCCCGTCGGCAGGCGGGCCCCTTCCCACCGGCAGGCAGGCCGCCGGCGAGGAGCGGGAGCCGGACCAGGAACCGCACTGACCCGGCCTGCGACGCACAGGACCGGGCCGGATACGGCGGCGCGGGTGATCAGGGGACGGTCACCCGCGCCGCCGTCGTTTCGCCGCCGGTTGCCCTTGTCCCGGCGGCCATGCCCCAGCATCCACGGAGGCCCGATGAGCCCCACCCCATGGCGCCGGGACGGACCCCGCGCCGCATCCATCACCCGGGCACGCACCGGCCTGACGCAGGATCTGCGCGTGCGCCAGCGCCGCTACATCGTGGCGATGCTGGTGCGCACCGCCTGTGTGGTCCTGATGGCCCTCACCTGGAACCGCTGGCCCGCCGTCGGCGTCTGCGCCCTCGTCGGCGGGGTCGTCATCCCCTACGTCGCCGTGGTGGCCGCCCAGGCCGGGTGGCGCCAGCAGCGCGGCGTGCGGCCCGCGCTGACGCCGGCCGGCGACGAGCCCCACACCCGCGTCGTCCTGGAACCCACCCTGATCCTGCCGCCGGAACGCAACACGGCGGGCTGAGCGGGCTCGCGCGCCCACGCGTGTGCCGCGACGCGGCACACGCGTGGGCGCGCGCCGGGGCGCCGGAAGGGGCCGGCCGCACCGTCCCGCCCAGCTGCGGGCAGTCGTGCCGCCTGGGGCGACGGGGGTCCCCCCGCTCGAGCGAAGCCGAGAGTGGGGGAGGGTGGGCGCAGGCGGCACCCCGCAAGCGCCG
>WUUC01028795.1_pt1 | contig 16309 bp, 6 predicted proteins | sample 6278441 | NCBI WGS metagenome assembly WUUC01 (sample SAMN13675441, study PRJNA597444) | soil metagenome | isolation source: soil | place: USA: Washington | collected 2017-10
CGAGGTCGCCCTCGAGTTCGAGTAGCACGCGCACGACGTGAGGCTGCCCGGATGCGTCCGGGCAGCTGCACCCGTCGCTGCCACCACGCACCGGAGCGTTCACCGACGTGGCGCTCCTGGAAGCACTGGACGGAAGCCTCTACACGATCGAGAACGGGACGCTTTCCGGACGGATCCGGGCGCGAAGGGGGTGAAACGGCGACCTCCGGCGTGACAGGCGGAGGGCTAACCGACTGAACCACAACCCCACGTTAGCACTGGTGGTGCGCCTTGCGGCGCGGTCCGCCGTTTGGGACGGCGGACGCGCACAAAGCGACGTGGGACGGCGACATCGTGCGCACATCCACACGAGGAGAACAGCGCATCAGCGCGTCGAAGTGTGTGAACAGCAGCACGTGCGCCGCGAACATTCCGTGTTGTCCGGCCTTCGCGATCAAGAAATAACGGAGCACCGGGGCGAGCAGCATGCAGCCGATCACGATCGCGAGCAGCCGTTTCGACGGGTTGAAACGTACGAGCGGTACCCGCAGCGCGTAGAACCGTTCCTCCACCGCGAGCGACCACCTAATGGCTAGCAGTGCGATGCCGAACTTTCCTGTCGTCGCCATCCAGAAGTTCTGTGTGAACGTCAGGTATTGATACAGCGGCGGGCCGGGGGTGCGCACGAACAGGTGATGCACGACATACCAACCGGCCACGACGGCGAGATAGAGCGGCAGGCTGCGGCAGAACCGCGGAGCTAGAACGAGCGGAAAAACGCCGGCGAGTCGCGATTCGCCGTCAGGATGGATGCGATCGGATATCCCAACAGTACGAAGAACAGGTCGACGCCGATCCAGCCCATACGCGCTGGGCGAGCACGTTGCGAAGGGAGCCCTGTGCGGTTCTGTGCAACGGCTCGAGGTAGTGGAACACGATCACCGAGCAGAAACGCGACTCCTCGGAGCCGTCGAGCTCCGGAACGCGCGCTTTGAGAGAGGGCAACACCATCGCGACTTAGTCTTCGATCTCCAACTTTGGACCCCATGAAAAACGAAACGCCACGAAGTCGCGGCGCTAGTGTGCTTCGAGTTGACGGGCCGACGGGGGCTCGAACCGCAACCTCCAGAGTGACAGGCCGGAGTTCAAGGCGCCGACCCTACTCGCTCCCGCTGGCGGTGACGGCGTGTGGGCGTGTAGTTGGGGGAGCCAAAGCGAATCTGGAGAGGTGAAAGAGTGGATTGGCGCTCGGACGGAGGGGGAGGTAGCCGGCGCGAGGTAGCCGGAGGGAGTGTCGCGCCCGCGGCGGCTCCTCGGCAATCGAGTACGTACAGTGCAGCGCGTGCTGAACACTGACGTCCGGTTTATTTTTAAATTATAGCGCCGTATCATCACGGGACATCCGAACAAGCGACTGCTGGAGGTAATGCGTGCATCAAGGGCGGTGGACAGCGTTTCTCGCAGTTCTAGCGTGGAGCCTGGTGCTTCCGCCCTCCGCGGGCGCGGCGATCGCTGTGGTGGCGGCGAACGATGCGACCGACATCAAGGTCACGATCGATCAGCCGAAGCTTCACTACGAATTCGTGATCGGGACCGATGCGGCGAAGGTCGAGAACGGGAAGGTCACAGTCTCGAATCTGGTCTCGACGACGGTGGCGGCGCCGGTCGCGCTGGATTGCAAGATCGGCACGCTACCCTGCGCCCAAACGCCGGTCAATCTCGATGCCTTTCAGACCGCGACCATCGTGCTCGAGGCGGACGTTCCGCTGCCCGGTACGTACACGGCAGTGGTGTCGATCCTCGGCGCCGGCGCGCGGCTCGATCGCCATCTGCTCGTCACGCGCACGCTGGGCACCGTTCCGGTCAAGGTCCTCTCCGCCGCGAAGATCCAGGACACTACCGGCACGGCGACGATTCGAGTCCAGCTCCAGAATGACGCGGGGGTCGCGCAGAAGCTCAACGTTCCGCGGCTGCATTCGTTCGTCCGCGCCGACGAGGGGAAAGATCCGGTGCAGGCCAAATACGGCACCGTGACCTCGAAGATGGGCAGGACGAAGCTCGGACCGACGTGGACGCTGGCGGCGGGTGACACCCCTCCGATGGAGGTGACGATCGCGGACCTCGACGAGCCGGGACACTACACCGGCCAATTGCGATTCGCCCTTCCGGACGGGCGACACGTCGATCACCCGCTGTCGATCGACGTGCGGCAATCGATGATCTCCGCGGCGCTGTGGATCGCGCTCGGGGTGATCCTGTCGCAGGTGCTGCGCGGCCTCGCAAAGGTGCGGCCGTGGGCCGTGCATCATCAGACCGCGGCCGGAATCGCGTCCGATCTCGATGCGCTGGCGCGCGACTTCCGGCCGGACGACCGCGAGAAGCCGGTCTTCGACGCGGTGTCGTCACGGCTGGCGGCACTCATCCGCGAGCTCGAGTCGGGGACGACGCCGAAGAACGCCGAGGCGACGCTGCAGTTGCTCGATGCGCGGGTGCGGCTGCTCCGCAAGTGGCTGGCCGGGCGCCGCGCCACGGCGAATCTCTCGCCTGGGGTGCTCGGCGCGATCCGCAAGACGCTCGACGATGCCGCGGACGCCATTCGCAAAGACGCCTTGACCGCGGAGGAAGCGGCGAAGGCCGAGGGCGATCTCGACGGGCTCGACGCGCAGATCCGCAAGGCGATCGAAGACGAGCTGACGAAGCGCATCGCGGAACTGCGCACCGCGCTGCAGGGCGCCAGCGTATTCACGTCCCCGGCCGCGATCCAGCGCACCGCGGGCATCGCCAGTCTGCTCGGGAAGGCCGAGGCCAGCATCACGGCGGGGCAGGTCGACACCGCGACGACGCAGCTGGGCGAGGCGCGCGAGCTGTACGCGGACGCGCTCGCGTCCGAGCTGCGCGCGCGGGTGAGCCAGCCGATGCCGCCCGGCTTCACCCAGCCCGAATGGGACGCCACCAGGGCCGAGGTGGAGCGGATGCTCACCTCGGCGGCAGCGGACCTGTCGCGCAAGGTGGAGCTGGTCCGCAATGCTGTCGCCAGCTTCCTGCTCGCGTGTGGAAAGGCGCTGGCGAAGGTGGCCACCGAATTTGAGACGATCGTGAAGGCGGACGTGAACGTCTCGACTCCAGAGCTGCTCGCGTCGATCGCGGCCGTGATCGCCGCGGCCACCGAAACGATGACCAGCGCGGCCGCGGGACGGATCGACGAGGCGTCCGCGAAATACCGTGAGGCCACGGAGGAGTGGACGAAAGCCAGGGCGGAGGCGAAGAAGAAAGGGATGCATATGAGCGCGGACGCCACCGCCGCGCCGGCCCAGGGCGTGGCGGCGGAAACCCTCGAAGAGCTGCCGGTATGGATCGCGGCGATGCTCATCCCGCGCCTGTCCCGCGCGCCGCGCGGCCAGGGTTTCTGGCAGAGCATTCTGCTCGGCATCGACGGCGTCATTCTCGTCGCCGCGATCATCCTGGCCATCTATCTCGGCCTCGAGCTGCTCTACCTGGACGACATGACCTGGGGCTCGCCGAAAGACGTCCTCGTGGCCGTGCTGTGGGGACTGGGAATGCACCAGGTTTCCGGCAGCGCGTTCGAGGGTGTGGCGAAGCTCAAAGAGAAGTTCCTCTGAGGGCACGGCGATGCAGCATCGGTACACACGCCACGACTTTCGGCTGGTTCTCCGGGACGGCGACGATGCATTTCTCACCGATCTGCCCGAGCGCATCGCGCGGTGGAGCATGGTTGTTGATGTTGACGTCCGATTCAGCTCCACTAACGCCGTCGTCCCAGAGACTGTGATTCGCCGCCTCGTCCTGGACATCCGCGAGCCGTCGCTGCAGGCGATCGACTACGAGGGGATGCTCGGCTCTCTCCTGCGACCCGGCGACCCGAACGGCGTCGACGAGATCGTCCGAGCCTCGTTCGTTCCGCCGCGCGCGGCCGCCACGCCGATGACGCTCCCGCTGCGCGTCCTCGTCCTCGACAACCCCGCCTCGGGTGTACCGCAGGCGATCGAGCACGCGTTCGGACAGCGGAACGCAGCGATGCGCGACCGGGCCATGGTCGCGGACGACCGGTTCTACATCGACGATATCGCGGACTTTTGCTCGCCCGCGGGATGGCCCGTTACGGACGTACTGCATTTCACGCGGATCGGGCAGATGCCCGAGGAGATGCTGCTGGCGACGCAATCGCCTTCGGAGCTCGGCACGCTGGCCTGGATCACGCGCCTCGCGGACGTGTGGCGCACGCGCCTGATCGTGCTCGACGTCGCCGACGTCCGGACCCTGGCGACCGCGCGGAAGCTGGCGGCCGGCATCGCCCGCCGCGGCGGACCGGGGGTGGTCCTCCGCCCTCCCGAGGATCCGCGGGCGTTTTACGAGAGGATCGTGCACGACATCCCGCTCGATGCCCTGCGCTACCCGTGGGCGGGCAACGGGAATTACCTGCCCGCGATCCTCTCGATTTTCGGAGGACAGGGGCGCGAAGAGCTCGTGCGGTTCTCGACGATCGGCGAGCGCATCGCGAAATTGATCGCGGAGCTTCCGCCTCCGCCCCAGCTGCAGCCCGACGCGGAGGCCGACGCCGACGCGACCTTCATCGACGACGAGCTGTTCCTGCCGGCACCGGCGAGCAAGAAGCTGCACGGCAAGAGGAGGCTCGAAGTCGCACGCGACTTCACCGCCGCGCTCGACGCCGGCCGCACCAAGCCCGCCGTGCGCGATTTCGCGTCGGCGTGGGAGGCGATGAGCTTCAACCTGCACGAGAGCGAGGGGTTGATCCCGCTCGCCACGGAGCTGGAGCGCCTGCGCGAGACGATCGGAACGGTCGCCGCGCCGGAGCCCTCCAAAGCCCCCCGGCACGTCAACGCCAGTCTGTGGAGCCTCGCCGAGGGGGAGCCGGAGAAGCTCGACTCGCGGAGAGCGCGCCTGCAGATCGGCCAACCGTATCTTTTCCGGGTGCAGATCGGGGAGGAGGACCGCCAGCTCGTGGTCTTCCGGTCGTCCGCACTCCTGGAGGAGCACATCAAGTGGACCCCGGAGATGACCGGGGTGTGGATCGAGATCGGCGTGACCGGCCACGGATTCACCATCGACGGCGAGCCGCTGCAGGAAGTGTGGCTGCCGCGGGTCGGACCGGCGGACCTGGTCTCGTTCCCGGTCGTGCCCGAGATGGAGACGCCGGTGCTGCGCTACACGGTCTATTGCCGCGGCAGCATCGTGCAGACCTCGCGGCTGGCCGCGGTCGCCGCGGACCAGCCGGACGACGACGTCCGGAAGGCGATGGCCGAGGCGCTCGGCATCCCGCTCGGGGAGCTCCCCGTGGGGACGATCGTGTCGCGCACCGACTACGCCGGCGCGTCGGCGGAGGAGGCGGAATCGCTGCCGCCGCGCACGGTCGCCATCGTGGCGAACCACACCCACGGCAAGCGCTCCGTGTCCGTGAAAGGGGCCGGGTTCCTCCTCGGTGCTGAGCCGAATGCGGTCGAGAAGAAGGTCGAGAAGACGCGCGACACGCTCTATGAGAGCTCCGCGAATCAGATCCCAGGCATCGACCGGGAGAAGTGGCCATACGGGTTCAGCCGGGATAACGTCGCGCACAACACGAAGCGGCTTCGCGAGGTCCTGCCGAAGCTCGCCGCACAGGGGTGGGACCTGTACCAGTCGATCTTCCCGGACCCCGACGTGCGCGGCCGGCTCGACAGTCTGCTCGCCAATACCGAACAGGAGACCGTCAGCGTCGCCCACGTGCTGCTGAACGAAGTGGTGCCCTGGGCCGCGATCTACGACCGGCACTACGACCCGAACGTGCAGAACCCGGACGCGTACGCGGTCTGTCTGGCCGCCCTGCCGCAGGACGGCAAGCTCCCGGCGACGGAGTGCGGCACGTTGCCGGAGTGTGTACTCCACGCGGCCAACCTGAAGCTGCCGGTCCGGGCGAAGACCGTCGCCTGCCCGCTGCGGTTCTGGGGTTTTCGGCACGTCATCGAGGTCCCGCCGCAGCAGGTGGGCGAGCAGAAAGCGCGAGAGGAGACGAAGTCGCTCCCGCGTCGGATCGAGATCACCGCCGGCAACGAGATCTCGCTCGCGGCCGGCATCAACACGGCCCTGCCGCTGGCGGGTGCGCACGTGACGAAGCTCGCCGAGCTTACCCGTCACGGCGCCCGGTGGCGCCACACGCTGAACCACCGCGACAAGGTGATCGAGGCGCTCGAGGATCCCGATCTCGACGTCATCTATTTCTATTGTCACGCGCGGGGCGGAGCGGCCGACCCGTTCCTCGAACTCCAGGAAGACGACACGAAACCGGCCGGGAAGATCGCGCCGCCGGACCTCAACTTCCCACCGAAGTGGGGCCACATGCCGCTGGTCTTCCTCAACGGCTGTTCGACCGCGGCGTTCAGCGCCGACGCCGTATCGCCGTTCATCACGACGTGCGTGGCCGGCCGCGGCGCGTCGGGCGTGATCGGAACGGAGATCCCGGTGCACGAGCTGCTCGCCGGGGATGCCGCGTTCGGATTTCTGGACCGTTTCCTGGCCGGCGTGCAGGCCGGCCCGGCGCTCCTGGCCGTGCGGCGGGAGCTGCTGGAGAAGGCCAATCCGCTCGGCCTGGCCTACACGCTCTATGCGCACGCGGAGCTGGCCCTCACGAGGAAGGCATGAGCACGGTCCAGGCGCTCCGGTTGCGGCGAAGCACCCGCACGCTGGCGGAGATCGAGGCGCTGGTCGATACGGTACGCGACTGGCGCAGAGAGCGTCATGGTCTCGACGTCGACTCGGCCGGCAAACATGCCGGGCGCCACAAGTCGCAGATCGACACGATCGCCGAGGCGGTGGGCTCGATCGCCGCTTCGCTCCGCAAGCGCCATGAGGGCACCGCCACGATGAGTGACGACGACTGCTTCGACATGCTTGCGCTCCTCGACGACTCGGTGATCTGGCTCGACCGCGTCTTCCAGTTCTTCGCGGCAAAGTTTGCGCAGCGCGAGCTCGGGCAGGGCCCGGTCCTCCGCGCCGCCGACGAGGTGGTGTGGAGCTGCTATGAGCCGGTCATGCGCGCCGCGGGAAAGCGGGATGTCATGCCGCCCCCGCCGCTGCCATTCATCGCCCGCGAGCTCTCACCCGCGGCGATCGTGCACGATACGCCGCTGCCTCCGCCGCTGCGCGCGCCGCTCGAATTCGGCGGCAAGCCGGTGGCGCTGCTGGACAAAATTCCGGTGCCGCTGCTCCGGTTGCCGCCGCACGTCGAGCGTGCGCCGTGGACGCTCGTCTTCGCCGCCCACGAGGCCGCGCACTATCTGGTGAACGACCTGGCCCTCGGCGGCCACTTCGCGAACGGCATTGCCGGGGCGGGCGCGGCTGGCGTCGCCACCGAGGAGCAATGGAGGCACTGGAGCGAAGAGATCGCCGCCGACTTCATGGCTCTGCTCCTCCTCGGCACCGCATCGCGCGATGCCCTGGTCGAAGAGCTGTGGGGAAGCTCCGCCTCGATGAAAGCTCGGCCCGGGGAACATCCGCCGCCGCGTCTGCGCATCGCCGTGCTGGACACCGCCGCGCAGAGGATAGGCGTTCCCGTGACCGGCAGCCTCGCGGACGACAAACACATGCCGCTGGTTGAATTTCTACGCGCGCCGGCCCCGGGGATCGGGAAGCTCGAGGCGCTGTGCGGCTTCGAGGGAAAACGCGTGGCCAGGGAGATCCAATACTGGGAAGGGGAGATGCGAACGGAAAGCGCCGTCGACTATCGCGACTTCGACGCGCCGCGCTATGCCGCGGCGGCGGCGTACCGCGCGTGGACCGCGCTCGCGGGAGGCGGGGACGGCCTGTCGCGAGTTGCGCTCGCCCGCCGCGCATGCGAGCTGATCGCGGGCGCGGGTCCGCTCGGCGAGCGCGACGCCGTCACGCCGCCGGCGCTCGATTCCGCGGATGCGCTCACCAACCTGCTCATCAACGACGTCAAAGCCCGCCGGGAGGAACGGCAGACCAGGATGACCGATGCTCTTTGAGGTTCGCGTAGTGGACGGCCATGCCGTCGAGATCACCGAGTCCGGAGAGGTGATCTCGCGGCGCACCATCAGCTTCGAGGGAGCGGATCCGCGCGTTCCGATCGCGTCCCTGGAGGAGCGCCAGCAGTTCGATGCTGCACAGCCGTCGGCGCGGCTTTGCCGGACCGATCAGGCCTCGGACGTCGAGGCGTACCTCGACGCGTTTCTGGCGAAGCGGTTCGCCCTCGACGATGTGGAGCCGATGGTCACCTTCGGCCGCTACCTCTTCGCGTCGCTCATCGGTGGCGAGGCGTGGACGAAGATCCGCGAACGGGCCAGGGGCGTGCCGATCGAGCTCGCCCTGTCGTGGGGCTCCGGCTCCGAAGACCTGGCAGCGTTTCCGTGGGAAGCGATGCACGACGGCGAGCGCTTCCTCACCCAGCACACGAACGTCGGCATCGTGCGAAGAGTGAGCGGCGGTGCGGCCATCGACGAGCAGCACCTCCGGCTCCCGTCTCCGCCGCGCGTGCTGATCGTGGTTGGCACCGAGCCGGGCAACAAAGACATCCGCGCGGGTGTCGAGTATCTCCGCCTGATCCAGGCCTTGCGGGACGCGAACCTCGACCTCGCGCTGCAGACGTCTCTGCTCGTCGAGGCCTCTGTCACGAAGCTGCAGCACGCGATCCGGCACCTCCGGCCGGACGTCGTCCACTTCATCTGCCACGGCGGCACCGATCCGAAGGGTGCTTTTCTGGAGCTGGTCGACGACGAAGACAAGAACAGCGCGGCCAGGAGATACGCGGCGCAGATCGCGACCGGCCTGCAGGCGGAGGACGGATCACTGCCGCGGGTGGTGGTGATCACCGCCTGCGAGTCCGCGACGGTCCCCCGCCGGTTCGGGCAGATCGCCACGCCGCTGGCCGCGGACCTGGTGAAGGCCGGTGTGCCGCTCGTGGTGGGGATGGCCGGGCGCGTCGCCGACCAGGCCTGCCGCCTCTTCACCCGTCGCTTCTATGAAGCGCTGCTGACCAGCGGCGACGTCACCCACGCCACAGCCCAGGGACGCCGGGCCGCGATCGCCGGCGGGCGGAGCGAGCCGAAGTCGAGCGTTGACTGGGCTCTGCCGGTGCTGTTCTTCAGCGAGTCGGTCCGGACGACCCGGTTGCCGGTCACCCTCAACGAACAGGAGCGCGACTGGCATGCGGTGGCCGCCGAATACCAGCCCACGCCCTTTCCCGCGTTCTGCGACCGGGCCACGGTCACCTCGCGTTTCGACGTCCTCAACTGCCCGGAGCCGACGCAGAAGCTCCTGCGCGGAAAGCCGTTCCAGGCCCTGCTCCTGAACGTGGCCAAAGGAGACGAGAAATACGGCTGCACGCGGCTGCTGCTCGAGCTCGCGGCCAAGGCCATCCGCGACGGCCACATCGTGTGTGTCGTCGCCGAACCGAAGTCGGAGATCTCCGGCGCGCCGGCCAGTGTTCCGCAGATGATCGACCGCATCGTGGACGCGCTCGACCAGACGGTCATCAACTTCAAGCTGAGCTGCCCCGCGTGCAAGCTGTCCGGAGTCGAGTTCCGGGGGGCGAAGGGGGACTGTCCGGAGTGTGCCGGTCTGCGGGCTGTCTACACACTTTCCGACGGGGCCCTGAAGTTCGAGGACCAGCACCTGGAGATGCTCCAGCGCGGCGACAGGACCGCGACGACGAAGGCGGAGACGCAGCGGCGCGCGGAGACGGACGTGCTGCGGGCGGCGTTCGTGAAGGTTGCCGAGCTGGCGCGGCTCAAACGGCCGGAGGCGCAACGCGAGTCGATGCGCCTGGTGCTATTCGTCGACGACCTGCATGCCACGGCCGCCGACGCCGTGGCCGCCCTCCTCGATCACTACCTCTCCACGCGCGGCCTGCGCTACGCCCCGAACACGTTCCGGATGGTGCTCGGCTTCTCCTCGGCTGCGCGCCCCGAGGACGGACCGGGGGTGCCGGCGGTGACCGCGTGGCTCGGCAGGACGAACTGGGTGGAGCGCGTGGAGATCGACCGCTTCACCGGCATCGAGGAGCTCGCCGCGTACGAGCACTTCCTGCTGCACTGGCAGGACCCGGTGACCCAGGAGCTCCGGCCGTTGACCGTCGTGCCCGAGCGGCGTGACCAGGTGATGACCCAGTTCACGCAGCACGTCGCCGGCATCCCGTCGCGGCTGGCGAAGTCGAACGTCGTGCAGACGTTCTTCGCCGCGGAGCAGGCCTGGGCCCTGCGCATCCTCGAAGACGCCGACGATGACGCCGTTCTGACGAAGGTCGGAGGGAAGGTGTGACCGCGCCGCCGAAGACCGTTACGGCCGAGCAGCTCGAGGCCTTCATCGCGTCCCGCATGGGAGACGTGGCGGCGCAGCAGCGGCACACCGTGCTGTCGGCCCTCGCCGTCGAGGCTCTGGCCTGGATCGCCGTGAGCAACGACGTCCCGCCCGCGCTGGCGCGGATCCTCGGACTCCGTCAGGGCGAGCCTCCACTCGCCCCGATGCTCACCCTCGGCATCCTTGAGGCGCGCACCTCCGGCCGCGGAGAGCCGAGTTACAGCGTCGCCTCGCGGCAGGAGCTGATCCGCGAGCTACTCGACCGCCAGCGCACGATGTCCGTGCATTCGGCATTGCTCCCGACGGCGAGACAGGTCCTCCGGAGCAGCGAGCGTTTCGGCGCCGACGTCCTCCGTCTGGCGAAGCTCGTGGGCGAAGCGGGATCCACCGAGCACATGGCCGATCTCTTCGAGCAGCGCATCCGCGAGGCGTCCGCGCGCCATGACTCCGCGTCGGCGCTGGAGTGGACGGCGACCGGGCGCGCGCTGACCCCGCTGCTCACCGCCTACCTTCAGCCCGAGCTCGGCTACGCCGTCGAGCGCGCGGGCCGGAACATCGAGCTGCTGCAGCGCCGCCGCGACGACCTGCAGCACCTGCGCGGCTTCGTCGAGCGCCAGGAACAGATCGAGGCCATCGATCGGCTCGTCCGAGGCCCCGACGATGCGTGGGCGCTGCATCTGCTCGGCGCGGGCGGGGTCGGCAAGACCATGCTCGTGCGTTGGCTGACCGTCAACGCGCAGGAGCGATACGACGCGGCAGTTGCGCGCGTCGACTTCGACTACCTCAACCCCGACTATCCGCGGCGCCATCCCGGACTGCTGCTCTGGGCGCTGGCGCAGGAGCTTCGCGTCTACGACATGAGGGGCGAAGCGACGGAGCTGTTCGACAAGGCGGCGAAGCTGCTCAACGATGTGCAGCGCAATGCGACGGAGCGTCGGGACGCCCGAGCCACCGACGATCCGCAGTTTGTCATGGCGGTCCGCATCTGGAACCAGGCCTTGAACGCGCTCCCGCAGTCGAAGATCGTGCTGATCCTCGACACCTGCGAAGAGCTCGCGAAGATCCGCCAGGACGGCGTGATGCCGGCCAGCGTCGAGGAGACCTTCCGCATCCTCGCGGCCGTCCACGACGGCCCGGACACGCTGACGGACGGCTCCCCGGAGGGTGGTGTTCCGCGCGTGCGGGTCGTGTTCGCCGGCCGCCGCCCGCTCGCGCAAAAGGGGTCCGGGTGGTCGTGTCCCGCTTCGCCTCTCCCGCCGCGCGACTTTCTGCTGCTCCAGGAGCTCCGCGGCTTTACCGCCCTTGAGGCGCGCGGCTATCTTGAACAGCTCGGCGTGGCGCGCGATCTCATCGAGCCGATCCTCCAGCACGCGCCGGAGGTCCCGCGCACGGCGGACGTGATCCTGTCCGGTGCCACGCCGGTCCGCCGCGAGTCGCGATACAACCCGTACCTACTCACATACTTTGGCCGCTTTGCCGCCGAAGAGCCGGAGGCCGCGCGCGCAATCCCGGCCGGTTCGTGGGAGCAGCGGTACATCGAGCTGCGCGTGCTGCAGCGGATTCGCTTCGAGCCGCTCACGAAGGCGCTGCCGACGATTGCCGCGGCCCGCCACGTCGACGCCGCCTATCTCCGCGCCGTCACCGGCCTCAATGCCGCGGACGTCGATCTCCTGCTCGAGGAGCTTTCGGACAGCGAGTGGACCGACGTGCGCTATGTCGCGGCGCGCGAGGGCTCCGAGGCCCGGCGGGTCATCTCCATCAAGAAAGGGATTCAGCGCGACCTGATTGCGTACTACGCCGACCGTCCGTCGGCCGAGACCCGGGCGAACGAGCGCGGCGCGGAGCACCTGCGCCGGCTCACGCTCGAAGCCGATCTCTCCGATCTCGACTGGACGTACTTCGACGCCGCGCTTTGGATGCTCGGCCGGCGCGAGGAATCGCTGGCCTGGTGGGCCGAAGTCGAGGAGCGCGCGATCCGGGACCGCGGATACGCATGGCTGTTCGAGCTGACCTCGAACCTCCTCGGCGAAGACGCGGCCGCCGCGCCCGCGGAGCGGCCCCAGGACGAGCTGCCGCTGCGTGCGGCGGTGCTGGCGTCGCACGCGGTCGCCCTGATGCACCTGCGCCGCGAGGGCGTTGCTGGCTTCTGGGCCGACGTCCTGGCCTCGTTGCGCGGCCGCCGTGGCGCGGCGTGGGACGCGCTCGCGCGGCGCGCGAAGCTGGGGGTGCTGGCCAACCGGACATTCGCGGAGGTGGCGCAGATCGAGGAGCTGTACCGCGAGCTCTGGGAAGAGCTGGAGGTGGAGGTCGAAGCGGTCCGCGGAACGCTCGACGTGCAGCGCGCGGCGGCGATCGTCGCCGCGTGCGAGAACATCATCGAGCATTTCGAGGAGCTCGAAGATCCCGAGGACATCACCACGGCGATCCTCCACGTCCTGACCCGGGAGCAGGGCCTGAACGTCCTCGCGGCCTCATTGGCGGAAGTCGCGGAGAAAAGCCGGGAGTCGATCGCGCTCCGGGCCTTCACCGAGTGCCTCCTCGGTCGCGCGGAAAATCTGCTCGGGAATCACCGTCTGGCCGAGCGCCATTTCACCGACGCGGTCCGTCGCGCGAACGTCGGGAGCGTGGAGTTTCGCGACTGGGTCGCGCCGGAAGATCTCCCGTCTCGGGTCGCGCTGGAGCTGATCCGCGGCATGTATCCGAACCTCGCGGAAGCGCGGAACGTGCTCGCCGCGGCAGGTCCGGCGCCGCGTGCTGCCGCCACCGAGGACAGCGAGCGGTTCCTCTCCGCGTGGTTCATGCTGCGCGCCGCCACCGATCCGGTCGATCCCGGGGAAGTCCTGGAGGTGCTGGGCTGGAATCTCGACCACGTCGAGATCCGCGACGAGAAGGAGTTCGGCACGTTCCGCGGCCAGTGCGCGGCGCACCGCGCGACGCGGCCGCTGTTCGTCACCGCGGCGTCGATCCTCGCCGGAGCGGGACGCCTCGACGAGGCGGTGGCCATTCTCACCTTCGCCCGCGATGCGACCTCGGTGGAGCCGTCTTCGATCCGTGCCGCGGACCGCCTGCTGCTCGACCTCGCCTTCCGCTTCCGCCTGCACGAGGAAGGCATCGGCCTCGCGTCGAGTGCCATCTCCGCGTCGCGCGATGCCGAGGACAAAGCTCGGCTATGGAGTCTCCAGGCCTGGACCGGACGACCCGAAGTACTCGACAAGGTGCGTCTGGAAAACGACCCGCGCGAGGCCCACGCCGTGTGGATGGCGACGCCGGCGCTGAGCGAAGCGGATCGCAGCAAAGCGCTGCTGTGGATGTGGTCCGCCGAGAGCCGGCCCGCGACGGCGACTCTCGAAATGCACCTCCGCCTCGACGAAGAAGAGCTGCGGCTGTTGCAGGCGAACGGCGGCCGTGCGCGGGTGCTGCTGGAGGCTCCCAACGATCGGGCCGATGCGCTGCGTGTCGCGCTGCGGGCACGCGCGCTGGACGTCCCCGGTGTCGCCGTCGGCGATCTCGCGAAATGGGTCGGAGCGCGCACCGCCGCGTACATGGCTCTCGACGAAGGCGCTCATCTGCTGCTGCGCCTTCCGTCCCGCGCGGCGATCCTGTTCCGGCAGTCGCGCGACTGGTTCAAGCAGTGCGGCGACACGGTCGGCGTGTTCTTCGCGACGGTCAACGACACCCTCGCACGGGTGATCGCGGCCGAGCAGACCGACATCGTTCCGGCGATGGACGCGTACGGAAACCTTCGTCCGGAGATGGAATGGCCAGACATTCGCGACCTGATGGTCGAGCGGTTCGGCCGCGACACCGTCCGTGCGGCCGCGCTCGAGGACATTCCGAAGGCGTGGCGTCCGATGCTGGCGCGCTTCGTCCTCGCCAACCTCACCCGGCACACGGGCGCGGTGCTGGAGATGAAAGTCCAGGCCCGCGAATTCTTCGCGAAACGCACCCCGAAGCTCTCGATCGACGTGAAGGGCGTGCTCGAGGCCGCGGCGCCGAAAGAGGAGCCGCGGAAGACGGGATCGATCCCGTTCGTCGCGGTAGCCACTGCAATCCTCCTTGCTCTGGTCTTACGCCTCTCCTGGGGGCAACCCTGGTCCACGGCGATGCAATCGAAGATTGCCGGTCTCGGTATCTCCACCTCGCTTGGCGTGATCGCGCCCCTGGTTCTTCTGATCGGGCTGCTCGCGTGGAAAAAAACGCGCGAGGCGACCATGGGATGCGGTTGCCTGATCACAAGCCTGGGTACTTTGTTCTTCGGATTCCGCAGTGTGACCAATCGCTGGATCGGCGACTTCGGCTTCGGGTGGCAGTTCGGAATCTTCATCGTTGCAGGGGGAGCACTCATCGCCGCATCCGTGGTCGGCGTCAGGAAGTGGAAGGCGATGCTCGCCCGCGCGACGGAGATCACGCTCACCCTGTCGTCGTCCGCGGACGTGCGCGCGCGGCGCGGATCCGGCTCCGAGCCGGTGAAGCTGTTGCTCCGGGTGCGCAAGCCGCGTTTCCGCCTGCCGCGCGCGCAAGTCTGGTGGCCGCTGATCGTCCCCCGCGGGGGAAAGAGCCAGGAGACGGAGTACATCGTTTCGTCCGCCGGCTTCGCGTCGTATCGCGACCTCGCCGCGAGCGCGCCCGACGCGCTCGTGAAGAAGCTTCAGGAGCTGGTCGAGCCGATTCCGAAAGGGGAGTCGTTCCTGGCGGGCTTGGTGACGCCTCCCGAGGTCTGCGGTCCGGCGTGGGAGGCGATCGCCGCGGCGCGCGTGGACGACGGCTCACCTGCGGATGCGCGCCTGCGCTTCCGCCGCACCGTGCCGGGCCGCGTCGCGATGGCCGAGGGGCCGTGGAAATCGCGGATCGGTGTCGCCGGATGGGGAGCGACCCCGTTCTGCGAGCGCGTGCTCGAGGAGGCGTGGAACGGGCCGCACACGCGTGTCGAGATCATCGGAGGCGCGTCGATCAGCGCGGCGTCGGCGATTCCGGAGGGGATGCTGATCCTGCATCTCATGGCCGTGTTCGACGAGCGCAGCAGCGGCGTCGGCATTCGCGGTGCCGCGATTGGAACCGAAGACGTGCGCATCGACCGCGCCGAGACCGTGCGCCGGCGCGTCCCGACCGCGGAGCTCTGCATCGTGCAGGGCGACCTGCTGCGCGTGCGGCGCCGGTCCGAGGCGGACCGGCAGGACGCCATGCTGGCCCGCCGCTTCGCCGCCGAGCTCGCGCTGGCGGGCTTCCCGGCTGTGCTCGTCCTCCCGCGCCTGACGTCGGAGAGCGCGATCGAAGTTATCCGCGAATTGCCGTCGATCCTCGGCCGGGTGCAGGAAGTGAACGACCGGATGCTGATGGATGCCGTGCGCGCAATCCAGAAAAGGATCGCCGCCGGCGACTCGCCGGACGACATCGGCTGGGAGACCGCTTGCGACGTGACGCTCTACGCCGACGAATCTTGGACACGACATATCGAACGCTGATCGGCCGCGCACGATACATCGGGTGTGCCTCGTCTACCGCCAGAAGCGCAGCGACGCTTGGCCTTCGCCACGAGACCGTTTATTCCGTGGAACAGTCGCTCTGAAATGTGAAATATCGCGCGCCTTCGCGGCGATTTCCACGCCAGTTTTCGCGTCCGAGAATCGCGACCTTGCGAGTCGACTTGCGAGTTGCAACTTTCTAACCCGCATTTCTCACCATGGTGAAAATGAACCGCGGCGGGGCTGTGGAAAACGCGATTAGAGAAGCGGGTGGCTGATGTCGAAGGCCGTCGCTGGTGAAGATGCACATGTTCGTGTGCAGTTTGGCGGTGTCGTGGGTACTCCCGACCGTGGAAAGTGCATGAACGCGACGGCTCCGAACACACGTGTCCCCGTCGCAACCGGGAACAGCGGTAATGGCAACAGGTTGGAACGGGATCAGGGCGAGGCGTGAGCGAGGTTGCTGCACACTCGAGCGAACAGGCTGGCCAACGGATAGCTGCTCGAGAGCGAGATCCAGATCTTGCGCGTGGTGATGGTGA
>WUUC01057665.1_pt1 | contig 16303 bp, 20 predicted proteins | sample 6278441 | NCBI WGS metagenome assembly WUUC01 (sample SAMN13675441, study PRJNA597444) | soil metagenome | isolation source: soil | place: USA: Washington | collected 2017-10
CCTCGCGAAACAGCTACGCGACACCCTCGCCGCCCTCGTCGCGCTGCGGCCAGCCGACGCAGCGTCTCCGGTTGACCAGATCGCGCGTCGCCGCGCCGCTCGGCTCGCAGCATCCGCGGTACCAGCTCGTCCCGCCGGCAAAGTCGTCGGCGGGGATCGAGGCGGTGGAGCTGGCGGCAAGCGCCGGGCTGATCCTGGAGCCACACCAGGCCCACGTACTCGAGGGAGCGCTGGGGGAGAGGCCTGACGGCCGCTGGTCAGCCTTCGAAGTCGGTGTCGTCGAACCCCGCCAGAACGGCAAGGGTGGGATCATCGCCGCCCGGGAACTCGCCGGCCTCTACCTGTTCGGCGAGGAACTCCAAACCCACACCGCCCACCGATTCGACACCTGCCTCGAGGGTTTCCGTCGCATCCGTGACTACATCGACGGCACCCCGGACCTTTCCCGGCGGGTCCGGAAGGTCACCGAGGCGCACGGCCAGGAGAGCATCGAGCTTTTCAACCCGACGCAACGGCTCCTCTTCAAGGCCCGCTCGAAAGGGTCCGGCCGTGGGTTCTCCGGCGATGTCGTCTATCTCGACGAGGCATTCTGGCTGCTCGATCTGGGGTCAATGCTCCCGACGATGAGTGCCCGTCCCAACCCGCAACTCTGGTATCTGTCCTCTGCCCCGCAGCCCCGGATCGAGTCTGACGTGCTCCGCCGGTTGTGCCGTCGGGGTCGGGCGGGCGCCGAAGGGAAGGTTCGCACCCGCCGCCTGGCCTACTTCGAATGGTCGGCCACCATGGACGACACGGCGAGCCGCCAGGAGTGGGAAGAGACGGTCGCCGATCTTCTCGATGACCGTGATGCGTGGGCGGACGCCAACCCGGGGTTGGGCTACCGGATCAGCGAGGAGTTCATCCAGTCCGAGCGGGACGCCATGACCGACGACGACTTCGCCCGGGAACGCCTCGGGCTGTACCCGGAAACCGCCAAGGTGATCGAGGCGATCATCGACGAGGAGGACTGGCGGTCGTGCGCCAAGCCGACTTCGCGGGCCACCGACCCGGTCACCTTCGCTTTCGAGGTGAGTGTCGACCGGCGGTGGGCGGTAATCGCTTCGGCCGGCGTGTCGACGCTCGATGGCACCCACGTCGAGGTGGTCGATAACCGCCGGCAGACCGGATGGGTGGTCGACCGTCTCGTCGAGTTGCGGGACCGGCACCGCCCGGCGGCGGTGATCTGCAACCCGGCGGGCCCCGCCGGTGGTCTCCTCCCCGAATGCGAACGTAAAGGGCTCGTGGTCGGGGTTCCCGACCCGGCGAAAACCGGCAAGTTCCACGCGGTGACCGGCCGTGACTACGCCCAGGCGTGCGCCGGCGCCTACGACGCTGTCAGCGAGCATCGGTGGTGTCATCTTGACCAGCCCGTGCTGAACATGGCCGTCGCCGCCGCCGGGAAGCGGCCGGTTGGTGACGCCTGGGTGTTCGACCGGGACACCGCCGTGGATGTGTCGCCGTTGCTGGCGGCGGCGCTGGCGGCATGGAACGTGGGCAAACCGGTTGAGGTGCCCCGTGAGTCCGATTTCATCCTGATCTAGCCGGAAGAGGGTTGCCCATGGCGCTGTTCATGCTGATCGTTGGCGCCGCCGCGGTCGTCGCCGGGGTGGCGATGCTGTCCGTCGCGGCCGCCGTGATCTGCGTGGGAACGTTGCTGATGGCGGCCGCGGTCGCGCTCGCCGCCGTGCAGGACCGCAAAGCGCCCGTGGGAGCGGTTGAGTGACGGTCCTCGGCCGGCTGTTCGGAGTTGAAGAACGGTCGTTGAACGGGGCGGTGTCTATTCCGCAGTGGGAATCGAACGGCAAATGGACTGACGGGATGGTGTGGACCGGCCACACCGGCGCGACGGTCACGGCCGATTCGGCGATGCGGCTCTCGGCTGTGTTCGCCTGTCTGCGTCTGCTGTCGGAGGCGATCTCGACGTTGCCGCTCGACACGTTCATCCGCAGCAAGGGGACCCGCCGGCCGTTCCGGCCCCGACCCGACTATCTGTCGTTCCAGCCGCCGGAGGGGAGCCGGATCGACTATCTCAGCCAGGTGATGCTGTCGCTGCTCACCGACGGCAACGCCTTCGTGGTGACGCCCCGTGGCGACGACGGCGTTCCGCTCGACCTGATCGTTCTCGACCCGACTCTGGTGGCTATCGACAAGGTCAACGGCCGGCTCCGCTACCGGGTTCGCGGCACACCGGTCGACATGCCCAACGACCTGATGCACATCAAGGGTATGACCCTTCCCGGCCAGCTCCGGGGCCTGTCGCCGATCGCCTACGCCCGGGAGACCATCGGGCTCGGCCTGGCCGCCCAGCGGTTCGGCCAAAACTTCTTTGAGAACGGCGCCCTTCCCGGCGCGGTGATCGAAACGCCCGGGGTGATGAGCGACATTGCCGTAAACCGGTTCCGGGAAACGTGGAACGCCGGCCACCGCGGTGTCGCCAACGCCAACCGGGTCGGTGTTCTCACGGAAGGGGCGAAGCTCACCAAGGTATCGGTCGCCCCGAACGACGCCCAGTTCCTCGAAACCCGGGCGTTTCAGGTCCCCGACGTCGCCCGTATCTTCGGTGTCCCGCCGCATCTGATTGCTGACGCTTCGAATTCGACGTCGTGGGGGTCTGGTCTCGCCGAGCAGAACCTTGCCTTCGGGCAGTTCTCGCTCCGGCCTTGGATCGAGCGGATCGAGGACGGCCACGGCCGTCTCCTTTCCACCCATGGCCTCCCCGACGTGTTCATCAAACTCAACCTTGATGCGCTCCTGCGGGCGTCGCTCGCCGACCGGTATGCCTCCTACGCCATCGGAATCGACAAGAAGTACTTGACCCGCAACGAGGTCCGCCGGCTCGAGGACATGGCGCCGCTGCCCGGCGGCGACGACTTCGACCAACCACCGAACCTGACAGGGGACACCTGATGACCCTCGAAATCCGCTCGCTTGTTGAACGCCCGGAGTTCCGCTCGACCGACGGGAAGCTGGTCGCGGCCGGGGTGGCGATGCGCTACGGCGCGAAGTCGAAGCCGGTCGCCGGGCAGTTCCGTGAGGTGTTCCATCCCGGAGCGTTCACGAAGACGCTCCAGGAGCAGGACATCCACAGCCACAACGAGCACCACGGCCCGTACCTGGCCCGCACCGGGGCTGGGACGTTGCGGCTGGTCGATTCCCGCTCCGAGCTCGCCTATGAGATTGATCTGCCCGACACGTCAGCGGGCCGGGACACCGCGGCGCTCCTCGAACGGGGCGACATTCGGGGGTCATCCATCGGGTTCCGGGCTCTGCCCAATCAGGTCACATGGACCGTCGACGGCGACGGGCTGGCGTTGCGGTCGATCTCCGAGGCGAGGTTGGCGAGGGTTGACCTGACGATCGCCCCGTACTACCCGGACTCGACCGCCGAGATGGCTTACCGGTCCCTCGCCGAACAGACCGGGCTTGAGGTCCGTTCGCTGATCGAGGCCGCCGGCAGGGGCGAACTCGCCTCGCTGATTCTGCATCCTGAGGAGACCGGGACCGATGACGGCCGGGAAACCACCGTCATCCGGCACCCCACCTTTTACTGAGCATCGCGCGGCCGCCCGCACGGCACCGCAACCCCAGACCACCCCTTGCTTTGAAAGGAACACCTGTGAAGACCCTTGAGATCGTGCGGGCCAACTTCGGTGCCCGTAAAGACAAGGTCGACGAGCTCCGCTCGATCGACGAAGCAGCCGTAGGCCGCGCTTACACCGACGACGAAACCGCCCGGGTGACCGAACTCCGCTCAGAGCTTGAGACGGTCGACACTCGCCTCTCAACACTCCTCGAGCAGGAACTCCGCTCCACAAACATCGGTGACGCCACCGACCAGCTCCTCGGGGCCATGCTCGACCGTGAAAGCGGCGAGGTCATCGACACCCGCAGCATCGGCGAGCGGTACGTCGGCACCGACGGCGTCAAAGAATGGCTGACCGGCGCCGCCCGTGGCCAGTCCCCGGCCATGACCGCCGACCTGGACTATCGGGCCGTCACCGACGTGACCCTCGGCGCCACTTCCGGCGGGGCCCTGGCCCGACCGGACCGGCTGTCCCGCATCGGCCGGGATTTCCTCGACCGGCGCACCTACCTCCTCGACCTGCTCCCCTCGATCCCGGTGTCACAGGGATCGGTGGAGTACGTCCAGGACCAGTCACCGCAGGCTGACTTCTCCGACAAGGCGATTGAAGTCGCCGAGGGGACGGCCAAGCCGCAGGCCGGCCCGACGCTGGCCGTCATCTCAGAGTCGATCCCCACGATCGCCGCGTGGGTGAACATCACCCGTCAGACCGCCGCTGACGTCCCCCAGGTCATGGGCTACCTCGACGGCCGCCTCCGCTACTCGCTGCGCCGGCGGGCCGACGGCCAGGCCATCAACGGCACCGGCATCGCCCCCCTGATGAAAGGCCTCCTGGCCCGCACCGGGATCGTTGCCTACGCCCCCGGTGCCGCCGAAGCCCGGTACAAGTCCATCCGTCACGCCATCCGCCTCATGGAAGACGTCGAGACACTCCCGGAGATCATCGTCCTCAACCCGGCCGACGCCGAGATCTTCGACCTGTCGAATGAGGCGACGGCCGGTATCCACGCCACTCCGGACCAGACCGGCGGAGTGCGCCAGGCCCCGTCGCGGACGGCGTGGGGCCTGACGCAGGTCCACTCGACCGCCATCGCCGCCGGGACCGCCATGCTCGTCGACCCGATGGCCGTGGCCGTCCTCGACCGGCAGCAGGTCACGTCATACATGACCGACAGCCACGCCTCGAACTTCACCAGCAACATCCTGACCCTGCTGCTGGAGTGCCGGGTCGGGCTGGCCCTGTTCGACCCGAAGGGTGTCTGCAAGATCACGTTCAACGGCACCGCATAAAAGGTCGTCTGACAGGGGCGGGGGGAGGGGACCGGATCCGAGCCCGGTCCTCGCCCCCCGTCCCCCTTTACCTGAGAGGAACCTGATGACCCGCCGCGCCGCCTCCGGTGATGACGCCCCCTCGACCGGCCCCTTCTCTCCATCGACCACCGGGGCGGCGGCTGCCGCCAGTTTTGTGGGAGGCACCGCGTCGGGTGCCCCGGAGGCGGGCACCTTTGCTGTCGGCGATTTCGTGATCGCTCAAGACGGCAAGGTTTGGATCTGCACGGCGGCCGGCACGCCCGGTACATGGGTCGATGCCGGCGCCTAGCTCTCCCCAACAACCCCTTGTTTTAGAACAGGAGCAGCGCGATGGCTGATGAGGTATCCAAGTCCGGCGTGTTCATCGACATGAAAACCGGCAAGGTCGTGAACTCTGCCCCCGAAGAAGGCATCCAGATCGTCCCGCCCGGCGGGACGATCGACCCCACGGCCGCGGCGCAGATCGAGGTGGCGAAGGCGGCCGCCTCCGGCCAGCAAGCGGAACCGAAGACAGTGACTACTTCCACGGCGAAGCCGAAGGGGTAACCGATGGCCGGATCAGCGACCGACTACTTCGAGAAGAAGATCCTCGACTACGTGTTTCGCAACACGTCGATGGCACTCGACGCCACCAATCTGTGGGTCGGGCTGTTCACCGGCGCGCCGTCCGATTCGGCGGCCGGTACCGAGGTTTCCGGTGGCTCCTATGCCCGTGTGGCCGTGGTGCGCACCGGGGCGGGGTTCGATGCCGCCACCGGGGCGTCACCGGCCCTCACGTCGAACACGGGGGTGATCACTTTCCCGACGGCGTCCGGTGCGTGGGGGACGGTGACCCACTTCGGGATCTTCGATGCGGTTACGGGCGGGAACCTCTTGTACTGGGCCGATCTGACGGCGAGCAAGGTCATCGCCTCAGGCGATACAGCGTCGTTCGCCGCTGGCGCTCTGGACGTCACGCAGGATTAACAATGCCCCTTGATGAGACTCGGACGGATTCCGAGACAGGTCATCTTAGCGATCATAATTTAATCCATGCCTTTATTAATGATGCTGAAGAGTGGGTAACCTATACGCCGGTTTTAACCCAACTTGGCACTGTTCCTCACAACAAGATCTTCGCCGAATATCTGGATGTTGGCGGCATTTTGCATGTTCGTGGGTCTTTGACTGTGAATGGCGCTGGCGGCACCGGTGGGAATGCGATCACGGTCACATTGCCAGCAACAGCACCTAACCCCGCTGGCGCCCCCAGCTTTGGATTCCCCGCTGGGACTGGACGTGTTCGAGATGACAGCATCCCTACGACTTATAATGCTCTTATTCTTTTGGTTAGCACGACGACGTTTCAGTTCGTACCTTTAACGGCTTCGGGGACGGCCCATTTAGGAGTTGGTACTTTTACGGCGGCGTTGGCTTCAGGGGATTCAATTACCTTCATGTTTTCTTATAGGCCTGCATAAATGGCAGAATTCCCTTATTCCGATGTTTATGTTGACGCCTATGGTTCAACAGGCGTAGCTCACGATCTGGCTGGATCTACCAGCATTCCAGCCACCGGTGTCGCCGATGCCGACACGGTGGTCCTCTTCGACGCCGCGCTGACCGACCAGTCCCCGGCCCCGAACGCGTTCACCCTCGTCGGAGCGCCCAGTGTCGCGAGCGACGTCTTCGCCTCCGGGGCGATCGACCTGGACGGGTTGTCGCACATCCAGTCGGACGACCCCATCTTGGATATCGGCACCGACGATTTCACCATCGAAGGCTGGGTCTACCTCGAGGGGACCCTGGGATCGGAGCGAGGCTGGTTCAATGCCAGTCCGCTGGGCCCCGGACCGAGAACGTCCTACGCCGGGGCCATGCTCTCGGCCGTTCAGGGTGCGGGCAAGTGGTACCACTTCTACAACGGCGGAAGCTGGTTCGTCGTCGGCACGGCAACCCGGTTCGCTCCGACCCACATCGCCATCTACCGGACGTCGGGCGTTTCCTACTTCGCGGTCAACGGCGTAGTTGTCGACTCCAAGGCCGACACCTTCGACTATCAGCCGTCCTGGCTGACCATCGGCGGCTACTACAGCAACGCATACCGCTGGATCGGTCAGATCGCCGGATTCCGGGTAAGCAGCATCGCCCGGTATCCCCCTAGCGGGTTCACGGCCCCGTCCCTGCCGCTGGTGGCGCCCGCCCCCGTATCTGTGTTCGGTGCCCTGGACGTGGCGCCACCGGGGGTGGCGCACGACCTGGCGGGCAGCACCGCAGGGACCGGCACCGCGTCCGGTGCCCTCTCAGTCGCCGAAGCCCACCATGACCTCGCCGGCACGACCGGTGGCCTGGTCACCGCCACCGGTTCCCTAGTAGTCACCCACACCCTGGCCGGCCAGACCGCTGGTAGCACGACCAGCACCGGTTCCCTAGTAGTCACCCGGCCCCTCGCCGCCACCACCCCCGGCACGTCAACCGTTTCCGGGAGCCTCACCCTCACCGAAGCGCACCACGACCTCGCCGGGGAGACGGCCGGGAACTCCTCGGTTACTGGTGCCCTCACCGTCGCCCAGACCCTCGCCGGGACGGCGGCCGGGACGAGCTCGACCACCGGCGGCCCCCTGGCCGGACTTCAATTCCTGGCCGCCACCACCGCCGGGACAAGTTCGGCCACCGCTGGCCTCACCGTCAAACTGCCACTCGCCAGCACCCCCCAAGGACACTCGGGTGTCTCCGCTGCCATCAGGGTTGACCGGGCGCTCACCGGTCAAACCGGGGGTCTCTCCAGCTTCCATGTCGCCGCACTCCCCGTCGACTACCTCCTCGCCGCGCTGGCCGCCGGGGCGTCGAACCTCGCCGCCGCCGACCTCGCCGTCCTGGCCCCCCAGATCCCTGCATTTTCGTTCCCGGCCGCAGTCCCGGCGGCCACCTCAGCGTCGACCAGCACCACTAGGGCCGTATCGCTCGTCTCGGCCGCGGCATCAGCGACCAGCTCGGCGCAACGTGCCGACTCGGCGGCATGGTCGTCCCCATCCGCCACCAGCCCCAACTAGAAGGAGGACGCCAGTGGGGTTCCTTGTAGGCGAACAGGTCGTCCTCACCAACACTTTTACTGTCAATTCAGTGTCGACCGACCCGGCCACGATCTCCTTGGCGGTCACCACCCCGGCCGGGGTCACCACCACCTACACCCACCCGGCCAGCATCACCAAAACCGCCGTCGGGATCTACACCAAAACGATCACGGCCACAGCGGCGGGCACATGGGCGTACGTGTGGGTCGGTACCGACACCGCCGCAGACATCGCCCCCGGCTGGTTCACCGTCAGCCCCGTCACCGCACCCTACGTGACCCTCACCGAACTGCGGACCCTTCCCAACCTGGCCGACACCACCAAGTTCACCAACGCCGAACTGGCCGCCGCACTCGACTGGTTCGAGACCCTCTTCGAGGACTACACCGGAGTCGCTTGGACACCCCGCACCGCGGTGGACGAACGCCACCGGGCCAGCGGCGACGCCATCATCCTCGACCACCTCAAACCCCGCACCATCACCGCCGTCCGCACCTACACCGACGCCACCACCACCGTGGCCTACACCGCCGGCGAACTCGCCGACCTCCACCTCGACCCGTCAGGGATCATCCGCAGGCACACCCTCGGCTGGTTCACCAGCGGCTACGGCCTCGTCGCCGTCGACTACACCCACGGCTACGACTCACCCCCACCAGACGTGGTCGAAGCAGCCAAAGTCGCCATCCGCGCCCACCTCATCGACGACTACCAGGCCAACCGGCAATACGCCGTCTCCACCGAAGCCGGAATTATCCGCACCTCGCAGCCCGGCCCCGACCGTCCCTTCGGCCTCCCCGAAGTCGACGCAGTAGCCAACCGCAGAAACCATCGCTGCCCGAGCGTCGCCTAAATGGCCTCATCGATCGCAGCGGCCCGCCTCGCACTCCACGCCCTCCTGGCCGCCCACACATGGCCTGGCACCCAACCCCAAGTCACCTTCGGGGCACCCGACGCCTACGAAGAACAAGAAGTCGTCGCCCTGTTGGGCGTCCAAGCCCCCGACGAAGAATTCGCCGCCCTCGGCGCCCAACGCAAAGCCGAGTCCTACCTCCTCGAGGTTGGTGTCAAAGCACACGACCCCGGCGCCGTCAACGCCCAAGCGGTTGACACCCGCTGCTTCGCCTTGGCAGAAGCGGTCCGTGTCGTGGTCAACGCCAACCCCACCTTCGCCGGTGCCGTACCCACCACGGTCCTCCCCGCCCAAGTCATCAGTCAGACCTCCGACGGCGCCCAAGCAGCCGAAGGTGGGGGGTTTGTCTGCTTCATAAAGCTACTTATCAGATGTCAGACGAGGATCATGTGACTCAGATTCGGAACGACGATCGGCGCCGCCTGCTCTCCAAGGTCACAGTCGACGGGGCTGGTTGTTGGGAGTGGGGCGGCTACCGGGATGAGAAGGGCTACGGCCATCTCATCGTCAAGAAGCGCATGCGTAGAGCGCACGTTGTGCTGTGGGAGTTAGAGCGCGGTCCAGTCCCGGGCGGGCTGGAACTGGACCACTTGTGCCGTAACCGGGCGTGTGTGAACCCCGACCATCTTGAGCCCGTCACCCATCGGGAGAACATGCTGCGTGGTGTCGGCCCCACTGCTGAGAACGCCACGAAAACACACTGCAAGTACGGCCATCCGTTTGACGAAGAGAACACCATCGTTCGCCCAGACCGTCCTGGCACCCGAGAGTGTCGGGCGTGTAAGCGTCGTGACCGAAACAAGGCGCGGAGTCGCCGAGTCTCAGAAGGAGCATCCAGATGACACGCCTTGTCAACGTCAACGAGCTCGGCGGCCCCCTCGAGGTTGTCGCCACCGGCCAGTACGCCGAGTTCGGCGAGGAGATCGACGTCGACGACGCCGCCCTGGCTGAGAGCCTCATCGAGTCGGGGTTGTGGGCTCGGCCCACCACCAAGGCAGCGAAGGCCGCCGCGAAGGAAGGTAGCTAACCAGCCTTCCTGGTTTTTGTAACCGGGCTTCCCTCGCTCTGAGGCACGCCCGGCATCGGGCCTCACCACCAGGGCTGATGTACCGGTTCCCCTCCAGTGGATGGCCGTTCTTGCATGTAGTGCGAGGCGGCGGGGGAGTGCGCCGGGACCGGTACCCGGCCTGTCGGAGATTGGAGCACTCCCTACAACGGCGCACCCCGAACCTGTCCGGCTCAGGGAGTAGATGTCCATGCTTGCAGTGAGTCTGAGCACGAAACCGAGCCTTCGTCACTTCAACTGCCTTACCTCGAAGTCCGTTCTCCCGATTCGTTACCGGCTCCAAATGGGCCGGGTTGACACACCGTCGGTTCCGACAGAGATGGTCGATGTGAAGCCCGGCAGGAATGGGCCCGACCCAAAGCTCATAGGCAAACCGGTGCCCTGAAACGGTCTTCCACCGCTGCTCCAACTCTGAGTAGAGGCCGAACTGGGCGTAGCCGGTGCCTGCCCGAATGCTTCCCAACCAGATCCAGCATTTGTCCGGTTCACCGACCCGGACCTTTTCCATGAACCGATCAACGGGATTCTGGGGCTTCGGCCCTCGTCGCACCGTCCGACGGTAACTCATATACAAGGAGGACGCCATGGGCGTTGCCATTGGGTCAAACACTTGTTTCGGAACCGCTGAAGAAGTGACTTACGGGACTCCGGTCGCTATGACACGTTGGTTCGAAGTGCTCTCCGAGAGCCTCGAGCGGCGCAACAACATCATCACGTCGAACGGGATCCGCTGCGGTGGCGCCCGCAACCTGCGCCGGGGTTCACGCCGGGTTGTCTCATCCCGCGATGGTGGCGGTGACATCACGATGGAGGTGGCAACCACCGGGTTCGGCCGCTGGTTCAAACATCTCCTGGGTGGGACGCCGGTCATCACCGGCGGTCCGACGTACAACCATGTGTACCCGTTGGGCGATCTGGCGGGGAAATCGTTGTGTGTCCAGAAGGTGTTGCGTGACTCTGCTTCGACGGAGATCGAGGCGTTCAACTTCCATGGCTGCAAGATCCTTTCCGGCGAGTTTTCCATCAGCGTCGATCAGATCCTCCAGCTCGCTGTGTCGATCGACGCCGAAGATGTGGACACCACCACGGCGGGTGCCGCCGCCTCCTACACCAACCCGGTCCTGTTCAACTTCATGGGTGGCACGCTGAACGTGGGCGGGTCGCCGGTGGCATCGGTGACCGACGCTTCGGTCAAGGTGACGAACAACCTGAAGACCGACCGTTACTACCTCGGGTCGGCCGGGCTGAAAGCCGAACCGATCGACAATGAATGGCCGACCGTTGAAGGTTCCCTGTCGGCCGAGTTCATCTCCTCGGCGACGTTCTATGACCGGTTCGCCGCCGACAGCGCCGCCGCCCTGTCCCTGGTGTTCGTGGCCGGCACCTCGACGCTGACCATCGCCGTACCCGAGGTGCGGTTCACGGGCGGGACCCCGACTGTCGGTGGCCCCGATGTTGTCGTGGCCGACGTGCCGTTCGAAGGGCAGTACGACGGCACGAACGCCGGCATAACCATTACCTACGTCACACCCGACGCCACCACCTAATTCAGGTGGCGAATCAGCCGGCGGTCCGCATCGAAGGGTTGCGGGAGGTCCGCAAACAGCTCCGCGACTTCGACGACAAGGTCGGCAGGGACATGCTGCGGGACGCCCACAAGCAGCTCGCTGACCGAGTCGTTGAACTTGCCGGGCCTCGGGTGCCGGTGAAGACAGGGGCATTGGCGGCGTCGGTGCGGGGGCTGGGGTCAGTTTCGGCTGCGACTGGTAAGGCCGGTGGGGTGTCGGTTCCTTATGCGGCTGCCATCCACTGGGGCACCGGAGCCCGACCGGGGTTGCGGGGCCCGCACAACATCAAAGCCCGGCCGTTCCTCATCGACGCGCTCGACCGGCTCGAGCCGGACGCGGCTGACGAATACGCCAATCAACTTGAACGGCTCATCAGACGGCTGGAAGGACTGTGAGTGTGGACGACGAAACGATTGTGCTCGACCTGGACCGGATGACCCTCGGCGAACTCGAACTGATCGAGGAGGTCGCGGGCGCCGACGCCGCCCAACTGATGATGTCGGGACGGATGACAGCAAAGGCGCTGATCGCGGTGGCGTACGTCGTGAAGCGCCGGGACGACCCGGCGTTCACCCTCGAGGACGCGAAAGCGATGAAGGTGGCGGCGTTGAAGCAGCCGGACGACGCGGGAAAAGCCGAAGGAAACGGCGCCTGAAAGCGATGGCCGCCATCTGCGTCGAGCTGCGCATGACCCCCGGCGACTACTGGCACCTCAGAGCGGACGAACACGCCGCGCTGGTCGACGAACTGAAGGCGCGGGTCAAGCAGGCGAAGGAAGCGGCGAAGCGTGGCTAAGAGCGGGACTGTCACAGTCAAGATCACAGGTGACGCCCGTGGGCTCCATGACGCCTTGGGCGAGTCCGACAGTCATCTGTCGAAGTTCGGCGGGAAGATGGGCTCCGTCGCCAAAGGTGTCGGGCTCGGCTTCGCCGCCATGGGGGCCGCCGCCGTCCCCTTCGGGATCAAGGCAGTCCAGGCCGCCTCAGACGTAAACGAGTCGTTCTCGAAGGTCAATACCATCTTCGGGGAGTCCACCGCCGTCATCGACAAGTGGGCCAAGGGCGCCGCGCAGAACATCGGCCTGTCCCGTGGTGCCGCACTCGACGCTGCCGGCACGTTCGGGAACATGTTCACTCAACTCGGTATCGGCACCGACAAGGCCGCCAAACTGTCGACTGGGATTGTCGACCTGGCCGCCGACTTCGCCTCCTTCCACAACGCCGACATCTCCGAAGTCATCGAGTCCCAGTCCGCCGCGTTCCGTGGCGAGTACGACTCCATCCAAAAATTCTTGCCTCTGATCAACGCCGCCGCCGTGGAACAGAAGGCGTTGGCCATGACTGGTAAGGCGGCGACGAAGGAACTGACCGCTCAGGACAAGGCGCTGGCGGTACAGAAGCTGATGATGGAAGGCGCCGGGGCCGCCGTGGGTGACTTCGCCCGCACCTCGGACGGGCTCGCCAACAAGATGAGGATCCTGAAAGCCCGCGGTGAGGACTTCATCGCCACCGTCGGGAGCGCCCTACTCCCGATCGTATTGAAGGGCATTGACGGGTTCATGCGGCTCGGGGCCGTGTTGAAAGACACGCTGGCGCCCATCTTCGAAACCGTCAAACTTGGCGTGCAGGCGTTCATGGCGGCCGTCCGCGAAGGTGACGTCACCTCGGACGGGTTCGTCGGAGTTATGGAAACCATCGGTGATGCTATTCACCGTGTGATCCCCGTCGTCCAGGACATCGTCGGCTGGGTGCAACAATTTGTGGGCAACCTCCGGTCGGGGAGCGGCGAAGTTGGGGAGGCCGGCGACAAGATCGGCGGGGTGTTCACCGACCTGAAGGACATCGTCGGCCCGGCGTTCGACGCCATCCGAGCAATCATCGAGAAGGCCGTAGAGATCATCTCAGGGCTGTGGGACCGGTTCGGTTCCCACCTCGTCGACCATCTGCAAACCGCGTTCAACGCCATCACCCAGGTGGTCTCCGGTGTCCTCGATGTGATCAAAGGGATCTTCAACGTGTTCGCCGGGATCTTCACCGGCGACTGGTCCCGTCTCTGGGACGGCCTCAAACAGATTTTCGAAGGGCTCTGGAACGTGTTCCTCGGCATCTTCAAAACCGCCGTCAACACCATCTCCACCCTGATCGGTGCAGCGATGGCAGGAATCAGCGCCGCCTGGTCCGCCATCTGGAACGGCATCAAAACCGTGTTCACCGACATCTGGGACGGGATCAAGACCGGGATCAGCAACGCTCTCGACGGAGTTGTCTCCGCCATCTCCGGCCTGAAGGATCGGATCACGTCAGCAGCGTCGGGAATGTGGGACGGAATCAAAAACGCCTTCAAGGCCGCCCTCAACTGGATCATCGACGCGTGGAACGCCATCGAGTTCAAAATCCCTGGGATTGACCCGCCTGGCCCCGGCCCCAAATGGGGCGGAATCACCCTGGGGGTGCCGGACATCCCGCATCTTCACTCCGGCGGTGTCGTCCCCGGCGTGCCCGGCTCCGACGTGCTCGCCATGCTCCAGGCGGGGGAGCGGGTCATCCCCCGCGGCGGCGGTGCGGGCACAGTCGTGAGCAACACCTATGCGATCGCGGTGACGGCGATCGACCCGGCCGCCGCTCAGGAAGCGGTCGTCGCAGCGATCCGGGAATACGAAAGACGTAACGGAACGAACTGGCGGACGAACTGATGCCAGCCGAACCCCACGTTCCGGTCCTGCCCGACACCCCCCAGCCTCTCACCGTTCTGCTGGCCCGTCTCGAGGAGCGCGTCGCCGCCCTCGAAACATCTCTCGCTGGCCAGCAGGCGGAGTTAGAAGAGGAACGGGGCGACCTTGTGGCCCGGCAGGTGGATATCGACAAGGTGGCGTGGTTCGTGAAACACGGCCGGAAACGGCCCTGGTGACCTGAGTGCCAGTCGAAGGGTTCGCCACCCTCAGCGTAGAAATCGCCTTCGCATCGGTCGCCGGTGACCTTGGCTATCTCGTCCTCGACGACACCACCGACGGGAAACTCGACACCGGGCTACTCGGCCCCGCCGACGCTCTCGTCGAAGATGTCACCGCCAAGGTAGAGCGGGCATGGGTGAACCGGGGAACACAACGGTTCGACGGTGTCTATGCCAGGGCTGAGGCAGGCCGGGCCGGTGTCACGCTCGACAACTCTGACCGGGAGTTCGACCCGACCAACCTGGCCGGCCCCCATGTCGCCGGTGGCAGCTCCGAGATCGAACCGATGCGGATGTTCCGGCTCCGTGCCACCTGGGCCGGGGTCGGCTATGACCTGTGGCGGGGTTTCGCCGACCAGTGGGCCCTCGACTACAACATGCCGTCGGTCGCCACCACCGAACTGACCGGAACCGACGGCACCAAAGTCATCTCCAACTACGACTCGGTGGCCGGGGCCCTGGTCGGTGGCGGTGAAACAACCGGCGCCCGAATCAACCGCCTCCTCGACAACGCAGGCTGGCCTGCCGCCGACAGGGACATCGACACCGGGCGGACCACCGTGCAGTCCACCGACCTGTCCTCCAACACCTGGACCGAAATCCTGCTCACGTCGGACACCGAGATCGGCGAAACCTATTTCGACGCGGCGAACCGGCTCGTGTTCCGCAACCGTCACGCCATCATCACCGAAACCCGGTCGACCACCCCCCAAGCCGTGTTCGGCGAGGGGGCCGGCGGGCTGGCCTACGACGCCATCACCATCAGCAACGACGACACCCAGGTCCGCAACATCATCCGCATCTCCCGGGCGGGTGGCACCCTCCAGACCGCAGAAGACCTCGACTCACAGGCGAAATATCAGCGGAAAACATGGGGGCGTTCCGACCTCCTCATGGAAACCGACACCGAGGCGTCCAACTATGCCGACTACGTCCTCGCCTTGTCCCGCAACGCCGAGCTGCGATTCGACTCGATCCGTATCGACCCGACAGCCGACCCCACCAACCTGTGGCCCCAAGTCCTCGGCCGCGAACTGGGCGACCGGATCACCATCATCTTCTGTCCCCCCGGCGGCGGCACCAACATTCAACGTGACGTGTTCATCCGCGGGATCCGCCACGACATGACCCCCCAAACATGGATCACAAGCTGGACGTTGCAGGACGCGTCCGCGCAGTTCCTCACCCAGCCGCTGGCGCTCATCTTGGACGACGCCGGCCTCGGCAAGCTCAACACCAACGTCCTCGCCACCGCCTACTGAGCCCGTCGAGCACCACCATTCCAACCGAACCGCAAAGGCGGATCTGTCATCATGGCCTACCCCGCAACACCAAAAACGTGGAGTTCTGGCGACGTCCTGACCGCCGCCCAACTCAATGCCGAACTGCGCGACGCGCTACTCGCAGCTTTCCCTCTCGCTGGCGGCGTGGGCGTGTGGACGTCGTTCACGCCGACCATCACCCAGTCCGGTGCGGTCACGAAGACGGTCACCTACGCCAGATACTTCCGGATAGGCCGTCTCATCATCGCTCAGGCGAAACTCGACCTCACCGGCGCAGGGACGGCCGCCAACGACGTCACGATTTCGACCCTGCCTGCCACCGCCGCATTCGGGACGACGATGGAGATCGGCACGGGGGTCATCTACGACGCGTCCGCGACGCTGGCCTATAAGGCGACAGTCATGCTGGTGAGCACCACCCAAATCCGGTTTCGGCCGGCCAACACGACGACCAGCGGAACGCTCGGCTCGGACACGTTCACCGCCGCTCTCGCCTCCGGGGACGTCATCTCGTTCTCGATCATGTACGAGAGCGCGA
>WUUC01095721.1_pt1 | contig 16301 bp, 3 predicted proteins | sample 6278441 | NCBI WGS metagenome assembly WUUC01 (sample SAMN13675441, study PRJNA597444) | soil metagenome | isolation source: soil | place: USA: Washington | collected 2017-10
ACGGTGCCACCGAAGACCAACCATTGGTGATCGATGCCGAGGGCGTTCTATTGAATGACCTCGATCCCTCCTATGCGACTCTGACAGCCACGATCACCGCGTTCACCGTAAACGGCACGGTCGCATTCGCGTCCGACGGCGGTTTTGTTTACACACCCAATGAGAACTTCGAGGGAGAAGACCACTTCTCATATATAGCAATTGGTCCCGGCGGTGAATCGGTCACCGCTACTGTGACGATTTTGGTTGATGGCACCAACGATGTCCCTGTCATCAGCTCCTTTCCGGCAGGCAGCACTTTTGTCGGTTCCGTTTGGCAATATACCGTCGAGTGTGAGGACCCGGATGACGGCGATACTTTGGAGTACGCACTGATCGACGCTCCCTCCGGCGTGTCGTTGACCGGAAACGTTCTATCCTTCACGCCAAGCTCCACGGATATTGGTGAGCTCGAGCTCGAGGTAAGCTGCACGGATAGTCAAGATGCGTACGACACACAACATGTTTCGTTCACAGTGCTCGCTGCGCCTGGCCCCGAGAGCTTCGTTCTCTACGCGAAACACTCACTCCAATTCCGAGGTACGGCGGTCGACGGCAGTGTTGGTGTTCTCGAGAGCTCGGCCTACCCTGGACCGCGAGCGGTGATCGCGGGGGTCGCCGTCGTCGGTGAGGTTCCGGGCGCAGCTCTTTTCGCCGATTCCGTGCTGCTGCAGGCGGGCTCGCACGTTCAAGACATCTATGCTGGTACCCTGACGGACTATGCATTGGTCCGCGGAGAACATTTCGACTTTCCGGCGATGCCGCCGTTCCCCAGCGTCTCCTCGGTCACGCCGGGTACCGGCACGCTCACGCTGACTGCCAATACTCAACAGACGATCTCCAACTCACCGAGCTGGTCGGCGTTCGACGTTGGAGCAGATGCATGTCTGTTCCTACAGCCCGGCACCTATCATGTCGATAACGTCACTGTCGCAACCGGAGGCTGCATCGCCGCGCTCGGGCCGATCGAGCTCCGCATCGCAGGGCGTCTCTTGCTGGGTGATTATGCCTATATCGGTCCGGCAGAGGGCATGTCGACCGGTCCGAGCGGAGTGCGAATCGAGGTGAGCGGGTACAACAACGGCATGGATGTCTTGAGCATGCCGGTCGCTGCAGAGACGCGGACGCAGGCTTCAATCATTGGAACCTTGATCGTCCCCAACGGGACGGCCGTCTTCGGCTGGCGCACGGCGGGGTGGGGTGCATTCTTTGCGAAAGACATCTTCGCCAACGACAACTCGATCTTCTTCAAGGGAGCGTCGGACACTGAAAACACGCAACCGGTGATCGTCTCCACTCCGCGCCCGAGCATCGACGAGGGCTCTGTCTATACGTATCAAATCGGAGTCTCCGACACCCCGAATGACGAACACCAGTATTTTCTCGACGCCGCGCCGGGAGCGATGTCGGTGAGCGCGAGCGGGCTCCTCTCCTGGACACCGGACAATGATGATGTCGGAGTCCATATGATCCTTGTTCGTGTCCGCGACATGGGCGGGCTGGAAGACACGCAGTCCTTTCAGCTCACCGTCATCAATATCAACAGTGCACCTGCGTTTACGTCGAGCCCCCCGACGAGCGCGGACGAAGACGTGCTCTACACCTACTCCCCGGCCGCAACCGATCCGGACGGAACGACTCCCACGATCACGCTCGTCGAAAGCCAGCCGGGTATGACGTTCAACGCGGGAGTCCTGTCCTGGAGGCCTTCGCAGGCGCAGGTCGGGACGCGCAGCGTTGTCCTCGCGGCCACCGATGGGACGCTGACCGCGACGCAGGCGTTCCACATCGTCGTTCATGACGTGAACGACGCGCCCTCGTTCAGCAGCTCCCCGCCGACCTCTGCCGTGGAGGACCAGCTCTATACCTTCGCCGTTCGCGGCACCGATCCGGATCCCGAGGAGATCCTCACTTTCAGTCTCCTCAACGGTCCAGCCGGAATGCTGTTGCTCTCGGCATCCAACATCGTCCAATGGACTCCAAACAACGATGATGTCGGCGAACACGCCGTATCGATCGAAGTGCGCGACTCGGCACATGCGACGGCACTTCTGGATTTCTTGGTCACCGTCACCAACGCCAATGATCCGCCCGTCTTTACTTCCACCTCATCGGTGTCCGCGACTGAGAATCAGCAGCTCACGCATAGTGTGATGACAACAGATCCCGATCCCGCGGACAACGTCACCTACGCGATCGATTCCGCTCCGGAAGGCGCAGAGCTGAACGGAAGCACACTGACGTGGACTCCGAGCGACGAACAGGTCGGCACCTTCTCGATGACCTTTCGAGCCACAGATACGCAAGGGGCCGTCGCCATTCAGCGCTTCACGGTGGTCGTCGGGAACGTAAACGACGCTCCGGAGATTACGTCCGAGGCCGTCACCACCGCGACCGAAGACCAGACCTATCGATACGATGTGGAAGCGACCGATAAAGACCGCGAGGAGACTCTGACCTATTCGCTCGTTTCGCCGCCGTCGGGAATGACCATCGCCGCGGCCACCGGCGAGATCAATTGGAGTATGCCGCAGGCCGGCAACCACGAGATCACGGTCGAGGTCACCGACGGCGAGGCGGACGTCGAGCAAGTGTATACTTTGGTCGTTCAGGCGGTTAATGACGCTCCGATGGTCATCAACCTCCCGCCGCTGCACGCGACGCAAGGTACGCTCTACACCTTTGTCCCCGAGGTCGTCGATGAGCTCCCAAATTGGACGCTCCATCTCGACGTCTCTCCGCTCGGAATGAGCGTGGTCGATCGTGCGCTCATCTGGACGCCGAGCTCCACCCAGGTCGGTCCCTTTGCGGTGATCATTCGCGTCGCCGATGCGGAGGGAGAGATCGATCTTCTCTCTTTCACCGTAAACGTCGCCAACACTAATGACCCGCCCATCTTCATCACCACGGCCCCAGCTCTCGCGACGGAGAATCAGCTCTATCAATACCAAGCGATGGCCACGGACCCCGATGGCGACGGCGTCACCTATGCACTTGTCGATGGCCCGCTGCATCTTTCCGTCAGCCCCAGTGGGCTCGTGTCCTGGAGGCCAGCAACTCAACAAATCGGAAATCATGAGGTTACGCTGAGTGCGACGGACGGCGACGCATCCCCTGTGACCCAGACGTGGCTCATCGCGGTCGCGGGTGTCGAGTGTGGAAGCGGCGAGTCTTCCGCGCGCTGCTCCTCCCTCGCATGGTCACATGTGATGACGCGCGAAGGTGTGCCGCTCGGCGGGGTGACGATCCAGCAAGGCGGTATTTATCATTCACTCAGCGACGCTTCGACGGGTATGGCGACGCTGGGCGGTGGCCTCGCGGGCAGCTACAACTGGGAGCTCTCAGTCCCGCCGAATCCTGGAAGCCCGCGCTATGTTCCGGTGTATCGGCAAGCTGACCTTGCTGAGGAAGAGATCACCTGGGTCCCCTCGGTGCGGATGACGCCGCTGGTCTTGTCGGCGACGATCGCGACCTCCGGCGGGACGATCGAGCTCCCGGGACTGGAGCTCGTCTTTCCGATCGGTTCTTTCACCGCACCCTCACCTGTCTATGTGGCCATCTTAGATGGGCAGTCGCTCCCGGCATTCTTGCCTCGGGGGTGGAGCCCGGCTGCGGCGTTCTGGATGGAGGTCGGCGGAGCTTTGTCCGAAGATGTCGGCGCTCGATTCACACTTCCGGCCGCTCTCCCGGAGAACGCAGTGTTGGTGCTCGCGGGATTTCACAGAGTTACGCATCAGTGGACTGTCGTGTCGCAGGTGACCGCGACCAATCCGCTGAGCACGTCTCCCACGGTCGAGATCGAGCTCGGAGACTATGAGGGCCACGCGGTGCTCGTCGCCGATGCGGGCATGACGATCCCGGCGAATGGAGCACCTCTGAGCCAGTCGAGCGATCCGCTTCCTTCGAATGATGTCTTGGCCGCGAGCGGAGCGGTGGTTCCGGAATATCAGATGGCCAGCGAAGACGTCGAAGACATGACGGGCCAGGCTCGAGTGATTCTGAGCTACGCGTCCGCATTGCCCAGCGGGATTGTTCTACCGGGCCGGATGTTCGAGACCTATGCCTTCGCCGACGGCAAGAGTATGGAAGTGCCGTTCCTTGATCTCGGTGTGGTGTTCTATCGATATCCTGGCGTCGAAGGTGCGGCCGCGGGCTCGTTGTCCGCGACGTTTCCTGTGAGGCCGCGTCACTTGCTCGCGCCGAGCGAAGGCACCGACATCCATCAGCGCATCAATATGGTATCTGCGCTGACGTTCTCGGGCGTCCCCGTCGACGCGCTTGGCGGCGTGATCGCACAAGAGGGCATTTCGCTGACCTTCCCATCCGGCGGCTTCTCGGGCCACACGCTCGTCTCTCTCTCGGTGCTTCCGGTCGACGCCGTCGAGCTTGCGCGCACCGGGACCGTCCTCGCATTTCGCGTCGACTGGTCGGGAGGACAGCTCGATAACGAAGCGACAATTCAGCTCGATGCGACGGTTCCACGGGACAGACGCTACGTTTTGGCCCGGCAAGAGACGGCGGATGGTAGGACCGGTTGGGCTCCTATTGAACGATTCTCGAGCGACACCAACGGTGTCTTGCAGTCGTCGGAGAGCGGACAACATCGTTTGCCTGGTCTGACAGTGCCCGGGTCATATGCTCTGTTTGCTGCCGATGTCCCGGAATATGTAGTGTACGGGCAGATCACCGCGAATGGTGGGAGTGCGTTGGAAGGCGCGATCGTCGAAGTGGACGGGCGCCCGTGGTTCGTGCGGTCGGATGCCGCGGGAGACTACGCCACGCTTGCATTTCCTGGTGAGGTCGACGCGCACGCGCATCGAGCCGGTTCGACAGACAATGGATCCAATTCCGGTGAGCTGTTCGCAAATGTCGGATCGCTTAACCTCTCCATGGTCATCAGGGCACAAGCACCTCGAGTGACGAGAACCAATCCACGAAACGACGAGGTCGTTTCGATCATCAGTGCTGTGGAGGTATTCTTCAGCGAGCCGATTCTTCGATCGAGCCTCTCGGCGAATGCGATTATTTTGGAACGCGAAGACGGGACTGTCGTGGAGGGTGCTCAATCCTTGCGACCCGACGGACGATCGCGCCTCTTTTTGCCGACAGACCCGCTGGACTACGACGCGGAGTATGAATTCGAAGTCTCTGCTGCGCTTCGGGACCTCGATCAGAATCTAATTGAAGGGACGCGAGCATTCGAGTTTGCGACTGAGACGCGGGCTGCTCGGCCAACAGGGGCCGCACGTCTCATCAGTTACGGGCCGGGTGTTAGCGCGACGCCCTGTCACAGCAATCCAAATTTCCCGTCAAATGATCTTTCTTTGACCTGTGTCGAAGGACTGCGTGGAACAGCGGACCCCCATGTTCCGGTCATCCTCGTCAATGAGGACACCGGTGTCACTGCGACAACCGTCTCCGAAGACGACGGGAGCTTCGTCAGCTGGATTCGAGGTCGCGAGGAAGATCTTCTTTCAGCAGTATTCGTCAATCAAAACGGTACGCGATTCACTGTTCCGCTCGAAATGCAGATGCTGAGCGGCAATCGAACTGCTTTGTACAGTAGTGGTGGAGTCATCGCAGTCGAAAATCCTCTCGGCGGAGATCCGCTCGAGCTCATCATCGAGCCGGGTGCTATCACTCGCCGGGGCGTGTTTCAGATGATGGGCCACGAGCCCGAAGACATGGTCGAATTCAACCAAGAGGTCGAGCCGCAGCACGAGGGTGAGGCCTTGGATATCTTGATCGGAGCGACGGTGAGTTATACCGGAAGCCCGATGACACAGTCGGCGGACATTCGATTTCCGATCGACGAAGACGACCTGAATCTACCGTGGGGTGAAGAACCGCATGAGTCGGGCTATGTCCTCGCCGCGATACGAGAGATCAGAGTCAACGGTCAGCCGCGGATTGTGTATGAGACGATCGATCGTGCGGAATACGAGCCGGGTGGCGTCGATGGGGAAGGTGCGCTCGCGACCCATTCTTTTCCGATGCCCGGCCTGTTCCTTGGACCGCTTCTTTACGGTCAATTGCACATTGTGCTGTTGCGTCTTCCGGATGCACCTTATGCGATTACCGGAAGAGTCTATCAGTGCCCTCTGGATGCAAGGGATCCGCGTTGTGAGACGATGGTCGATTCGTATCAGCTGCCAACAGAGGCCTCGCTTGATGGTCCACTTCCCGAAGGCGGTCGTCGCATCGCGGGAGCGACAATCTTTGCGACAGCGGCTGCAGCCAACGACAACTTTGCGACTCCCGGTGCAGTTACGGCTGGGCAACTGACGTCTACCTCCGACGGAGTTGGTCGCTACACGCTCGCTGTTCCTTTCATGTCGCAGGGTGCTTATGCCGTTCACGGGACTCATCCAGACTACGCTCCACAGCAAGCGATTGCGCGAGTCGAGATCTGGCAAGCGGGAGGCGCGCAGCAGAGTGATCTCGTCTTCCGCTCGGTCCCGGGTGAAGGGAATCCTGCCCCTACTTTGATGGCGTCGCATTCTCCTCGGAGGCCGCAACCGTTTGAGGATCTCGATTGCGCGTCTGCGCCCGCCAGCGCACGGGCGGAGGTGCGTGTTGTTCTCACGCCCGAGACGGCGGTGCTCGAGCTTCCGGAAGTGATCCAAGCAAGCCCCTTGACGGCCGAGGCGGTTGTCGCTGGGGACCTGGTGGTCTGCAATGGGATTCTTTACACAGATCAACCGGGCGACCGCAGACAAGCTACGTTCTCTGTTCTCTCCCCTGTCCCTGCCGCCGCGCGACTGCGGATTCGTGCGATTGCGAACAACAAGACTGCGGAGATAGCCTATGCAATCACTTTTGGTGGATCTTCGGATGTATCACCGAGCGGTGATTCTCTCGAAGTCAACGACGAGAGTGGCCCTCGAGTCCATCGCACGATTCCAACCATGGGAGGGGCAGCTTCCAACGGCGCGCCCATCAAGATCGAGCTCAACGAGGAACTGCACCCTGCGATCGACAACAATGCCGTTCTCGTCGCGTCGATGTCGAACGGCATAGCGCTAGAACAGTCGGTCGTTCTGGGTGCGGATCGTCGCTCCATCGAGGTTTCGTTGACCGGGCTCGAGCCCGGACAAGAATATTCGTTGACCCTGACTGATCAGATTCGAGACGTGGAAGGCCATATTCACGATCAAGACCCGATTCTCGCCGGCGAACAAATGTTCGTGTTCCAGTTCCGTTCACCGCTGCAAAGCAGCTCTAATCCGAACACTCTTGATGAAGTCCAGATGGGTGGCGGTGCTGTTACACATGGTGGATATGCATATGTGCTCGATCGGACCCAAGGCGGGTTCCATATCTATGACCTGTCGAATAACACCCTCGATCCTCAACACGTAGTCTTCATGCCTCTGGAGGGCGGCTATCCACGCGATCTGATGGTTATTCCGAGCTATTCTTATGTGCGTCGGGGTCGCGGCGCGCCTTGCGATCCGGCTTTCGAGCGGGTCTATACCGCTTCTCCCGGGGATTGTGTCGTGGAGAATCGAACATTGTTACTGATCATCGGCGGCCGAAGTGGAGGTGGATACGGAAACGGTTGGTCCGGCCAATATCTGAGAATGTTCGATATTTCGAATCCTCGCTCAATGCGAGTCATGCGAACAACTGCGATCGCGCCGGATCCGATGTCCACCGTTTCGCAGATTCGATGGTCGCCGCCGGACGTCACCTATCTCGAGCAAAACTTCTCTCTGACGACCATCAATGCATTCAACCTGCAGACGTATATCCTCGGCTTGGAGATGACTGCAGAGGAATTTAGGATTTTCGATCCGCTTACCGTGCCCTCGACTGGTACCTCCGGGACAGACCTGAACGGCGACGGAGACTATGTCGATCAGGATGAAGTATTACCGACGCCCGGCCCGCTTGTTGGCGGAGTGGTCGGGATGGGTTTCGCGGGCAAGCACATTTCCGTCGGCGCAACCACTACTCTGCAACCGGTCATCGACTATCAATATGATCCCGCACGAAACTACCTAGGTGCTGTTCTTGGAAATGGTCGGGCGCCCGGCGGCGCACCCGAGTCGTATAGGACCTTTCGCTCGGGCGGAATATCGGTGAGCCCAGTGGCCGCAAACTTTCCATTTCCGAACGATATTCTGGAAGCGCTTGCCTATCTTCCCGATCAATCGATTCGGATGCGTGAAGGAGAAGAAGACGACCCAAACGGCGGTGTACAAGTCTCACTCGATCTCGCGGTGATCGGGGCGTACAATAGCGTTCCCGGGCCATCGGGGCTCTACGAGAATGTTTCTAAAATATTCTTGTTAGATATCTCCAACGTGAACGCACCCGCTTTGATCGGCATACAACAAGGAATTCGCCTTCCAGAGTCACTGGGACAGATTCGCAAGATTGAGGAAGATCGATTTCTGAGCGGAATTCTACGAGTTTCGATGAGCTCCGACGTCCTCTTGATTGACCTCAATCGGATGACGATGGAACAGCCGGCCTCCGGACAACATCCAGCGATAGTTAGTATCATTAGCGGCGCCGGCACCTCGCAGAACGCCGAAGGTGCTTCATCCTTTGGAGTCCAGGTCCTCGCGGACACGAAGCAGGTTATTTTCACTGGTCCTGAAATGTTCCTCGTCTCTTTTCCTCATGCCGGCTCCCTCGTGAGTCCACGTCCGTTGGTGAACCAGCCCGACTCGATTCGCGAGATTCTCGCCCGTGTACAGCTCGAGGATGCCCTGCGACCCTCGAGGATTCGCCCAGAAGGCCAGACATTCGGTGCAGAGCGCGTTCATTTCACTTCCGACATCACGCCGCCCTCGCTTGCGACGCATTTTGCAGGTTTGATCTTCGCACCCGGCTCCGCGGGCGAGATCGTCAATTTGATGTTCGAAGCCGTCAACGATACCGGTACTCCGCACAAGAACCCCGGTCCCGGCTTCGCACCGCTGCGTGCGGCGTCGGCGCGTGCTCTAGAGCTCTCTGGTGACGGTGCGACAGCTGAAGAGTCGTCGATCAACGTATTACAGGCAGTTCGACTCTCCAGCGATCCCGCGAGCACTTATTATAATGTCTATCTGACGGACCCGTTCGCCATGGTCTATCAGAGTGTAACGCAATCCCAGCTCAATCAGCTGCGGACCGTGAACGGAAATCCGCGGGAGATCTTCCACTCGATGGATGGTGCTCGCCTGAGCATTGATGCTGCGATCCAATCGAATAACGTGCTTGCTCCTTTTGCGTCCACAGTCAGCGAGACCAAGGATATCCAATCGGGCTCGGTGCTCGAGACTACCGGCTATGCCGTCCCGCGAATCGTCGGTCCAAATCCAAGGTCGATTGTCGAGTCGATGTCGGTGCCGGGGACCGACGGCCGCGTGGCTCAGCACAACGGTGAAACACGTTTCGAAACGACGGACCTCAGCCTGCCGAGCCCTCAGCTGCCCTTGGTCTTCCGGCGCTCCTATGTTGGCCAGGACTTGTCGATTGGCGTCTTCGGGCCAGGCTTTGATTTCAACTACAACCAACGTGTTATCAGGCTCAAGGAAGGGAGTGTTCTGCCGGGTGTAACACACCTGTTGGTCGACCGCGGAGAGTTAGCCGACAGCCGTATTGGAGAGTCGCAGGATCTCGTATTTCACGATGGGCTCGGGAACGTGATTCTCTTCAAATACGTCGGCGAGGAGATGCCCTCCGACTACGCCGGTGATCCGTTGGTCCAGCCGTATGGGGCGTCTATCGACGCATACTATCTCCCAGAGACCGGAGTCTTTGACGCTATGTTCCGGCTTCGCGGCGGAGAATATCGACGGATCACTCCCCAGGGCACAGTATACACTTATAATCCATCTGGACTACTCGAGACGATCACTCACCGCTACGAACGAAACAAGACGAAGCTCATCTATTCCTCGACTGGGGACCTTGAAGCGATTCAGGATCATACACTCGGAGCATCCGGGCCGGATGTTCGTCGGATAGAGCTTGGATATTATCGAGAGTCGGGAAATTTGCGTGGTGCCCTCGATGAAACGACCACCGAGGACAAGGTTCGCGGGAGGGTGTGCCGGCTCCGCGATCACTTGGGTCGATCGGTGGATTTTAAGTACGGCAGTGATGGCCTCCTTGCCCGCGTAGAGGGTGTGGAGCTCAGCTCGCGGGACGTCAACAATGCAACGCTCGGACGCCAGCGGGTCGAATACTACTATGCGGACAACAAGCTCGTTCGTATGGATGTGTCGCGCGCGGCTGGTGAGTCCGGCAGTGAGAAACAGGACCCAGAGCTGGTTGCGAGCCTTCGCGATGGCGACGGACGAAATATTGCGATGACTGGGCATCACGGGCCGATCTCCATGACCTTTGCTTCACCGAACACGGCGAAGAATTTGGAGACTAACACGGTCGATGCGACGACTGCGGACGGCGTGACCACAAAGACGCGGTTTTCTCGATTCGGCATGCTGGAGTTTTTGGAGCGCACAGATGCGAGTCGCGCGGCCGCGCCGCCGACCATCACCACATATGACCAAAGATACTTGGTCAAGAGCGTGACCTATCCGCTCGAGAATTCAGTGCACTACGAATACCATCATGATCATCCCAATCTGCGCTCGCGCGGAAACCTGAAGAAAATCACGCGGCGCGACGGACCGCGCTCCAGTCTCCCCGAGATGACACTGGAGATGCTGAGCTATCACGCAGCCTATAACTTCCCCATAGGAAGCCTTAAAGACTTTGAAGACAATACATTCACCATCGCGCCCACGCCGGACGAGAAGAATATTGGCTCGATCGGTCAGGGTGCACTGGCTGAGAGCTATCACTATAACTCGGTCTATGGCGAGCTCGAACAGCACATATCGTTCGAAGGCGTTCAGCAGAATTGGATCTATTCGCAAGACTCGCGCTTTCTGAACGTGCACCGTCGCGGCGAAGAGACGACGACGTTTGTGGTTGATTCTTGTTTGACAGGAGGATTCGGGCCTAAGCTGGGGTTGCCGTGTCTTGTTGTGTCGGGATTGGGGTCGGAAACGGAGTCGACCGATTATGCCTATGATGAGCTCGGCCGGAATACAGGCATCATTCATGGAGCTCAGGAGACAGATCTCCGCTACGATATTCACGGCAACGTTCGAAGAGTCGACTCCCTCACGGATAGCGGCAAGCGCGTGATCGAGACCCGCGCAATTGATAAACAGGGCTTTTTGGAAGGGAGAACACAACAGCTGATCGACGGAGCGAACAGCGAATCTCTGCACTGGAGTTACGGGAAGGACGCCGCGGGCCGAGTCGCAAGCGAGACGCCGCCGGGGGCCAGTGGTCCGTCGACCACTCTCTCCTATTCGCTCGCGGAGTCTGTGACGACCATGGGTGATGTTGTTACCCGAAGTTTCTTCGACCAGAACGGCAATCAAGAGCGCCAGACCACGACGTCGGAGGGAGGAGCGATTGAGCTCGCCTGGACCTATGATGGTTTTGATCGCGTCACCGAAACAACGGACGGAAAGCAGAGGACGACTCTTCAGTTGTCGAAGAGCGGACACGTGGACCGTGCGGGCATTACTCCTCAGACTGGAGGTATCGAGCAATTTGTATATCAGGTTACGTCGCGGGATCCGCTTGGCCGACCGACCGCCTGGTCCGTGGATCAGAAGAACTACACAGCGACCTATCAGATAGGTTCGCTCGGTCTCGATGTTCATACTGTTCTTCCGGGCGGTTTGACGCGTACCGAACACTTCAGTCGTGCGGGACGGAGCGAGCTTGATCGGATCCCGAACCTATACTCAGTGGACACGGCATTTGATTCCGCGGGGCGCGTGAAGCGAGAGAGCCGTGCTGATGGGACCGCCGCGACGTATGTCGGGGAGCAGGAGTATGAAGCCGGAACTGGTTTCCTCAAGCGCGTTCGCGATTCGAGAGGCGTGCCCCTCGTCGAATACGAGCACCGCTATGACGGCACGATTGACAAGTCCACGACTTCTCCCGCCGTGCTGGCGTTGGAAACGACGATCCACCGAAGTGCCGCTGGCGAATATCTCGGAACGACGAGTGAGAAAAATGTATCAAACGTCGTCACGTTGGACGAGCAACGCCGGCGGCAGAGGGAGGGACGCTCGTCGAGCGTGTTTAGAGAATACGGTTATGATTCATCTCAACGAATTAATGCGCGGACCGAGGCGGATGGTACACTTGAGGGCTATAGCCAATTCCATCCCACGGGTCAGCCCAAGGTCGTGTCGACCCCCATGGGTCTCCTCCATCTCGACTATGATTCGCATGGGAATCTGACGACGCGGAGCGGGCCGCAAATCGGGACGCAGACCTTCGGTTACGACGCATTGGATCGCTTGCTTTCGACAAGCTTCACGGGCGGCTCGATGACCTTCGGGTACGTGCTCGGAGGCAAAAGCTCCGCAGCATTGTGGCTTGGTGCGAACCGCTTCGATTGGTCGCTGGATCAAAACTCAAACGGCTACCCGACGGATCTTAGTTATCCAACGGACGGCGTGAAGGCGATCGCCGTGCGGACCGCGGGCGGCCAATTGTCGACGATGGGCGAGGGCGACTCCACGTCGCTGATTGCCTCCGCAAGTTACGCGACGTTGGGCGCGTTCGATGAGCTGAGGATGGGACCGGCGGGAGCCATTCGGCGAAAGGATCATTTCGACTATCGACGTCGACTTTCGAAGCGCGAGTACACAGTCAACGGTATTGCGCTGTCCGACGTTCGTTATCAGTATGACGACGCAAATCGTGAGACTGCGCGACAGGAGTACCATCAGAACGCGCGTACGAACGCCTACTCCTATGACGAAGACAGCCGGTTGAAGTCCGCTGATGTTCATGCGCGTCCCGGCGTGCCGGAGGAGCTGACGGAGTTTCCGTGGGCGGGAGTGCGAGGTGAATTCAAGAGCGGAGATTATCGTCGCGACTATACATACGACCAACAAGGGCTCGACGTCATCGAAGACGTTTCCATCTTTGTGTGGCCGAACGAGAATGCACCTGCCGTCGGTGCGAGCTTTGAAACCTTCGATGAGCTCGGATTTGCGGCCACGGTCGATGGATTCACACGAGCGCAGGACGCCGTAGGAAACACCGCGACTCTGCAATTGGACGGGACGACGGCGACCTTGAGTTATAACGAGCTGTCGCAGCTCATTCGTGTGCAACGCGCGGACGGTAAACGCATCGACTACACCTATCGGAGCGATGGTCCGCTCGCGACGAAGGTCGTGACTTGCCCGACGCCTCCGGGCTCGTGTGTTCGTTCGAACCGTATCTACGTCTATGACGGAATGCGCTTGTTGGAGGAACACGAGACTTCTTCGGGAGTGCCTGTTCTGCAGTCTCGCTACTACTACGCGGACGAGGGCGAAGTGCCGTTCGCTGCGGATTTCCGAGTCGGCGGCACGATGGAGCGTCACTTCTTGGTGGCGGACCGGATGGGTTCGATCACCGGCGTATTGGCGGAGAACGGCGCTTGGGTCGAACGCGTAAAGTATGACCCGTGGGGCCGTCCGACCTTCGAGTCGTTCGATGGATTTGCACCGGAGATTAAGGAGATCTCGGTCGAGAGCACTGGGGCGTTGTTAGTGGAGTGGACTGAGCCCGTGCTGCCGGCGGTCGTTGCGAGCTCGACGTCGGGTCGAGACTTGGCGACGAGTTATGCGTCGCTCGCGGACATGTTCACAGTGATGACGGGGACGATCAGCCACACCGCGGAAGCGGTCTTTGTGGAGAGCCTGGCAGGCCGTCCGCGCGGGACGGTGCTCCGTGTGGTGCCGAGCGGCACGTTTACCTCGACGGCGCCGGCGCAGCTGGTGGTGGATGCGGGTCGCGTGTTCGACAGTTGGTCGAATAGCAATAGTGCGGCGTCGGTGACATTCCGCGCTCTGCCAAGCACGAGGCCGTATGTTCGGCCGTCGTCGCTGGGAACGAACGTGCCGGCAGAGGCGCAGAGCCAGGTCAGAAATGCGGTGCTCTTTCAGTCGCATATCTACGATCACGAGACCGGCTTGTATTTGATGAGAGCGCGAGCCTTCGACCCGCGAACGGGATCGTTCCTTCAGCGCGATCCAATGGGCTATGAGGGGAGCGTCAATCACTATGCGGGCATAGGTCATAACACAGTCAATTACCGAGATCCGTCGGGCGCGCTTCCAGAAAAGGATGCTCGGCAATATGGCGCAAGGATAATGGCAAACGCCGAATGGGCCAAATCATACACGGCGAGGACGGGAGATTCCTCTGTTCTCACAGCCAAAGAGGCGGTGTTGATGGTCAAGGCGCAGATCGCTGCCCCTTTCCTCGCGGTTGGACTCGCTCTCCAGACGCTTCCAACACTCGGAGGAATCGGAGTCGGTATGGCAGTCGCTGACGCAACTGACTCGGCGTTGAACTACATGGGTATACGCAACGAGGTGGTGCGTGAATTGGTCCACGATGCGACTGGCGCGACTATCGGCATGGGGGCGGCAAGGGGGATGCGGCATTTCCTGGTTGCCGACTCGACGCGGCTAAACCTTCGTTCGGCCTGGACCGGAAAGACGATGCGTCCACGCCGGAGCCAGGCGGGCATGGCTATCATTGGTGGCCCGAAGAGGCCGCCGTCCCGAAAAATCTTCAAAAACCTATTTCCCGAGGAGGACACTCCGACGGCGGGGCTGGTGCTTGGGCTCGTTGAGGAAGATGGTCGCTTTTTTACTGTGAATTCGCGCGGGTTTAAGACAACGGCGAAGCGAACATACACCTTTGTTGTAGAACTAGATGGAAATGTGGTTGTGGGTCGGCGCGCTCCCAAAGGAGTTGCCGATGTGAAACACTTAAGGCTGTCGTATGGAGCTGACGTGCTCTATGCAGGACAGGTACGGTTCACCAAGAAGGGGATTTTGCGCTCCTGGAACAATTTTTCCGGACACTACCAACCAGGAACTGAATGGAGTGATCAAGCCCCGTTCGACCTAAGTCACTTCGCGGGTTCTGATGACTTTTGAGAAATAGCATGGATTACAAAGCGACAGCACAAAAAGCGATAGAAGTTCATGGTCGCGATCTCTCTGCGTGGCGCCTGCTGGTACAAGAGGCTCAGAAATGTGCGAAGGCCGAAAAAGAACTACTTTTGGAGGCGATTTCGCAGCTCGACTACCGAGCCGCGTCTCGCTTTGCGCGTGACGCTGGCGTCCGAGGGGAGTCTGCGAAGAAGCTCCTCTCGCTGGCGGCTGCGACTCTCGACGCGTCCGAGATTGGCTGGATTGTCGAAAATTTGATCGTGGCTATGGGAGAAAGAAGATTTGTACTTGCAGCGCGAGGGCTTGAAGTGGAGAGCTTCAACAAGGTTCGATATTGGGCAGGAAAGTTTTTGGGCGCAGCTGCTCGCGAAGAACTCTAGACCATATGGAACGACCGCGCCCGGTCGAGAGGCCGGCGGCGTCTGCCATCGCGCAGGCCAAGGAGAACGGTCGTGCCCATAACCGTGCGCAAGTCAGAAAATTCGCGAGTAAGCCTCCAACAGGGAAAGAATGCGACCGGCCCCCGATCGCAAATCGGGGTGCGTGATCAGACGCGTGACCCATCGCGGGTTGGCGCCCGGAAGCGCCAGAGCCGCACACGAAGGAGGCCGGCCGTGCAGGAAGATATCACATACGTTGGATTGGACACATCGAAGAAGAGCATCGACGTCTGCGTGCTGCTCCCGGACCGCGACAAAGCGCTCGAGTGGAAAGAGCCGAACGAGAAGCGCGCTGTGAAGCGCTTGATCAAGCGTTTGAAGCAAGAGGCGATCGGTGATCTGGTGGTCTGCTACGAAGCGGGCCCGTGCGGATATGCGCTCCAGCGCGCGTTCACGGCTGCCGAAATTCGCTGCATGGTGATCACACCCTCCTCCTGTGTCAGGGATGTTGTCGCATCCTCGATCTTGATCAGCGCGGAAGAGGCATGAAGCAACGTGCAGCAGTATTCCGAACAATTTAAAGCGAAGATGGTGAAGAAAATGCTCGCGCCCCCGGGCCAGTCGGCGATGGCTCTGGCACAGGAGTCTGGCGTTTCGCAGGGTACTTTGTCGCGCTGGCTGAGGCGCGCAGGTACTGTTCCGATCGTGAGCAACGAATCAGGCGGCAGGCGCCCAGCAGACTGGTCATCGGCGGAGAAGCTCCAGGCGGTGATCGAAGTATCTCGGCTCGCTGGTGACGAGCTGGGAGCGTACCTGTGTTAGCGCGCAAAGTATTTGATGGTTGATCGCGCAGACTATCTGATGGGCATCCGCCGCGTGTTCGCCG
>WUUC01027051.1_pt1 | contig 16297 bp, 15 predicted proteins | sample 6278441 | NCBI WGS metagenome assembly WUUC01 (sample SAMN13675441, study PRJNA597444) | soil metagenome | isolation source: soil | place: USA: Washington | collected 2017-10
GCTCGCCAAAACGCGTCGACGTGCTCGCGCGAGGCGGCGGCGAACGCGACGTGCAGCCGGCGGGTGACCGGCCGCTCCGCGGTCGCGCCGCCGAGCGAGAAGTCGTCCCACTCCGCGTAGTGCTCATCCGTTCCAGACTTCTCGATCCCGAGCGTTGCGAGCACGGTGTCGTAGAACGGCTCCGATGCAGTCCGATCGGACACCCGGATGGTCACGTGATCGAACACGAGGAAGCTCTTTAACGGCGTCGGATCAGCGTCACGCCGTCGCGGATCGTCAGCATCACGGCGACGACTCGCTCGTCTGCGGCGACGTGGGCGTTGAATTCGCGAATTGCGCGGGTGCTCTCGTCGTTGTCGCTCGCCTCGACCACGCGGCCGCTCCACAACGTGTTGTCCGCGGCGATCAGACCGTGCTCCGACAGGCGCGGCAGCACCGCGTCGTAGTAGTTGACGTAGTTCTCCTTGTCCGCGTCGATGAAGACGAAGTCGAAGTCGCCTTCAAGCGTCTTGATCGTGTCGAGCGCTGGGCCTTCGTGGATCGTCACCCGGTCCGCACACCCCGCCTCCTGGAGGTATCGCCGCGCGACCGACGCACGGTCCGGATCCAGCTCACACGTGTCGACTCGGCCGCCGGGCGGCAGCCCCGCCGCCATCGAGAGCGTGCCGTAGCCCGAGTACGTCCCGAGCTCAAGCACCCGTCGCGCGGCGAGGCCGTGGACGAGCAGCTCGAGGAACCGCCCTTCGATCGTGCCCGTCAGCATCTGGGGGCACTCGAGCGTCGCGTGCGTCTCCTCTGCGAGCTGCCGCAGCAGCGGCTCGGGCGGCGTCGTGTGCTGCTCGGCGTACTCCTCGAGCCTCGGGTCGGCGATGTCCATCGCCCGATTCTCTCAGGCGAGGTCGCGGGCCAGCGCACTGCAGCGGCGCTCGACCTCGTTGGCTCCCACGGTGCGGGCGGTACCCAGCGCACCACCCACGGCCACCGCCAGCGGCGCCTGCCTCGAGCCAGGGATGGATTGCGTCCGCGGTCGCCGGGATCCCGCCGCGCGCCGAGCGTTCAGTCGAGCTCGCCGTGCCAGTAGTCGACGCCGGCTGAGCGCGGCACGATGATCTCGTCTCGCTCGTCGCCGGGCCACACCCCGATCTTGTCGCTGTCGGGGTAGACCGACACGTCGGGACGGTTCTTCGTCGACAGCATCACGACGCGCACGCGTTCCTCCGTCCGGTTGGAGACATCGTGCGCGCCGTCAGGTCCCTCCGGAAAGACGACGACGTCACCGGGCTTCAGCTCCCGCTCCCCCGCTGGCGTGCGCAGCGTCGGCACGCCTTCGACGGCGAGTAGCCACTCCTCGTTGTTGTACTCGTAGTGGTAGGGACAGATCCGTTCGCCCGGTCCGAGCTCGTAGAGCGTCGCACCGATGCGCGTGCCTCCGAGCAGCTGGCCGATGCGGGCGAACCTGCCCCGGAAGCCTTTCGGGTCGGTCGAGTTCGAGTCCTGGAGCGCGGGCGCCTCGAAGAGGTTGTAGGTCTCCAATGCCGGCGAGCCTACGTGGACTCGTTTCGGCGCCGCCAGCGGTGGAGCGCCTTCGACTTCGACGCCGACTTCGGCGGCTCAGGGGGCGGCTCCGGGTCGTGCTCGGCGAGCCAGCGGGCAGCTTCGTCGTCCGGATCGAGCCCGGCCTGCCGCTCGCGTTCGGCACGCCTCTCCGAGCCGCGACGAGTCGGTGGGCGCTTTCGATCCATCCGGGGATCCTGCCTGAGCACACGAACGCGAACCCCGCCGAAGCGGGTTTCGCGTTGGGAGTTGCGCCGCGCGTCAGCGCGGAGGCGGTCAACTCGCGGCGGGCGCCGGAGCACGGACGATCGTGGGGTCGAGGTGCTAGCGCGGGCTCAGACGCCGACAGGCTCGCGCGAGCGCGTCGGGAAGTCGATGCCGGCAAAGGCTGCGTACGCGTACGGATGCCAGAAGGCGTCGAGCGCGCGGGCGGCCGGAGCCTCGAACTCGAACGTCTCCCCGCTTCCCTCGTCGAAGACCTCGATCATCACGCGGTCTGTGCTGGGGTGCCAGATCAGCGTCACGTGGACCCCGTCCGAATAGCGATGGGCGAGCTCGCGGGTGGTGGGGGCGGCGGAAGTCATTCGAAGTCTCCTTCATCGGCCGCCCGTCGAGCGTGGCGGACCCCCTTCGGAGCTAGGACCGAGGTCGAAGCAGTCCTAGTACCTGCTCGGCCCGAGTTCTAGGTGCGGAAGGCGGCCGCTGGCCCACGACACGAGAGTCTCTCAAGCGGCTCGGCGCAGCCTGCGGATGCGGATCAGCCGGTGCTGGAGTCGCAGGACGAACCCGGACACCGGGACCTCCTCGTCGATGCAGTCGTGGCAGCGCAGCGCGCCGACATCCTGCAGCGAGCGGGGCAGATGCACGGCGCACGCCAGGCAGATCAGGCGCTCAACCCGACCTTCCACGCGGTTCAGAGTAGTAAGGGCCCAGGACGGCACGGGTGCGGAAAGCCGCAGCGCGTGCGTTGACCTGCCACGCGCGAAGAGTCTCTGAAGGCGGCCGCTGTCGCGACGATTTATCTGAGCGTTAGCCGCAGGACGGCGTAGCCGGCGGGGCCGCGAGCGCTTCCGCCGCCGCCGCACGCAAGATCTGCGCGTTCTGGCGAGTGACGGTGAACCGCTTGCCCGGGACGACGACGGACGACGGCAGCCTCGACGGCGGCACGTCGCGCAGGCCGGCATACACGACCAGCGCCGCGAGGTACGTGCCGAGCTTGCTCGGGTGAAGGCCGTCGCGCGCATGCAACGCAAGACCGGGCTTCCGCTTCCAGGCCGCAGCCCAGGCGACGCCCGCGGGCAGTGCGGGCGCGTCCGCCGCGGCCGCCGCCGCGGCGTACGAATCGATCACTTCCTGGAGACCAAAGCGTCCTGCCGACCAGACCATCAGCAGGCGCGGCCGTGCGCCCCGCGACCGTGCGAGATCGGCGAAGCGCTTCGTCCGCGTGCAGAGATGCACACGGCTCTCGGGCTCCGCCGATGGGCCCTGCTGGATCACGACGACGTCCCAACGCTGCTCGGCGAGGGCACGGCGTGTGCGGGGAATGCGCCAGTGGTCCTCCAGCCCGACCGCCGGCGGCGCGATCATTCGGTAGTGGAACGTCGAGTCGCCGGAGCGCTTCGCGAGCGCGGCGACATAGGCCGGCAGGTTGTGCCACGACGTGAGGCTGTTGCCGATGAAGAGCACGCGCAACGGCCCCGGAGCTGAAGCCGCGGAGGCTGCGCCCGAGGGAAGGCACACGATCGCCGCAATGAGGACCGGAATCGTCCGGCGCACACGACCTGAGACGTGGAAGTGCGCCGCTTGATTGACGTGTCAATCAACGTTTCGAAGTGTGAGCTTTCCAGTCGCGCGCAATAACCGATCACGTAGGAGCTGCAAAACAAAGGGGGAACGCTGTGAGAACTGCCGGAGGGCGCCTCGCGCTCGTCGCTGTGATGCTGGTCGGCGGGAGCGCGCTCGCCGCGTCGGGCGTCGCCGAATCGACCGATCCTGAGCTCGCGCACGCCACGCACAACGTCTCCGGGAACGTTGCGGTCCCGTTCCCGCTCGCAGACGGCATCCGCCGCGTCGGCGGCGACAACACTTCCACAGGCGGGCACGTCGTCATCCAGGGCAAGCGCCTGTACGTCGGTGCGTACGGACTCGGCCTGCGGATCTTCGACATCTCCGACCGTGACGATCCGAAGCTGATCGGAAAGTACATGCCGGGCCCGCGCGCGGACGCCGTTCCCGACGCCGCCGTTTTCGGCAGCCGCCACATCGCGACCCTGAACGGCACGCGGCGTGTGACGGCGACGGAGCTCCGCACCGACAAGACGGAGTTCCTCGACGTCACGAACCCGGCCAACCCGAAGGTTCTCTGGACGTTCGTGGGCCCGGCCGACGGCGAAGCGCACAACGGCGACATCGTCGATGCGCGGCGACTCTGGCTCGCGTCCGGCGGCATCGGCGTGAACGGCCTGCGCATCTACGACCTGAATCCGCTGCTCGGCGCGACTCCGGCCGCGCCCGCCACTCTCTTCCGCGGCAATCCGGTCGATCTCTGGACCAACTCGCCGCACCGCGCGGGCCGCCCCGTCGGTGCCCCGTTCACGCATACGCACGACATCGAGGTCTATGTCGATTACCCCGTGAAGCAGGCCGACGGTTCGTATCGCCCAGCGGACATCGCACTGCTCGCGGAAGGCGGCAACTACACCGACAACAACGGCAACACCGGCAGCGTCTTCGTGATCGACATCACGAATCCGCAGCAGCCGGTCGTGCTCAACCGCTGGTTGCACGAGCGCGGCGCAGGGCACCACCCCATCCGCTACCACCACGAGGTGCAGTTCCTCGACGGCGATCGGACGGTGATGCTCGTGACGGACGAGGACCTGCATAACGGTTGCGGCGGCGCGGGCGGCGTGACGTCGCTGCGGGTGTCCGAGGACCTGACGCAGGTGACTGCGGAGCTGAGCGAGTGGTTCATCCCGGCGGGCACGCCGGCGCCGGTCTGCTCAGTGCACGTGTTCTCGTCTGAAGGCTCGCTCGTCTTCTTCGGCTCCTACAACGCCGGCCTCCAGGTCGTCGACTTCAGCGACCCGGCGAGCCCGGACCTGGCGGCGTACTACATCGCTCCGGGCACCACCGCCTGGGGCGCGCTCGTCAAGGACCCATACGTCTACGTGGGAGACATGGCGCGAGGGCTCGACGTGTACAAGCTCGACGATCCGGAGCTGTTGCTCAAGCTGAAGCTCAAAGTACGCCCCCTGACGGGGAAATGAGCCCTCGCCGCTAGGACCCGCCGGCGCTCGCCGCGCCGGCGGGAGTCACGGAAGTTGGTACTTGTCGAAGGGATCGAGTCGCGCCGATGATCTGATCAGGTTGCGACATCCCCGTATCAGGCTTCGTCTGCTCCTGCCGCTCGCCTTGGGCTTGCTCGCGTTCGGCCATGCGCCACCCGCATCGACCGGGACAGCGGCGCTGGCGCCCGTCGCGGACGCCTACGTCTACAGCTTGCAGCCGGCGATCAACTTCGGCTCTCACGTTGCGCTGCGCACCGACGGGTCGCCGCTGATGCGCTCGTTCCTTCGTTTCGACGTCGTCGGCCGTTCTGCGGCGCACAAGATGGTGCTGCGTGTCTATGCCGAGACGGCCAACATTCAAGGCTTCGACCTGCGGACCGTCGCCGACAACAGCTGGACCGAGGGGGGCATCACGTACAGCAACCAGCCGGCAATCGGCCCTGTTGTCTCGTCGTCGGGTCCCGTGGCCGCGGGTTCCTGGATCACGTTCGACGTCACCTCTGCGGTCACCGCAGACGGTCCGGTTTCGTTCGCGCTGACGAGCGAAAGCCCGACGGCCACACGGTTCTCGAGCCGGGAGGGGGCCAATCCCGCGCAGCTCGTGATCCAAACGGACCCCGGAGCCTCGCCCTACGTCGTGACGAGGACCGGTGACATCTACACGGCACAGTCGCAGTCGAACGGCACGACCTTCTCGGGAACGCTCAAGCAGGCGGTGGAAAGCGCGGTCGCCGACCTGCAGCGGTATGGCGCCGGCGAGGTTCGTTTCGCGGCGGGCACGTTCGACTTCGGCGCCGACTATTTCAAGTTCGCTCGCGTGAACAACGTCACGTTCACCGGCGCCGGGATCGGTGCGACGGTGCTGCGGAACGATTCGAGCGCGGCCACCGACACCGAACCGTTCAACTTCGAGGCGAGCGACCGAATCACGATTCGCGATCTGACAGTGTCCGCCGGAGGGCCGCTTCGGCCGACCAGCGACGCGCTCGACTTCGACGGCGGCGACGACATTCTGATCGAGCGCGTCGAGGTGACGCTCTCGCGTGGCCGGGGCATCGTCTTCGACGGCAAGGACGCGCCCGAGGTGACCGGCGGCACGGCGTTACGCAACGTGATCCGCGACTGCGTGATCTCCGGGGGCGTGCCGAAGTCGGGCATCGAACTGCTCGCGACGGGCGAAAACCGCGTCGAGGGCTGCGCGATCAGCGACGTTGGAGGACACGGCATTCACGTGAACAAGGCGTCGATCACGGCCGCGCAGCCGAACAAGCCGTCCGTCGACAACGTCATCGTCGGCAACAGAATCACGAACGCGGGACTCGACGGAGTGAACGTCACGGCCGGCCACCGCAACCGCATTCTTCGGGACACGATCACGAACAGCTCCGACGACGTGGCCGGCCACGCTGGAATCCTGATCGCGTCTGCGGAGGGTCTAGCGTGCGACTCGAATGTCGTCGAGGGCAACACCGCCACCGACGATCAGCCCGTGAAGACGCAGCGTCACGGGCTGGTGATTGCGCACGCTCAGTGCACCGCGAACGTCGTCGGCGACAACGCCTTCGCCGGCAACATCTCCTCCCCGGTCCACGACGCCGGAACCGGCACCGTGTTCACCGACACGTCCGCACCCACGGCGCCAACGGCGCTGCAGGCGACGCTGAGCGGCGACACGGCGACTCTCAGCTGGAATTCTTCCGTCGACAACTACGCGGTCGCCGGATATCGGATCAGACGGAATGGCGTCGAGATCGCGACCGTCCCAGCGTCGACGCTCACCTATTCGGATGCACCCGTCTCGTCTTCAGTCGTTACCACGTACACCGTCGTCGGTTACGACCGCGCTGGAAACGTCTCGCCGGGGTCCAATCCCGCGAGCGTCGGTTCCACGCCGACCGGCCCCGTAACACTCCTCCCGGCGGCCGACGCCTATGTCTACTCATTGCAACCGGGCATCAACTATGCGGCGAACGCGGCGCTACGCACGGACAGCTCGCCGCTGATGCGCTCGTTCCTTCGCTTCGACGTCGCCGGCCGGTCGGGTGCACCGCAGGTCGTCCTGCGCGTCTACGCCGAGACGGCGAACGCCCTCGGCCTGGATCTCCGCGCCGTTGCGGACACGAGCTGGACCGAAACGGGGCTCACGTATAACAACCAGCCGGCCGTTGGACCGGTGCTCGCGTCGTCGGGGCCGATCGCCGCCGGAACCTGGCTCACCTTCGACGTGACCGCCGCGGTGACGGGCGATGGGCCGGTCTCCTTCGCGCTCACAAGCGAGAGCCCGACCGCGATCCGGCTCTCGAGCCGCGAAGGCGCGAACCCACCGCAGCTGGTTCTGAGCAGCGGGTAGAGCCCTCCCGCGTCGGCCACGGCCGCGTCAGAGGCCGACGATGTCGTCGGGGCGAACCGGGACGCGCGGCAGCTCGCGACCCGTCGCGTCTCGCAGCGCGGAGACGATCGCCGCCGTGGAAACGACCGTCGGCGGCTCGCCGACGCCCTTGACCCCGTAGGGCGCCGACGGCTCCGGCACCTCGACGAACACCGATTCGACCGGCGGCATGTCGAGTGCGGTCGGGATCAGGTAGTCCGTGAAGCTCGCGTTGGTGATCAGCCCGTCGCGGGTCTGGATCTCCTCCATCAGTGCGAGCCCGAGGCCCTGCGCCGTGCCGCCTTCGATCTGGCCTTCGACGGCGAGCGGGTTGATCGCCGTGCCGACGTCCTGCGCCGTCCCGATCCAGACGACGCGCGTCAGCCCGAGCTCGACGTCCACCTCGGCGACGACGCGCATCGCGGCGCACGCGAACGCGACGTGGGAGCGCTCACCGGTGGTCTGGCCCGTTTCGGGGTCGAGCGGGCTCGTCCGTGGATGCCGGTAGATGCGCTCGACGTCCACCTCTCCCCCGGTCCGCTCGCGCTCCTCGAGCGCCGCGCGGCACGCGAGCTGCACCGCGCCGGCCGCCATCCACGTCATCCGCGACGCGGAAGCGGAACCGGACGAGTCGACGTTCGCGGTCGTGTGCGGTGCAAGCACGACGTCGTCCGTGCCGAGCTCCGTGCGCGCGACCTGGAGGATCACGTTCGTGACGCCCTGCCCCACCTCCGCCGCCGCGCAGTGCACCTCTGCGCTGCCGTCCGCGTGCAAACGCACGCGGGCAGCGCAGTAGTCGTCGAAGCCTTCCGAGTAGCAGATGTTCTTGAAGCCGACGGCGAAGCCGACGCCGCGCTTCACACCTTCGCCGCGCGTCGTGTTGCCCGCGCCGCCCGGCAGCCGGATCGCGTCGCGCGGCAGCGGCTCGAGCTCGGGAACGGGGAGGTCGGCGGCGCGCCGGATCACTTCCTCGACCGGCAGCGAGCCCTCGAGCCGCTGGCCCGTCGGCAGGACGTCGCCGGGAGCCAGCGCGTTGCGCAGGCGCAAGTCGACCGGATCCATCCCGAGCGCCTCGGCGAGCTTGTCCATTTGCGCCTCCGCTGCGAAGCAGGTCTGCACGGCGCCGAAGCCGCGCATCGCTCCGCACGGAGGATTGTTCGAGTAGACACAGGTCGACTCGATGTGCGCGTTCGGCACCGAGTACGGACCGCACGCGAACGCGCCGGCGTTCGACGCGACTGCGGTCGAGCTCGAGGCGTACGCACCGCCGTCGAGCAGGATCCGCATGCGCACGTTGACGAGCCTGCCGTCGCGGCCGGCACGGTGCTCCGCCCAGATCCGCGCCGGATGCCGGTGCACGTGGCCGACGAACGACTCTTCGCGGTTGTAGACCATCTTCACCGGGCGGTCCGTGTGGAGCGCGAGCAGCGCGCTGTGGATCTGGATCGACAGGTCCTCGCGCCCGCCGAACGCGCCGCCCACCCCCGCGAGGTGGATGCGCACCTGTTCCGGTTGGAGGGCAAGACACGGTGCGATCTGGTCGCGGTCGACATGAAGCCATTGAGTCGCGACGTAGATGTCGACGCCTCCCTCGCCGTCGGGCACGGCTAGGCCGGACTCGGGGCCGAGGAATGCCTGGTCCTGGATCCCGAGCTCGTAGTAGCCGGAAACCGAGACCTCGCCGACCGCGTCCGGATCGCCGTGGCGGATGGCGAGGTGTCGCACGACATTCGGCCGCTCGTCGTCGAGGTAGCCGTGACCGTGCGTCCAACGCTGGTCGTGGATCGGCTCCTGCTCGGTCGCGCGCTCGGGATCAATCACCGGCTCGAGCGGCTCGTACTCGACCCTGATGCGCTCCGCGGCGCGCCGCGCCTGCTCGGGATGCTCGGCGGCGACGAGCGCGACCGGCTCGCCGAAATAGCGGACGCGCTCGAACGCGAGCACCGGCTGGTCGGGGAACTCGAGGCCGTACCGCTTCTGCCCCGGCACGTCCTCGTGCGTGAGCACGGCATGCACGCCCGGCGAGACGAGCGCCCCCGAGATGTCAAGCTCGACGATCCGCGCATGAGCGTGCGGGCTGCGCAGCGTGTGGCCCCAGAGCAACCCCGCGGCGTACAAGTCGCTCGAGTAGGCGAACTCCCCCGTCGTCTTCGGGATCCCGTCGACGCGCTTGACGCTCTCGCCGACGCGGCCCAGTTCGAGTGCAGGCGCAGTCATTGCGCGGCCAGCCGCACCGCGTCGAAGATCTTTGCGTAGCCCGTGCAGCGGCAGAGGTTGCCGGACAGCGCCTCCCGGATCTCGTCGTCGGTCGGGCTCGGGTTGTGCGAGAGCAAATCCGCCGTCGCGACGACCAGCCCGGGCGTGCAGAAGCCGCACTGCACCGCACCGGTCTCGACGAATGCCTCCTGCACGCGGTGCAGCCGACCGTTCTCGCCGAGTCCTTCGACCGTGACGACATCACGGCCGTTCGCCTGGGCGGCGAGCACGAGACACGCGCAGACGAGCGTGCCGTCCAGCAGCACGGAGCACGAGCCGCACTCGCCTTGCTCGCACGCATTCTTCGAGCCCGGCAGCCCGAGCCCCTCGCGGAGCGCGAAGAGCAGGCTCTCTCCCTCCCACACGTCCGCCTCGCGCCGCTCGCCGTTGACGGTCAGCTCGATCTTCATGCAAGGCACCTCTCCAGTGCGCGCTTCGTCAGGACCCGCAGCGCGTGTCGCCGGTACGCGGCGGTGCCGCGCACGTCGTCGATCGGCGCCGCTGCTTCGGCGACCAGTTCGGGAAACGAGTCGAGCTCGCTGCGGTCCGCGCGCACGAGCGTCGGCACCGGCGCCGCGGAGCCGAACGCGGCGCGCAGGTCGTCGCCGACCCGAACGGCGAGCGAGATGACCGCGATCACCATCGCGTTACGGGGGCCGACCTTCATGAACGTCTGCGGCGCGCCGCCCGGCTGGACGAGCACGGCGGTGACGAGCTCGTCCGGCTCGAGCGCATTCCGCTTCACGCCGACGAGAAAGTCCGTGAGCCGCAGCCTGCGGGTGCCGCGGACGCTGGCCAGCTCGACCTCACCTTCCTCGACGAGCAGCGGCGGAAGCGCGTCGCCGGCCGGCGAGGCGGTGCCGAGATTGCCGCCGATCGTGCCGCGATTCCGGATCTGGGGCGAGCCGACCGTTCGCGAGGCTTCGGCCAGCGCAGGCAGCAGCGAGGCGAGCGGCTCCTGCATCGCCTCCGTATAAGTGAGCCCGGCACCGAGCCGGACGGTTCCGTCGTCGCGCGACCACCCGCGCAGCTCCGGCACGCCGTTCAGATCGAGCAGTGCGGGCGGCCGCAGCCGGTCGAAGTTCAACGCAACCATGACGTCGGTGCCGCCGGCGATCGGAACGGCCTCCGGTCGCTCCGCCTTCAGCCGCAGCGCGTCCTCGAGCGAGTGCGGACTCAGGACGTCCACGTGGATTAGCGTAGTACGTTAGGCGCGTATGCCGGACCTCGCGCGCCGCCTCGCCGTTGCCCGCGGGGACGAGCCTGCCGATCTCGTGGTGCGGGGCGGGCGGGTGCTCTCCGTGTTCACGCGCGAATGGCTCGAGACAGATGTCGCGATCGCGGACGGGTTCGTAGCCGGGCTCGGCGACTACGAAGGTGCCGAGACGCTCGACGTCTCGAACCGCTGGCTCGTGCCGGGCTTCATCGACGCGCACATGCACTTGGAGTCCTCGAAGCTGCTCGTGGACGAGTTCGCGCGGCTCGTGCTCCCGCTCGGGACGACGGCGGTCGTCGCCGATCCGCACGAGATCGCGAACGTGCTCGGCACCGACGGCGTGCACTGGCTGCTCGATGCGTGTGACGGCGTGCCGCTCGACGTGTTCGTGATGGCGTCGTCCTGCGTGCCGGCGTCGCACTTCGAGTCGCCACGGCGCGAGCTCTCGACGGGCGACCTCGAGGGGCTGCTCCGCCGCCGACGCGTGATCGGGCTTGCCGAGATGATGAACTTCCCCGGCGTCATCGGCGGCGACGAGCGCGAGCTGGCGAAGCTGCGGCTCGAAGGCGCCTCGCACGTGGACGGCCATGCCCCAGGCGTGCTCGGGAAGCAGCTGAACGCCTACGCCGCCGCCAAGATCCGCTCGGACCACGAGGCGTACACGGCCGAGGAGGGACGCCAGCGCCTGCGCGCGGGCATGTGGCTGCTGATCCGCGAAGCCTCGGCGGCGCGCAACCTCGACGCGCTGCTGCCGGTCGCCCGGGAGTTCGGGCCCGAGCGGATCGCGTTCTGCACGGACGACCGCGAGCCGGAGCACATCGTCGACGAAGGTCACATCAACTCAATGGTGCGGGCCAGCGTGGCGCACGGCATTGCGCCCGAGGACGCGATCGTGATGGCGTCGCTCAACCCGGCGACGTGGCACGGGCTGACCGAGCTCGGGGCGATCGCTCCCGGCTACCAGGCCGACCTGCTCGTGCTGCCCGACCTCGAGCAGTTCGAGCCGGAGCTCGTGCTCAAGCGCGGCCGTTCGGTCGGCGAGATCGCGCGGCCGAACGTGCCGGAGTGGGTGAAGCACACGGTGCGGATCCACCCCGTCGCCACGCGCGACTTCGCGATCCCGTGGGACGGCGGCGCCGCGCGCGTGATCGGCGTCATCCCCGACCAGATCGTCACGGCGTCCCTCGTCGAGGAGCCGACGGTCGCGGACGGCGAGGCGGTCGCCGACCCCGGCCGCGACCTGGCGAAGATCGCGGTGATCGAGCGGCACCTCGGCACGGGGCGCATCGGCGTCGGTCTCGTCCGGGGCTTCGGCCTGCGCGAAGGCGCGATCGCATCGACGGTCGCTCACGACGCGCACAACATCGTCGTCGTCGGGATGGAAGACGCCGACATGCACCGCGCCGTGCAACGACTGGCGGAGATCGGCGGCGGCATCGTCGTCGTCCAGGGTCGCGGCGTGAAAGCGGAGCTGCCGCTGCGCGTGGCGGGGCTCATGTCGGATCAGCGGCTCGCCGACGTCGTGGAGCGTTCGCGCGCGTGCGTCGAGGCGGCGGCCGCACTCGGTTGCAACCTCCCGTCGCCCTTCCAGTCGCTCGCGTTTTTGGCGCTCTCGGTCATCCCGAGCCTGAAGATCACGGACCACGGGCTCGTCGACGTCGACCGCTTCGAGCTCGTGCCGCTGAAAGCGTGACGACGCTCTACTCGAACGCGTGGGTCGTGACGATGGACGACGAGCGCACCGAACACGAGCGCGGCTGGCTACTGATCGAGGACGGCTTCGTCAGCGACGTCGGCGGCGGCGACGAGCCTGCGGCGGACGAACATGTCGACCTTCGCGGCGCGATCGTGACACCCGGGCTCGTCAACACGCACCACCACCTGTACCAGACTCTCACGCGCGCGCGGGCCCAGCAAGCCGACCTGTTCACGTGGCTGCGCGAGCTGTACCCGGTCTGGGCGCGCGTCGACGCGGAAGCGGAGTACGCGGCAGCGCGCACCGGGATCGCCGAGCTCGCTCTGTCGGGCTGCACGACGGTGTTCGATCATCACTACGTCTTTCCGCGCGGACGAACGGGTCTCGTCGAGGCCGAGGTGCAGGCAGCGCGGGAAGTCGGGGTGCGCATAGTCGCGTCGCGCGGCTCGATGGATCTCGGCGAGTCGGACGGGGGTCTCCCGCCGGATGAGTTGGTCGAGGACCTGGACGCGGTGCTCGCCGAGACCGAGCGGCTGGCAGGCGAGCTGCACGAGCCGGAGCGCGGCCCACGCGTGCAGATCGCGGTCGCGCCCTGCTCCCCGTTCTCCGTCACGCGGAAGCTGATGGAAGAGTCGGCGGCGCTGGCGCGGCGGCTCGGCCTCCCTTTGCACACGCACCTCGCGGAGACGGTCGAGGAGGAGGGCTACTGCCGCGAGCTCTACGGCTGCACGCCGGTCGAGTACCTCGAGCAGCTCGGCTGGCTCGCCGAGGACGTCTGGTGCGCGCACTGCGTGCACCTGGCGCCCGACGAGATCCGGCGCTTCGGTGAGACGGGCACGGGCGTCGCGCATTGCCCGACTTCCAACCTGCGCCTCGGCGCAGGGATCGCGCCCGTTCGCGACCTCGTCGCTGCAGGCGTTCGGGTGGGCCTCGGGGTCGACGGCTCGGCGTCGAACGAGCGAGGCGACCTCTTCCTCGAGGTCAAACAGGCGCTGCTGGTGGCGCGCGGACGGAGCGGGCCAGACGCGATGACGGCGCGCGGAGCGCTCGCCCTCGGGACGCGCGGCGGCGCGGCGGTGCTCCGCCGCGACGACCTCGGCTCGCTCGAGCCGGGCAAGTGCGCGGACTTCGCGGTCTGGCGGGTCGACGGGCTCGAGCTCGGCGGCGCCGTCGACCTCGTCGCCGCCCTCGTGCTCACGGCGCCGCACCGGGTCGACCGCCTCGTCGTCGGCGGCGAGGAGATCGTGCGAGACGGGCACCTCGTCCGGGCAGACGAGGACGAGATCGCCCGCAAGCACCGGCGGGAAGCGAGAAGATTCGCCGCGTGAGCCTCTCGACCCACGTCCTGGACACCGAGCGCGGACGGCCCGCGAGCGGCATCCGCGTGGAGCTGTACAGCGGCGACGAGCGCCTGGCCGAGCAGACGACCGACGGCGACGGCCGCATCGGGGATCTCTCGCCCGGTCTCGCGGCCGGCGTCTACCGGCTCGTCTTCCACCCCGCGTCGCCGTTCTTCCGGCGAATCGAGCTCGAGGTCGAGCTCGGCGACGGCCACACCCACGTCCCCCTGCTCGTCTCCTCCTACGCGTGCGCGAGCTACCGCGGCAGCTAACGGTCGACGAGCTGGCGGAGCTGTTCGAGGGGCGTACCCGGTTCGTCGAGCGCCTCGCCGAGCTCGAAGACCCGCTCGGAACGGCGCCGGAGGTGGTCGCGGAGGTTCCGGAGGACGAGCTGCTCGAGGCGCTCGCAGCCCACCCGCAGATCGGCGGCGGCGGGCTGTCGGAGCGCTCGGTCCGCGAGCAGGGCCCGGACGCCGAGGCCGCTGTCATGACCGAGCTCGCGTATCTGAACCAGGTCTACGAGGAGAAGTTCGGCTTTCGCTTCGTCGTCTTCGTCAACCGCCGACCCAAGCACGAGATCCTCGAGGTACTGCGTGACCGGCTGCAGCGCACGCGCGAGCAGGAGCTCGAGACGGCCGTGCATGAGCTGCTCGCGATCGCGCGCGACCGCTGGGAGCATCCGTGACGACCCTGCTCGACGCGTACGTGCTCGATTGGCTCGACCTGCTCTTTCGTTGGCTGCACGTGATCGCGGCGATCGTCTGGATCGGGACGTCCTTCTACTTCGTCGCGCTCGACAGCCACCTCCGCCCGCCGCTCACGGGGCGTGAGCGCGACGAGGGCGTCGCCGGCGACGCGTGGGAGATCCACGGCGGCGGCTTCTACCGCGTCCTCAAGTACCGAGTCGCGCCGGAGACGCTGCCCGAGCCGCTGTACTGGTTCAAGTGGGAGGCGTACACCACGTGGCTGAGCGGCTTCGCCCTCATGGTTGTCCTCTACTACATCGACGCCGACGCCTACCTGGTCGACCCGTCGGTGCGCGACCTCGACACGCAGGCCGCGATCGGGATCAGCCTGGTACTGCTCGCGCTCGCGTGGTTTGTCTACGACGGGCTCTGCCGCGTGCTCGGAACGTACGAGCTGTTGCTGGCAGGGGCGGTCTTCGCCTTCGTGGCGGCATCGGCGTACGGGGTAAGCGAGCTGTTCAGCGCACGGGCGCTGCCGATCCAGGTCGGCGCGATGCTCGGGACGATGATGGTCGGAAACGTCTTCTTCGTCATCATCCCCGGTCACTGGGAGCTGGTGCGCGCAAAACGCGCCGGGCGCGAGCCCGACCCGGTGCACGGGATCCGCGGCAAGCAGCGGTCCGTGCACAACAACTATCTGACGCTGCCGGTGGTGCTCGCGATGCTCGGTCCGCACTTCCCGTTCGCCTTCGCGCGCGAGCGGGGCTGGATCGTCCTCGTCGTCCTGATGCTCGTCGGAGCCTGGATCCGGCTCTTCTTCAACCTGCGCCATCGCGGGCAGTCCAACTGGGCGATACCGGTGACAGCCGCGATCGCCGTGCTCGTGCTCGCGTACGTGATCCGGCCCGACGACGGCGAGTCGCAGACGGCGACGACGGGGACGGCGACACAACCCGCCGAGGCCGTGCCGTTTGACCGCGTCGCGACGATCATCGAGCAGCGCTGCGTGACGTGCCACTCGATGAACCCGACGGACGACACGTTCACTGCTCCGCCCGCCGGTATCACCTTCGACACGCCCGAGGAGATCCGCGCGCGCGCCGGCCAAATCGAGGAGCAAGCGGTGCGCACGCGCGCGATGCCGCTCGGGAACGCGACCGGGATGACCGCCGAGGAGCGCGAGCTGCTCGGCCGCTGGATCGACCAGGGAGCTAGGGTCGAGCCGTGATCGAGATCGTCGCTGCGGGCGAGTTCCGCTTCGTTGCGCAGTTGGAGGAAGAGACGGCGCCCGACACCGTCTTAGCGTTCCGCCGCCTACTGCCGCTTCGCAGCCGGATCATCCAGGCGCGGTGGAGCGGCCAGGCAACTTGGATCCCGTTCGGCGAGCTCGACCTCGGCATCGGGCCCGAAAACGCGACGTGCTATCCGTCGCCCGGCGAGCTGCTGCTCTATCCCGGCGGTGTCAGCGAGACGGAGCTGCTCTTCCCGTACGGGCCGACGAGCTTCGCGAGCAAAGCCGGCCCGCTGGCCGGCAACCATTTCGCAACGGTCGTCGAGGGTGGCGAGCGGCTGCAGGAGCTCGGCGAGCTCGTGCTCTGGAAGGGAGCGCAGGAGATCTCCTTCGAAGAGTCGCGAGGGACTGTCCCCGCAGGGGAAGGTCCCTAGGAAGCAAGCCGTCGCAGGGCAGCAATCAGCACCTCGACGGCGAAGGAGATGTCGTCCTCACTCGTCAGCTCGTCCGGCGAGTGGCTGATGCCGCCGTTCAGGCTGCGCACGAAGAGCATCCCCGCCTCCACACCGGCAGCCGCGAGCACCCCGGCGTCGTGACCGGCACCGGACGGTAGCTCCACCGCCGGCGGCGCGACGCGCTCGATCTCTTCCCTGAGCACGG
>WUUC01218820.1_pt1 | contig 16295 bp, 16 predicted proteins | sample 6278441 | NCBI WGS metagenome assembly WUUC01 (sample SAMN13675441, study PRJNA597444) | soil metagenome | isolation source: soil | place: USA: Washington | collected 2017-10
GCCCGGCCAACGCGGCCACGACCTGGGCCACGACGCGCCGCACGAGGTGCTGCGCAGCGTCGAGGGCCTGTCCGGCTCGGTCGAGCTGGTGATGGACCTCGTCCCGCGGCCCGAGTACGGGCTCGTCCGGCCGCTCATCCGCGTCGTCGAGGGCGGCGCGAGGACGTTCGGCGGCCCGAACCGGATCGAGGTCTCCTCGTCCGTGCCGCTCGAGCTGCTCGATGCCGGACTGCACGCGCGCTTCGCCGTGGGCGAGGGCCGGCGGGCGGGGTTCGCGATCGTGTGGGCGGCGCCAGAGCGCCGGGACGCGCCGGTGCCGACGGCACCGGACGAGGTCGCCGCGCGGGTCGACGACGTCGTCGAGGCGTGGCGGTCGTGGGAAGCCGAGCACGACGTCTACGCCGGCCCGCACCGCGACCTCGTGCGCCATTCCGCGCGCGTGCTGAAGGGGCTGACCTACCGGCCCACCGGGGCGGTCGTCGCGGCGCCGACGACGTCGCTGCCCGAGACCGTCGGCGGCGAGCGCAACTGGGACTACCGCTTCTCGTGGATTCGCGACTCGAGCCTCACGCTCGAGGCGCTCTACATCGGCGCGTGCACCGACGAGGCCGAGGAGTTCGTGTCGTTCATGACGAGCGCGGCCGGCGGCGGCGCGTCGCTGCAGATCATGTACGGCATCGGGGGTGAGCACGACCTGTCCGAGCGCGTGCTCGGCCACCTGCGCGGCTGGCGCGACTCGGCGCCGGTGCGGGTCGGCAACGGTGCGTGGGACCAGGTCCAGCTCGACGTCTACGGCGAGCTGCTGAACGCCCTTTACGTGTACCGCGAGCGGCTGGGCGAGCTGCATCCCGAGATCCAGGCGTTCGTCGCCGCGCTCGCCGACACCGCCACGCGGCGCTGGCACGAGAAGGACTCTGGCATCTGGGAGATGCGCGGTGAGCCGCGCCACCACCTCTCATCGAAGGTGCTGTGCTGGGTCGCGCTGGACCGCGCGGTCAAGCTCGCGCCCTCCCTTGGTTCGCACGCGGTGAACGCCACGGCGTGGGCACGGGAGCGCGACGCGATCCGCGCCGCGATCCTCGAACGCGGCTGGAGCGAAGCGCGCCAGGCCCATGCGCAGTCCTTCGAGTCCGACGACCTCGACGGCGCGGCGCTCCTCATGCCGATCTACGGCTTCCTCCCCGCGGACGACCCGCGGATGCGGGCGACGATCGAGGCAATCGCCCGCGACCTGACCGAGGACGGACTCGTCCTGCGCTACCGCGCCGAAGAGGGCCTCAACGCCGACGGCCTGACCGGCGAGGAGGGCACGTTCGTCATCTGCTCGTTCTGGCTCGTCTCGTGCCTGGCGATGGCCGGCGAGGTCGAGCGCGCCGAGGCGCTGTTCACCCAGCTCGCGAACTACGCGAACGACCTCGGGCTCCTGGGCGAGGAGATCGACACCGCCAACGGCGAGCAGCTCGGCAACTTCCCCCAGGCCTACAGCCACATCGGCCTGATCACCGCCGCCTACGAGATCGACAAGGCAAAGGGGCTCGCATGAGCGCGGTCTTCGACGTCATCGTCCTCGGGGGCGGGCCGGCCGGCGAGCACTGCGCCGCCCGCCTCGCCGAGGGCGGGCTGCGCGTCGCGATCGTCGAGCGCGAGCTGCTCGGCGGGGAGTGCTCGTACTGGGGCTGCATCCCGTCGAAGACGCTCGTGCGTGCGGGCGAGGCGCTGCAGGCCGCGCGCGAGGCGCCGGGCGCCGCCGAGGCCGTCGACGGGCGCGGGCTCGATCCGGCGGCCGTCTTCGCGTGGCGCGACTTCATGGTCAGCGACTACCGCGACGCCGGGCAGGCGTTGTGGGCGCAGGGCGCCGGCATCGAGGTCCTCCGCGGCGCGGGGCGGCTCGACGGCCCGGGGCGCGTCGTCGTCGGCGACGAGACCTACCTCGCTCGCGACGTCGTGATCGCCACGGGCTCCGACGCGGTCATCCCGCCGATCCCGGGCCTCCGCGAGCTCGACGGCGTGTGGACCAACCGCGAGGCGACCGGGCTGCGCGAGGTTCCGCGCCGCCTGCTGATCCTCGGCGGGGGCCCGGTCGGCGTCGAGCTCGGGCAGGCCGTGGCGCGCATGGGCGGCGAGGTGGCGATCGTCGAGGGCATGGAGCGGCTCCTCGCGCGCGAGCCGGCGCCGCTCGGTGACGCGCTCGCCGAGGCGCTGCAGGCCGACGGGGCCGAGCTGTACTGCGGTCAGCACGCCACCGGCGCCGCGCGCGTGAACGGCGACTACACGCTCGAGCTCGCCGACGGCACGACCCTGCGCGGCGACCGGCTGCTCGTCGCGACCGGGCGCCGCCCGCGCGTCGACGGCCTGGGCCTCGACACGGTGGGAATCGAGCCTGGGCGCGGCGGAATTCCGGTCGACGCTCGCATGAACGCCGGCGAGGGGCTGTGGGCGATCGGCGACGTCACCGGCATCTGGCCGCTGACGTACGTCGGCAAGTACCAGGGCCGCGTGGCCGCGGCGAACATCCTCGGGCGCCGGCGCGAGGCCGACTACTCCGCCGTCCCGCGGGTCGTGTTCACGGATCCGCAGGTCGCCGCCGTCGGCGAGCCGGACGGGCCGCTGGCCGCGACCGTCTCGCTCGCGGAAGTCGCGCGGACGGCCACGTACACGCGCGCCTACGACACCAAGCCGGGGTCCATGACGCTCATCTCCGACGGCCAGCGTCTCACAGGCGCCTATGCCGTCGGCCCGGAGGCGGGCGAGTGGCTCCAGCAGGCCACGGTCGCGATCCGCGCGCGGGTGCCGCTCGCGGTGGTGCACGACGTCATCCAGCCGTTCCCGACGTTCTCCGAGGCGTTCCTCCACGCGCTGCTCGCGCTCGAGGCGCGCGTGCCCATGGCGGTGTAGCGCGCCATGTCCGCCACCACCGCGCCCGAGCGTCCATTCGCGGTCCACGACGAGGCGTTCGTCGACGTGCTCGGTCTGCAACCGCGCCTGGAGCGCCTGATCGAGACCGACGCGCACGAGGGACCCGTGTACGTCGCCGATGAGGACGCCCTGTACTTCACGACCGTCCCGCGGCCGCGCCGCAGCGGTCCGCGCGTCGACATCCGCCGTCTCGCGCTCGACGACGAGCGCTTCGGGCTCCTGCCGCAGCGCGTGACGACCGTGCGGGCGGACGCGAATGCCGCCAACGGGATGACGTTGGCTGCGGACGGGCGCCTCCTGGTATGCGAGCAGGGGTCGCTGACGGCTCCGGCCGCGATCACGCTCGTCGACCGCGCGAGCGGCGGGACCGAAGTGCTCGTGGACGGCTGGCGTGGGCTGCCGCTCAACTCGCCAAACGACGTCGTCGTGAAGGGCGATGGGACGGTGTGGTTCACGGACCCGAGCTACGGGCACCTCCAGGGCTTCCGACCCGCCCCGCAACTCGACGACCGCGTCTACCGGTACGACCCGCGCGACGGCGACCTCGCCGTGGTCATCGACGGCTTCGACAAGCCCAACGGCCTCGCGTTCTCGCCCGACGAGCGCATCCTGTACGTCGGCGACAGCGGCGCGATCCACGCGCCCGGCGACTACGACGTCGGGCGCCCACGCCACGTCATCGCATGCGACGTCGGCGCAGAAGGTCGGCTGGAGCGCCGGAGTCGCCCGAGTAGGCCGGTCCCCGGCTTCCCGGACGGCGTCAAGGTCGACACCGCCGGCCGCGTGTACGTCTCGTGCGACCGCGGCGTCCTGGTGCTCGACCCGCACGGCCTTCTGCTCGGCGAGATCGCCGTCCCCGGCGGCGCCGTCAACTTCACCTTCGGCGGCCCCGAGCGCAACGTCCTGCTCATCACCGCGGACGACGCGATCTGGGCGGCCCGTCTCAACGCAACCGGACCCCGACCCTGAGGGAGCGTCGCCATGGCAATCGTCAGAACACGCAAGATCATCGACGACCACGGCGCCTCGGCGGTGCTCGCCGCCGCCGAGCGCAAGGCGCGTCCGACCGGCGCGCGGGTGGTGCTCGCCCTCGTGGACCCATGGGGCGAGCTCGTCGAGCTGCGCCGCACGCCGGGCGCGCAGGTCGCCAGCTCGCGCGTGGCCGTCGACAAGGCGCGCACCGCCGCCATCTTCGTCCGCCCGAGCCGCGAGATGGAGGAGCAGGTCACGAACGGCCGCATCGGCGCCCTCGCATTGCACGGCGCGTCGTGCCTGATCGGCGGCATCCCGCTCAAGGCCGGCGACGAGGTCATCGGCGCGATCGGAACGAGCGGCGAGACACCCGACGAGGACGAGGCGATCTCGATCGCCGGCGCGGCCGCCGAGCTGTCGTACACCGAGGTCCCGGCGTTGACATACGAGGGCGCGAAGCTCGCCGCCGAGGCGGCGGGCACCGAGGCGGCCCGCCGCGGTGTGCACCCGGTCATCTCGGCCGTGGACGCCGGCGGCGCGCTCATGTACCTGGTGCGTCCCGACCAGGCGCAGGTCGCAAGCGTCGAGGTGACGACGGACAAGGCACGGACGGCGGCGATCTACCGGCGGCCGAGCAAGGACTTCGAGGACCAGGCGTCGGGCGGCCGGCCGTCGGCGCTGCACCTCGCGCGCGCGGTGCCGCTGCAGGGCGGCATCCCGATCGAGCACGACGGCCATGTGATCGGCGCGATCGGCGTCAGCGGCGCCACGTCCGCCGACGAGGACAACGAGCTCGCCCGGATCGGCGCGGCGGCCGTCGACGCGGCCCTGGACGGCAGCCCCGTCAGCGGCAACGGCGGTATGGACGGCGCGGCGTTCTTCGCCGCCGCCGACGTCGCCGATCGATTCCGCCGCGGCGGGCTGCTGCTCGACACCGCGGGCTACAAGATCGACGCCGGCCGCCGCGAGGCTCCGGGCGAGGTCGAGTACCACGAGCGCACCGTCGACGTCATGCACGTCCTCGAAGGCACCGCTACCGTGCTCCTCGGCGGCGAGATGCGCGACGTGCGCGAGGTCGGCCCGGGCGAGCTGCGCGCGGCGTCCGTCGACGGCGGCGAGCATCGCGACCTGCGGCCCGGCGACGTCCTCGCGATCCCGAGCGGCGTCCCGCACCAGTTCGTCGACGTGTCGCAGCCGTTCCTGTACTTCGTCGTGAAGGTGGCGTCCTGATGGGCGCGAAGGACATCGCCGCGACGCTCTCCCCGGCGGCGCCCGTCCCCGGCCCGCCCGAGCTCCTGCCCGGGCGGCCGGACGCGATCGTCGACCTGCAGACCGACGCCGGCGTCGCGCTTGTCGGCGGCACCTGGCGCTACGCCGACGCGCAGGTCCGCGAGATCGACTTCGTCGAGCTCGCCGGGCCCGGCACCGCGGACCCGCTCGGACCCGGCACGGTGCCCAACCGGACGTACGACATCGTCCCCCACGCCGACGCCGCCGACTTCGACGACTCGGATTGGGACGTGCTGAAGCCGGGCGACACGATGCGCCGCCTCGGGAATGGGCGCGTGTGCTTCAACTGGTACCGGATCGTCATCACGATTCCCGATCAGGTCGGCGACCTCGATCCGACCGGCGCCACCGTCGTGTTCGAGGTCGTCGTCGACGACTACGCCGAGGTGTGGGTCGACGGCGAGCTGCCGCTCGCGCTGGGCACGGCCGGCGGCCAGGTCGTCGCGGGGTTCAACGCGCCCAACCGCGTCGTGCTCACGCGCGACGCTCGGCCCGCCGACCGGTTCACGATCGCCGTCTTCGGGATCAACGGCCCGATCTCCGGCTCGCCCCGGAACTACATCTGGATGCGCACCGCGACGCTCGACGTCTACGCCCGCGACCGCGCCGCGGCCGCACGGCCGGCGGAGCTGCACGTCGATCGTGCCGACGCGCGGCTCGACGACATCGTGCCGGGCGGCGTGCGCGCCGAGCGCGTCGCCGGCGGCTTCGAGTTCACCGAGGGCCCCGTGTGGGCCGGCGCCGCCGGCCTGCTGCTCAGCTCGCCCACCACGAACGCGATCTACCGCCTCGAGCCCGAAGCGGGGCGCGTGTCGCTGTTCCGGTCGAAGAGCGGCTACACGGGCCCGGACATCGGCCGCTACCACCAACCCGGCTCCAACGGCCTGACGTTCGATCCCGAGAGCCGCCTGGCGATCTGCCAGCACGGCAACCGGCGCGTCATCCGCGTCAACCCGCACGGCGACACCACCGTCCTCGCCGACCGCTTCGAGGGCAGGCGCCTCAACAGCCCGAACGACCTCGTGTTCCGCTCCGACGGCACGCTGTACTTCACCGACCCGCCGTTCGGACTGCCCGGCGGCCTCGACGACCAGGACAAGGAGCTGCCGCTCAGCGGCGTCTACCGGGCGCGCGACGGCGAGGTCACGCTCGTCACCGACGAACTGGCCGGCCCGAACGGGATCGCGTTCTCTCCCGACGAGCGCTGGCTGTACGTCGGCAACTGGGACCCCGCGGCGAAGGTCGTCATGCGCTACGAGATCGCCGCCGACGGCCACCCGGCCGGACCTGGCGAGGTGCTCCACGACATGACCTCGGCGCCCGGCGACGACGCGATCGACGGCATCAAGGTCGACCGCGACGGCAACCTCTACGTCTGCGGCCCCGGCGGCGTCTGGGTGCTCTCGCCCCAGGGCGAGAAGCTCGGCCTCATGCAGCTCCCCGAGGCGCCCCACAACCTCGCCTGGGGCGACGCCGACGCGCAGAGCCTCTACGTCACCGCCGAGACGAGCGTCTACCGGCTGCGGCTCGCCGTGCCCGGCCTCCGCCCCCTCTGACCACCCTCATACCGAAGGACCGAAACAGCCATGAGCAAGAACCTCGAGCCCGGCACGACGATCCCCGACTTCGAGCTCGCCGACGAGAACGGCGGGCGGCACCGCCTGTCGGAGCTGCAGGGCGACGACGTGATGGTCCTGCACCTCAGCCGCGGCGAGCACTGCCCGCGCGAGCGCCAGCACCACCGCGAGCTCCTGAAGTTCCACGAGTGGTGCGCCGTCGCGTTCACCGAGCTCGTCAGCATCCTCCCCAACGACCTGCACGACGTGTTCAAGCTCAAGATCTCGACCGGCGCGAACTGGACGTTCCTCGCCGACACCGACCTCGAGGTCCAGCGGCACTTCGACATCAACGAGTACACCGACACCCACCACGACTACGCCACCGTCCCCCACACGCTGATCCTCTCCCCCGGCCTGGTGATCGAGAAGGTCTACGTCGGCTACTGGTTCTGGGGCCGCCCGTCCATCCACCAGCTCTGGGCCGACCTGCAGGCGATCCACATGCGGACCAAGGTGGACTTCGATCCGACGGCGCCTGGGGCGCGTGCCGCGTGGGAGGCGCAGCAGGCCGCCGCGACGGCGTAGCGTCGGCTGGCAGGCGGCGCGCGGCTACGGACACAACGTCGCGTACGTCGAGCACCCGTTGCGCGCGACTCGCGGCGTAACGCGCGCGCAGGCCGATGGACCTCACCACATGCGTCCTCTCACATCGCATCCATTCCGCCTCGCCGGCGCGATCGCCGCGGCCGTCGCGCTCGCGCTCGGCGCGTTCGTGCTCGTGTGGTTCCAGCCGCAGAAGCTGTTCATCGACGACCGCGTCGACGAGGGCCTGCCGGCCATCGAGCCGGTCGCGATGCCCGGCGACGACGCGCCGGCCCCGGCTGCGCCGATGCTCCGGACGCTCTCCATCGCGTCGTTCCACAGCCACGAGCACGCGACCGAGGGCCGCGCCCGCGTGATCCGTCTGCCCAACGGCCGCCGCTACATCCGCTTCGAGCGATTCCGCACGTCCAACGGGCCACTGCTCAGGGTCTATCTCTCGAGCGCGCGCGCGGACGGCCCCGGCGGGGCGTTCGACGACCGCTTCGTCGACCTGGGCGCCCTGAAGGGCAACATCGGCGATCAGAACTACGTCATCCCGCGCGGCACGCGCCTCGGCGAGTACCGCAGCGTGGTCGTCTGGTGCAAGCGGTTCGTCGTGCCGTTCGCGGCGGCCCCGGTGGCGTCCGGCGCGAGATCGGCGTAACGTCACGCACGCCGCGCTGACTGTGCGCATGAATGGGGCGCTCATCTCTCACCTCCGAGGCGTCGGCCGAGCCGCGCGCCGCGGACCGTGACGGGCCGTTGCTCGCCGCGCTGCGCGCGGGCGACGAGGATGCGTTCGCGACGCTGGTGACGCGCTATCACGCAAGTCTCAAGCGCGTGGCGCGCGCGTACGTCTCGACCGACGCGGTGGCGGAGGACGTCGTCCAGGAGACGTGGCTGGCCGTCATCGACGGGCTCGACCGCTTCGAGCAGCGCGCCAGCCTCAAGACATGGATGTTCCACATCCTCACCAACAAGGCCAAGACGCGCGGCGCGCGCGAACGGCGGGCCGTGCCGTTCGCCTCGCTCACGCGCCCCGGCGAAGACGAGCCGTCGATGGCGCCCGAGCGCTTCCAACGCGAGGGCGACGCGTGGCCTGGCCACTGGGCCGCCCCGCCCCGGCCGTGGGAGGACCCCGAGCGGCGGCTCGCGTCGCTCGAGGCCCGCGAGTATCTCCGGGCTGCGATCGCGGCGCTGCCCAGCACCCAGCAGGCGGTCCTCACCCTCCGCGACGTCGAGGGCCTGGGGGCCGAGGAGGTCTGCGAGCTGCTCAACGTGTCGGCCGGCAACCAGCGGGTACTCCTGCACCGCGCGCGCGTGCGGGTGCGGACCGAGCTCGAGCGCTATTTCGAGGAGAAGACGTGAACATGGACGAGATCGTCTGCCGGCAGTTCGCCGAGCTGGCCACGGACTACCTCGAGCGCGCGATGCCCGACGAGACGCTCGAGCTCGTCGAGGAGCACCTCGCCATGTGCGACTGGTGCCGTGACTACCTGAGCCAGATCGAGACGACGGCGCGCGTTGTCGGCGGCGCGGCGGACGGCACGGAGACGAGGCCGCCGGCGGAAACGCTCGAGGCCCTGCTCGGCGCGTTCCGTGCGCGCACGGCAGGGGGCGGCGGGCGATGATCGCCTACAAGTTCCTCGGCGCGGGCGGGATCGGGCCGTTCAGCGGATTCAGCTGGCCGCTGCCGCCCGACGGCAGCCCCGGGGCGTGGGTGGCACCCGCGCCTGATCCCGTGCTCTGCCGTCGGGCCGTGCACGCCTGCCGGCTGAGCGACCTGCCGTGGTGGCTGCACGACGAGCTGTGGGCGGCCGAGCTCGACGGGACCGTGACCGCCGGCCGCCACAAGGTCATGGCCCCGCGCGGGCGTCTGCTGCGGCGGGTCGATGCGTGGGACCCAGCCTGCGCCCAGCGGTTCGCCGACGCCTGCGCGGAGCGCGCTCGCGATCACGCCGCGACCGCGCTCGACCGGACGGGCGCGAGCGAACTGGCCGCCCACCTCCGGCGCCCGGGGACGCCGCGCGAACTGCGCGAGATCGTCCTCGGCGCCGCCCCCCCGGAGGAGGCGCGCGTCCCCGTGGCGATGGCGGGCGACGCCGCGCGCCGTGCGCTCGGCGGCGCAGCCGTGGTCGCGGCGTACATCGCCGCGCACGTCGCGGCGAAGGTGGACGGACCCGAAGCCATGGATGCCGAGCGCGCGTGGCAGTCGCAGTGGCTGCGCGCGGCGCTTGCGCTGCCGACCTGAGGTGGCGCAGAACCCCTCGCCGGCGCTGCCGGGGAGCGTCGCGGTAGCGCTGGCAGTCGTGCCAGGCCGCGGATACGCTCGCGCCGACCGCGACGAGAGTGAGGCGCTCGTGCACGTACGCGTTGTGAGATTCACCGGTGTGACCGCCGAGCGGATCAACGACCTTCTGGCTCAGATCGACGAGGGGGGGCCGCCGCCGGACGTGCCGGTCAAGGGGCTCCAGATCCTGGTCGACGAGGCGCAGGGGACCGCCGTGGTCCTGCAGCTCTTCGACTCCGCCGCGGACATGCAGGCGGGAGGCGAGGTGTTCGCCGCTATGGATCCCGCGGAGACCCCCGGCACGCGCGTATCGGTCGACATGTGCGAGGTGAAGCGCGAACTGCGCCCCTGAGAACCGTCCACGGCGCGGCCGCCGCCGAGCATCATCGTACTCTGGCCGGGGCCACAGGGTTCGGCGTCCTGGACGGCCCGAGCAGGACGGTCGGCGGGCCCTCGTCCGCTATCGGGGCTTGCCTGCGATCAGGCTCGCGTACGCGACGTGCCCGAAGAACCGGTGCGCGGCGACGCGCCGGCGCGCCTCGGCCTTGAGCGCATGGGCGAGCTCGGGGCCGATCGTGCCGGCGGCGGCGAGTGCATCGGCGCCGCGGTCGGCGATGCTGAGCATGTAGTCGGGATCCTCGATCTGGACGTAGCCGTAGCTGCGGAGCCGGCCATCGACGAAGCCTGCGGCGTACGCGAGCGCGGGCAGGCGCCGGACGAGCCACGGGTCCGTGATGTACGCCGGCCGGAATGCCGCCACGCAGGTCTGGAGGGGCTCGGCGTCGCCGGTGGCCAGCGTGATCGTCGCGTGGTCGCCGTCGAACACCGCGAGTCCGCCGCCACGCCGGAGCACGCGATACGCCTCCACGGGCACCTCCTCCGGACCGGGCACGTGCGAGAGCACCCGGTGCAGCACGACCGCGTCGAAGGCGGCATCAGGCAGTGCAAGCCGCCGGCCGTCGCCTTCCTGGAACGACACGTTGTCGATGCCCGCGCTGAGCTCCCGAGCCCGCGCCACCATGATTGGCGACGGATCGACGCCGAGCACCTCGCCAACGCCCGCTGAGCGCGCGAGCTCGCGGGCGATCGCACCCGTGCCACTCCCGACCCCCAACACCCGTGCGTCCCCGGCGAGCCCGGGATCGGCGACGTACGCCGCGAGCATCGCGCGGTGCTGCGGGACAGCCGCGCTGACCTCCATGGCGTCCGCGACCCGCGCCACCACCGCTGGGTCGACCGTGCTGATGATCGAGTACACGTCAGGCATCGCGTGGCATCGGTGCCGCACCGGCGCCCGGCGTTACATCGGGCGCGCGCGAGGTTCCCGGCGCGTCGACGAGCCGCGTGAAGGTCGCCTCGTCACCGTCGCGCAACGCGCGCGACGAACGTCTGTAACGACCACGGGCGCCGGCGCACTCATGGCCGAACGAGGAAGTAGGCGCGCGAGCTTCGCGCGCCCCAACCGACCAAGGAGGTCGAGATGGCGACCGATACGACCGCGCGACCGATTGATGAGGCGCGGCTCGAGGCGTTTCTGGGTCAGGCGGTGATCGACATGGGCGCGGCGTTGAACGGGGTGCTCGTGATGCTCGGTGGCGAGCTCGGCCTGTGGAAGGCGCTCCACGGCGCCGGGCCGCTGCGCGCCGCCGAGATCGCCGCGCGCAGCGGGGTGAGGGAGCGCTACGTGCGCGAGTGGGCCAGCGCCCAGGCGGCGAGCGGCTACCTCGAGTACGACGCCGAAGCGGACACGTTCGTGCTGCCGCCCGAGCAGGCGCTGGCGCTCGCGGACGAGAACAGCCCCGTCTACCTGCTTGGCGGATACAGCGTGATCGGCTCCAGCTACAAGGACCGGGCGCGGATCGCGGAGCGCTTCCGCTCGGGCGACGGCTTCGGCTGGCACGAGCACGACGCGGAGCTGTTCGTCGGCACCGAGCAGTTTTTCCGCCCCGGCTACCGCGCCCATCTGGTGAGCGAGTGGATCCCGGCGCTCGAGGGCGTCGACGAGAAGCTCCGCCGCGGCGCCAAGGTCGCCGACGTCGGCTGCGGCCACGGGATCTCGACGGCCCTGATCGCCGCGGCATACCCGCAGTCGACCGTGCACGGGTTCGACTATCACGACGCGTCGATCGACCGCGGGCGGCGGGTCGCCGCCGCCGAGGGCGTGGCCGCCAACACCGAGTTCGCGGTCGCGAGCGCGAAGGACTACCCGGGCGCCGGCTACGACCTCATCTGCTACTTCGACTGCCTGCACGACATGGGGGACCCCGTGGGGGCGCTGCGACACGCGCGCGAGGCGCTCGACGACGACGGCACGGTGATGCTCGTCGAGCCGTACGCGAACGACTCGCTGGCCGAGAACCTCAACCCGGTCGGCCGGATCTACTACGCCGCCTCGACCATCATCTGCACGCCGTCATCGCTCGACCAAGAGGTCGGGCTCGCCCTCGGCGCGCAGGCCGGCGAGCGGCGCCTGCGCGAGGTCGCCGGGGAGGCCGGCTTCAGCCGCTTCCGGCGCGCGACCGAGACGCCGTTCAACCTCGTGCTCGAGGCCAGGCCGTAGGGGGGCCGCCGCGGTCGTAGCCGCGGCCGACGTCCGTCGCGCGCGGTCGGCACCACGGACCAGGTCGGCCGCGCGCTTCGGCGAAGATCGGTCGAACACCTCATGCCGCACGGCCGGCGCGCGCGTAGCCTCGTCGCAACGAACCGAGGAGGCGATGGAGATGGCGAAGGTCTCGCGCGAGAGCGCGCCGCGCCGCGACGACCACCGCACGGTCGAGGATCTGGCCGGCGTGCTCGAGGGCTACGCGGTCAACTTCGTGACCCTGCGACAGGACCTCGACGGGCGCGCCCTGCTCAAGGGCTGCCGAACGACGAGTGCCAATGTCCGCACTGGGGCTACGTGACCAAGGGCCGGATGACGTTCACCTTCGATGAACGCGAGGAGGTCTACGAGGCCGGAGAGCCTTCTACACGCCGCCCGGGCACTGCCCGGTGAGCAATGACCCCTGGACGGAGTTCGTGATGTTCAGCCCCTCGCAGGAGCTGCGCGAGACGGAGGCGGTCATGGAGCGGAACCTGCGGGCGATGCAGGTCGGCTGACCGCGGGCAGCTCCTCTTCGGGCAGCAGCCCGTGGCGCATGGCGAACAGGCCCGCGGCCGCGCGGGTCTGAGCGCCGACCTTCGCGTAGATGTGCTCGGCGTGGTTGGAGACGGTCTTCGGGGTGATCACGAGTGCGCTGGGCGATCTCCTTGTTCGACAGGCCACGCGCAAGCAGCCGGAGGACCTCCACCTCCCGCGGCGTCAGGCCGGCCGGCCCGGCCCCGCGCCGCGGGACACGGTGCCCGTCGGCGCCGAGCACGCCCTCGACCGCCTCGGCTCCCAGGCGTCCGGCCCGGACCTCTCGGTTGAGCTCGACCGCCGCGTCATCGGCCGACAGGGCCGGGCGGTGCGGGCGCGGCTCCCTCATGGCCTGATACGCGTCAGCCGCGCCGAGGATCCGGGCCTCGCGGGAGACACCGGACCCGGACACGCCGCGCGGATAGCCCGACCCGTCCAGCCGCTCGCGGTGCAGGCCCGCGATCGTGGCCAGCGGCGCAAGCGCCTCCGACTGGCGCAGCATGCGCTGGGTCAGGTCGGGTTGGAGCCGCAGCCGCTCCCACTCGCCCACGCCCAGCGGTGCGGCCTTGTCCAAGATCCCGTTCGAGATCCCGAGGCGGCCGAGGTCGTGCATCAGCCCTGCCCGTCGCAACGTGACGGTCTCGGCGTCGCTCAGCCCAATGCGCGCCGCAGCCGCCGCGGCCAAGTCGGCGACGGCGTGCGAATGGCCGAGGAAGCAGGGAGACTTCAGGTCGACAAAGTTGCCGATCGCCAGCAGCGCGCTGTCCAGGCGCTCGCCGGACAGCACCACGGCGAGCGCGGGCTCGGCCTCGATCACCGCGTCCCAGGTCACGATCGCGTCGAGCCGGGACAGCAGGGCTTCGCCGTCGGCCTCGACGACCGCCGAAATCCGCGGGTTGAACTGCCTGCCTCGCCGCTCCCGGGCCAGCGCGCGCGCCGCCTCGACTCCGCCGACCCGATTGGCCACCTCGATGAACTCGGCCGCCGGCGCAAGCTGCGCGGCGACCGGGATCTCGTCGCCGCCGAGTGCGCCCGGCCACCCGCGCCCGTCCCAACGCTCGTAGGCCGCGGCCAGAGCGTCGAGCACATCGTCCGGCAGGCCCGGGTGCTCGCCGAGCGTCCGTCCGATCGCCGCATGGTGAGCGATCATGCTGTCGACCTTGCGGTGGCCCGAGAGCGCGAACTCGAGCCCGGGGCGGAACCGGTGCAGGGGCGGGTGCCCGGCGCCGAGCAGCTGCAGCCCGGACAGCGCCGACCCCAGGCTGCGCAGGTCGTGGGCGTACTTCCCGGCCTTAGGGCGATGTCGTCACCGAACCACTTGCCTGCTCGTAACCGTCGGAGTGACACCCGACGTTGACCAGCAGCGACGTGTAATAGACGACCGCCCGCTCGGATTCGTCGAGGCGGAGCCGCTCGGCCAGGGGCAGCGCGATCAGACATTGGCGCAGCACGTGCTCCATCGGCTGCCCGAAGCCGAGGTCGATCCCGAGCGACAACGCGCCGACGAGCTCCGCCAGGCGCACGCGAACGCGATCCGGGTCCACCGCGCGATCTTCCTCGTGCGCGCCCGAGCGGTCAATCGCGCGACCGGTCGCGCCTGCCGGCGGTCACGAGCTCGTAGGCGAGCCCTGTCGCGATCGCGTAGACGGTGTGGTGGAGGAGGTCGATGGCGACCTCCTCGCGGGCCCAGAAGACGAACGGCGGAGCGATGTCGAGCGCGGGAAGGGTGACCGCCGCGCTGCCCCACACCGCCGCGCCGTGCGCCGCCGTGGCCTTCGCGGGCGGCACGCCGGCCGTCCCCAGGACGCCCCGGACGACGCCCCAGCCGGTGCCGTAGCCCCAGTGCGAGAGGTCGTTGAAGCGGGCCAGCGCGATCGCGTTCTCGAAGTCGCGAATCCCGATCGCCTTCGCGGTCGCGCGCGCCGGCGCGGTCGACGGAGCGCGGTGGCGCAGCTTGGCCTCGATGGTGCTCGACACGGTCATCGCGGCGGTGCCGATGAAGCCGGCGACGATGCCGTCGCCGATCGCGGTCGCGGCCTTCGCCAGGGGCTTCACGACATCATCTCCACGGACTCGGGGACGCGCGCGCCGAGGCGCTCGATCAGGTGATTGCCGACCCGCAGCGCGTTGGCCATGGCGGTGAGCGCCGGGTTCACGGCGCTCGAGCTCGGGAAGAAGCTCGTGTCGACGACGTAGAGATTGTCGACCTCGTGCGCGCGGCAGTTCTCGTCGAGCGCCGACGTCGCCGGGTCGGTCCCAAACCGCACGGTGCCGCACTGGTGGGCGACGCCGGCAAGCGGGATGCGCTGGTCGAGCACGGACCAGCTCGGGATCATCGTCTCGCAGCCGATGTGGCCGACGAGGCCCTTGAGCTTGGCGAGCAGCCGCTTATGCGGCTCGGTGTTGTGGTCGGTCTTGGCGAGGTGGATGCGGCCCTGGCGGTCGACGGTCACGCGGTTGGAGGGATGCGGGAGGTCCTCGGTCGTGAGCCAGAAGTCGATCGCGTGCTTGGCCATGAAGTCGAGGGCCGATCCGGGCGCGAACCATGGCGCCCCGCCGCGAAGGATGTGGCGGTCGGACTTGCCGAGCATCTGGATGTGGCCGAGGGGGTACTCGAAGTCCTCCGCCCCCCAGTAGTAGTCGTTCACGCCAAGCGTCTTCTGGAAGCGCGTCCTGTTCGGCGTCTTCGAGATCGCGATCACGCCCGAGTTGATGTGGGCCATGTAGTGGCGGCCCACGACGTCGGAGGAGTTCGCCAGGCCGCGCGGGTGCGTGTCGTTGGCGGAGCGCAGGAGCAGCGCCGCCGAGTTGACCGCGCCGCAGGAGACGACGACGATGTCGGCGCTGTAGCGCTCCTCGACGCCGCCGCGGTCCACCACGACAGACGTGACCTCGCGCCCCGACCTGCTGGTCTCCAGCCGCTCGACCCTCGCGTGCCGACGCAGCGTCACGTTCGCGTGCTCGAGCGCCGGGCGGATGCACCGCACGTGAGCGTCGGCCTTGCCGTCGGTGAGGCACGGGAAGCCGTCGAACCGGTCGCAGCGCACGCAGCGCCCGGCCTCCGGGTCGGACTCGTTCAGGTCGACCCCGACCGGCAGGTGGAACGGCTGGTGCCCCGTCGTCACGAGGTCGTCGTGCAGCTGCTGGATGCGCGGCTCGTGCGACACGGCCGGGTACGGGAACGGGCCCGAGCGCTCCGGCTCGGTCGGGTCCTCGCCCGCCTGACCGTGGACGAGGTAGCGCTCCTCGGCCTGCGCGTAGTACGGCTCGAGGTCCTCGTAGTCGATCGGCCACGCCGGCGACGTGCCCGCCCAGTGGCGGACCTCGCCGAAGTCGCCCTTGCGCAGGCGGAACAGGATCGCGCCGTAGAACTTCGTGTTGCCGCCGACGAAGTACTGCTGGTGCGGCCGGAACGGCGTGCCCTCCTTGTCGATCCACTCCTCCTCGCTGAGGTAGCGCTCCTTGACGAAGACCTCCTCGGAGTTCCAATTTTCGGGTTCGCGCGGCAGGTAGCCGCCGCGCTCGAGCAGCAGGATCCGCTTGCCCGTCGGCGCCAGCCGGTGCGCCA
>WUUC01160807.1_pt1 | contig 16292 bp, 25 predicted proteins | sample 6278441 | NCBI WGS metagenome assembly WUUC01 (sample SAMN13675441, study PRJNA597444) | soil metagenome | isolation source: soil | place: USA: Washington | collected 2017-10
CGACGGCGACCGCCACCGCCCGTCGTCCATCTGCGTCCAGGCCTCCGGGGCGTAGGCCTTCCGGCGCACCGTGCGCTGACCGCGCACCCGCCGCTGAGGCAGCGCGGCCAGTCCGTCGCCGGGCACGTGCGTGGTGAGCTGGTCCAGGTCGTAGGCCTTGCCCCGGGCGAGCGCGTAGGACGCGCAGGCGACCTCCGTGTAGGCCTGGCGGATCGCGGTCGCCAGCTCCATCGGGGTGCGGGCGGTGGCCGCCCAGCCGCGCGCGTGCGGACTGGAGACACGCAGGCGACCGTCCTCGAGCGACTCGACCTGCAAGGCAATCGCTCGGATGCGCTGGCCGGTCGGGTGGGGGGGAAACGGCTCCCGGGATGGGTGCACGGCGGTCACCTCCGCACGCTGGTGGTGGGCATCTGCATGCGGGAAGGCCCGCCCTGGTGACGCGGGATCACCCCGGCGGCGGCCAGGATCTCGGTCCCGGTGCCGCCGTCCTCGAGGTGCAGGATGGCGTACACGAGGGCGTCCAGACGGTCAGGGCTCTCCAGCTTGGAGGCCTCCCAGACACAACACTGGTCCTCGAGCTTTTTGTGGGTGCCGACGTGCTGTACGTTCCGCTTCTCGTACAGCGCGGACGCGGGCTCGGCGCGGACCCGCTTCCCCTTCTTCGCCCGCACAGACTCGCAGGGGATGGAGCCAGGTCGGCGGCCCGCGATCTCCAGCTGGGCGTCGAGCATGCCGGGGATGTAGTCCCCGCCGTTGTTCACCTCGACGATGACCGAGTTGGCGCCCCAGCGGTCGAACGTCTCGATCACGGTGTCCATGACGGTGCCGGGGGTCTCGCGCAGGGAGCGGTCCTCGAGCACGTACAGGCGGCCGTTGTCGGCCTTGCCGACGACCACCAGGCCGGTCTCGTCGGAGTCCTCGGAGGACGTGACGGCCGGGTCGATACCGATGACGATCTTGGCCAGCGTGATGCCGAGCAGGTGCAGCGACAGGTAGACGCGCGCGGTGGTGCGGATCCGCTCGGCGTCCTCCGGGTCGGCGTGGTCCGGGATCAGCAGCGGGAAGTCAGGCGGCAGCTCGGCCAGCGGAATGCGCTCGAGGTCGAACCAGGCCCGCTTCCACAGCGCGCCCGGGATGTCGTCGAGCAGGTCGCCGCCGAGCTCCTGGCGACCCAGCCGGGTGCCGTCGTATTTCTTGTGCAGCGCCCGCAGCGTGGCACCCGCCAGGTTCGCGGCGTTGTCGTCGGTGGTGCCGCGCGAGGTGACGCAGCGCGGATCCACGAGCAGCTCTTTGAGCAGGTGCAGCGGGAGCGGGGTGGTGGTGGCGACGCACTGCGGATGGCGGCCCAGGCGCAGGCCGAACTTCATCATGTCCCAGGCGTCCGGCGCGTCCCGAACGACCTGGGCGAGCTCCTCCACCCAGGCGAAGTGGTGCTGCGGGCCGCGCAGGCGGGCGGGCTTCTCGGCGCTGAACAGCTTCGCACGCGCACCAGTGCTGTGCACCTTGAGCTCGCCCAGCGAGCGGTTCCACGTGTAGTCGCCGGTGCCCTTCGGCCCCTCGAGCCAGCCCCAGGTGTCGAACACGGCGATCAGGCCGGACTCGCCCTCGACGCAGGTGTCGCGCGCGTCGGCGTACGTGGGCGCGAGGATGCAGACGCGCCAGCGTGTGCGCGTGGCCATCTTCTCGGCCACGAGCTCGGCGGCCGAGCGGGTCTTGCCGGTGCCACGGCCGCCCAGGTAGAGCCAGTCGTCCCAGTCGCCGGTCGGCTCACGCTGTTCGGGTCGGCACGCGCTGCACGAGTGACAGCGGTGGCAGTCCGGGCCGTGGACGTGGCACGGCGCCGTCGGACCCCCCCAGTTGGGCGCCAGGTGCTTGCTCGGGTACTTGGCGGGGTTGGTGCAGTCGGACTCGCGCCAATCCTTGATGGCTGTCAGGAAGCTCGGCCGGATCCTCTTCTGGACCCGGTCATAGAAGCTGGGCCCCAGTGCCGCCAGGCTGGGCAACTAGGCCGCCGCCGGGGCGGGGTCGCGCAACACGGTGAGCTGGCGGCCGAAGTGGCGGGCCACGGCTTCCTTCTGGTCCGTGTCGTTGATCGTGAGGCCAGCGGCATCGAACGCGGCGAACAGGGCGTCCTCGAGCTGCTTGGCCTGCCGCTCGGTGATGGCGGCCAGGCGCTCGTCGATGTTCAGTTTGGCGATGACGTTCAGCACGGATATGCAGCGGTCCATCGCCCGCTCGAACAGGACGACCTCGCCCCGCAACTGCTCCGCGTGCTCACCCTCGTACCGGTAGCTGTTGAGCTCGTGGACCTTATCGGCGATCAGGTCTTTCCAGGCGAGCACCTGACCGGCCAGCAGCGAGAGCTCGGTCAGCGGGTCGTCCACGGGAACAATATTCATGCGGTCCAGAGCGGCGCGGGCCTGCTCCTCGGCAAGCCGCTCGGCCGCCTTGGCCTGCGCGTTGGGTGATGCGGCGCCGTGGTTGCGGCACACGGTGAAGTGCTTTTTCGGGTACTTCCCGCACCGCTGGCCGGTGGTCTTGGAGGTGGCGGTGCAACGTTCGCGCCCGTCTTTCGGCTGCCGCTGAGCCACGTGAGCCTCCGGGGGGTTGAGCTGTCAACTAGACATGATCAGGATACCCCAGGAAGTACGGGGTGAGGCCAGCGTATCCACTGGTGGGCGTGTCCGCACACACAAGCGCCCGCCCCCGGGCGTAGCGGGGGCGGGCGCAAGTGGGCGCGATCAGGCGCCGGGGCCGGGCGCCGGGGCCTGGAGCAGCGAGAGCACGCGGATGAGCTTGGCGTCCAGCTCGGCGATAGCCTCCACGAGCTCGACGCGCTCACCGGGGTCGGCGGCCGTCTTGCCGGTCGGCCCGCCCAGCACCTCGGGGCGCATGTGCACCAGCGCTTCGGTGCGGTAGGCCTGCGCAAGGAAGTGCCTGACCATCGGGAGGGGCTGGCCCTTGTTCGGCCCGCCGGTCTGCACCTCCTCGCCGTAGAGCAGGTCGCGGACGCGGTAGGCGATGTCCATGACGGTGGGGGTGTCCACCATATTCTCCTCCAGGGGGATGCCCAGCGCGTCGCCGAGCGCGTAGGCCACGCGGTCGGCGCCGCCGGGGCCCGTGAGCAGCGCGCGGTCGTCGCTGTTGGTCAGGAACCCGGCCTCGATAATGAAGGCGCGGGGGTTGCCGACGTTGCGCGCGGTGCGCACGCCGTAGTAGTTCGCGAGCGAGTCGGTGTAGTTGTCCGCTCGCCACCCGCCGGACCAGCCACGCGCCTGGTAGGCGCGCTTCCAGGCCTGTCCCAGGATGCGGCCGTCTTCGTCCTGGAATCCAACGCTGGCGCCCCGGGCGCTGGGGTGGATGCTGCCGTCGCAGTGGACGGCGGCGAAGGCGTCGCCTGCGTACAGGCTGCTCGGGTCGTCGGCCAGGATGGTGCGGACCTTCCAGCCGCCCCGCCCGTGCAGGTGCAGGACGCAGGCCTGCGCCACGGTGGTGGCGAACGCCTGTTCGCCGGTGGTGCCGGTGGCGCCGGTCTTGCGGTAGCAATGGCCCTGCTGAACCACAAGGGTGGGCATGGGCTACTCCCCTGTGGGTGTCGGCGCGGGCCGGTCGCTCTCGGCCGGATCCGCGTAGACGGGGAAGTCGATGGCATCGGGCAGGGCGTGGTCGTGCTCGGGGCCCTCGGGGGCTTCGTCGTCGGGGTCGTACTCGTGCGTCATGTTGCTCCTATGTGGACATTCGGGAGGGCGCGTCCGGAAAGACCTCTGTGGACGGTCCAGCCTCTCGCCATTCGTTGCCGCTGTAGACGATGCGGTGAATCCGCCCCTCGCTGCACGGCACGGAAGCCATGCGCGGAGCGCCGCTCGGCACGTCGGTCAGCAGCGCCGCGCTGGCCGCGTGATGCTGCCAGCGCTCGCGCGCATACTGGACCATCAGCGCGGCGCCGGTGACGGACCAGCCGATCATCAGCACGAACGTGAGGATCGCGAGGCCGTCGGCCGGGCCAGTACTGGTGGCGAGGCCGATGCCCACCAGCACCGTCAGCAGCCAGGTGGCGCCGTAGTGCGCCACCTCGTTCCACGTCGTCCAGCGCCACACGTTCCGGGCCGTGCGGCTGACGTGAGCGAACGCGGCGCGCAGCCACAGCTCCACGTATCGCGGATCGATCATCGGGTGGTTGACCTCCTAGGCCTAGAACGGCATCTTGCGGCGAGACTCGCCTGCCAGGGTGATGAGCTTGGAGCCGCCGAACAGGCGTTCCACGATGCGCTGGTTGTAGCGGGCCCGGATCTCGGGCCCGCTCAGGTTGCTGGTGACGATGGTGGGGCGGCCGTTGTGGCTCCGCTCGTGGGAGAGCCGGTGCAGCTGCTCTTCGGCCCACGCCGACATCGGGCAGGCCTCGGCCCCCAGGTCGTCGAGCACCAGCACCGGGGCGAGCGCGTACTGCATCATGTCGGCGTCCACGCCGGGCGTGCGGCTGGAGGGCCGCAGGGCGTCGAGGAAGTCCGGCACCGTGGTGAAGGTGACCGGTACCGTGTCCTCGATGAGCAGCATGCGCGCCAGCGCGGCGGCCACCCAGGTCTTGCCGGTGCCGGGCGAGCCCAGGATGACCAGGCCGGTGCGGGCGCCCTGGCGGTACTGGAGGAGCCAGTGCATGGCCAGCACGGAGAAGTCGGCCTGCGGCAGGACGGCGTTGCGGTACTCGGCGGGCAAGCGGCGCACGAGGATCTCGGACTGGCGGCGCAGGCGCTCCGCGTGCAGCTCAGCGTCCTTGGCGGCCATCTCGGCATCGGTGGCCGGGCGCAGCTTCTCGGGCCGGACGCCGTGCTTCTCGGCGAGGCGCAGAACCAGGTCGGTGACGTTGCTGGCGTTGGGGCGCGGACGCGCGGCGTCCCTCTCGGCACGACGCGCGACCTCGGTACGGAGGCGCTCGCTGTCGGTCATGTCCCAATCATCCCCCATGTAGTCGGGGGTGTCAATCGCGACAGTCATGCCGTAGCCGCCTGACGGGCCAGCATGGCCGCGATCTCGGGGTTCTGGAAGGCCAGCGTGGCGGCCTCCTGGGCGACAGCGGAGAGGCCGTCCTGCCAGACCGGGGAATCGCCGGTCTGGAGCGGCGCGGCGGCGCGGGCGTGGCGCTTGGTGATCTTGAGCTGGACGGCGAGGTTGGCGAACGGGGTCTGGCCCATGGCCGTGGCGGCCGCCGTCAGCTGCTCCTCGCTGGCCTGCTGGAGCAGGGCGGTGGTGTCGCGGGCGACCCGCCCGATCTCCGAGCGGCTGGGGCGCTGGCCGTGGTGGCTCTCGTGGCTGGCGACAAAGGCGGCCACGACGCGCTGGACTGGCGTCCGTCCCGGCGTCTCGGCCTGCGGGGCGGGCACGTCGAACAGGGTGGGCTCCGTGGTCCTGGGGGGCATGTCCTCATCCTTCTGGGCATCGGAGGCGCCCGCCGACGCGGCGGCGTCAGCCGGTGCGCCCCCGGAGGGGTTAGTTCTCTTGTGGGAAGTGGTCTCCCTTACGGGAGTGGTGTTCTTAGGTGGCGTGGATCGCGAGTGCTCGGATTCTGTGCCCTCGGATTCTGCGCCTGGCGGGCACAGTTCCGCCAGTTCGGCCTCGGTGAACGGGACATCGCTCACGGCGTAGGCCGTGCCGGTCCAGCGGCCGCCCTCGCGCACGCGGCGGCTCACCAGGTACCGGTCGCGGCGCAGGTCTTCCAGGGCGGCGCGCACGGTGGTGATGGAGAGTCCGGTCTCGCGGGCGATGGTCTTCTGGGTGAGCACGAACCCGTCGACGTGGGACAGTACGAACGCGCCGACACGGAAGGCTCGGAGGCTCACGCGGGCGTTGCGCACGAAGTCGTTCCGCAGGGCAGTGAAGGCCCGGGCGGGTCGGGCGTACCTGATGACGCCGACGACGGAGAGGGGTGCTAGCATTCGGCTACCTGATTTCTTTCGAGACCCTCCGGGATTACGCGCTGGCAGGCGCCCCGGGGGGTCTTTCCTATGTGGTGATCAGGACACTACATCACCGGCGGCACGATGCCGCCGGGCAGCGGGTGGTACAGCCCGTCAGTGCCGAGCAGTACCCAGTAGCGCTCGAGGAGCGCGACCGGCACCTGGCCGGGGTCGTCCACGTACGTCGACACGAGGTAGCCGAGTGGCCGGGACCACTGCGGGTCCTGGTGCACGCTGTGCGGGGCGCCGTTGTGGATGATCGGGTCCAGGGCCAGCAGGCACTCGATGTTGTCGCGGTTTCCTCTGGTGGTGCCGCCCATCCCCTTCGGGCGCCGGTGGTGCGCGTCGAACGTGTCGTACTGGAGCGGCACGCCGGTGATCTCGCACCGGCCCTTGCACCGCTCCCAGAGCAGCGGTCGGGCCTCGCTGATGGCCGACATGGTCATCCCTCCTTGCATACCCCAGCATGTCGTGGGTATAGTATCAGGCAGGAGGTGAAGACGTGACAACGACCGAGACGACCAGCGTGCCGACCGCGGCGCGCACCGCGAGCAAGCGGGACCCGTCCATCAAGCTGGTGGATCTCGAGGTGCTGAACGTGGTGTACGACGCGGCCAGCGAGCGGCTCAAGCTCGTCCGCAGCTGGGAGCAGCGTGACCACGGTGTGGCCAAGACGGACCTCACCGACATCGGCCGCGCGGCCCTGACCGGCTGGCGGCCGTCGGGCCTGATCGACGCCACCCGGCGCCCGCCCATCGTCACCATCGAGGAGCGCGACCAGGGTTTCGTCGCCGTGTGCTCGCTGTGCTCGGACGAGTTCGGCGGCAGTACGCGCGGCGCGGCCAGGTCGGCCAGCCGTGGGCACTCGAGCAAGCACACGCGCCCGTTCCGTTTCAGCATGCAGCGGAAGACGTATGACGAGATCAAGGGGCAGATTCACGCGGCGGGCCTGTCCGTGGCCGCCGTGGTCCAGGACGGCCTCGAGACGTTCGCCCGTACCGGCAAGTTCTGAGAAGGGAAGCACACCCGATGCCCGACCAGGCACCACAAGTCCCGGCCGACAGCGACCCGCCACCGCGCCGCACGGCGATGCAGACAGCGCAGGACGCACAGGCGACCGCCGACGCCGCCCTGGAGCTGGCGCAGCAGCTCGACCAGACGGTCGACAACTTCGCCGAGAAGGTGACGGACATCGGCCAGCGGCTCACCGACGCGCTGACCGACGAGAACCACCCGACACCCGGCGAGGCCGTGCAGACGATCGCCGACGACGTGGCCCGGCTCAACGGCGAACAGGAGACCCTCCGCTCCCAGGTCGCACTCCTGGAGGAGCGCATTCAGGACCGGGAGAGCGCCCACGCCGAGCTCCGCGACGAGATGCAGGGGCGTCTCAGTGGCGCGCGCGGCAGTGACGCCCCCTCCCTGGATCGTGTCATCACCCTTGTGGCCCACGGCATGCAGCCGTTGCGCGAGGAGGTCGGCGCCTTCCAGGGCGCGATCACGCGCAAGCTCGACGACCTGCGGACGCGGCTCACGAAGATCGAAGAGATCCAGCGGGCCCAGGAGTCCTCACCGGCGGCCGACGCGCTCGCCGAGGACGCTCAGGCCGACCTGCTGGAGGAGCAGGTGCAGCGCATGGTGCGGGAGCGCCTCGACGGCATCCTGGCCCGCCTCGAGGCCGTGGAGAGCCGCAGCACCGCCAGCGACGGCACGCCCGGCATGACGTGGGACGCCATCGCCGAGCGCGTCGACAACCAGGCGAAGATCGCCTTGGCCAAGCACGTGGCCACCGTCATGCCCGCCGGGGCGCCGGGCGCGGCCGCCAAGCCGCGCGGCATTCAGGCCAAGGTGCTCGAGCTGATGCGTCAGGTGGAGGTGCTCGGCAAGAACCGCGAGACCGACAGCGGCCCGCGCTACTCGTTCCGCAGCATCGACGACGCCATGGACGCGGTGGGCAGGGCGGTGCGCGAGATCGGCATCATCTGCTCGCCGGACGTGCTCAGCGAGAGCTACGACCACCACGAGGCCCGCAACAACAGCGGCACCGTGGTGCTGTGGACCACCGCCCGGGTGCGCGTTCGCTACACCCTGACCGACCCGGTGGACGGCTCCACGCACACGTTCACCATGCAGGGCGAGGGGCGCGACAACTCGGACAAGGCGACCAGCAAGGCCGCCAGCATGGCGCTGAAATACGCCCTGATGCAGGGCCTCCTGATCCCCGTCAACGGGCTGCCGGACGCGGACGCCGACCGCCCGCAGGTCACCCGCCCCGCCGCCCCGCCGACCACCAGCGCGCCCGCAGAGCAGCAGGAGCAGCCGGACCGGGCCGCGCTCGCCAAGCGCGCCATGGACGCGGTGGCAAATATCCACCGCTGGCCCGCCGACCAGCGTCACGCCAAGCTGGTGGAGATCGGCCACCAGCTCAACCGCATGAGCCTGCTCGACCACGTGGTGGAGCACAAGGGAGAGCGCGCACCACTCCGTCAGTGGATCCTGGCCCAGCTCAAGACCCTGGCCACGCCTGCGCCGACCCCGGTCTCCGACGAGCCGTGGCCGCACGCTGATGCGCCGCCACCTGACGGCCTGGGCGACGAGGACCGGGATCCCGGCGCCCCTCAGTACTACTGATGGACGCCACCGACATCTGGGCCGACCTGGTGGCGGGCTGCATCGCCCGCCTCCAGGCGGCCGGACACCGCTGCGACATGCTGCCCCGCGCCCGGTACGACGCCGCCAGCGGCACGGCCGTGTGCGGGTGCGGGGTGTTCGAGGAGTACCAGCCGCCCGAGGGCGGGACCGAGGTCGTCCGGCGTCAGGCCGGGACCATGGCCTACGAGGCCCGGGACCCGATCGAGTCCACGCTGGCGCTGATCGACCCGGCCGAGCAGTACACGCCGGACGACGTGGAGCGGCACATCCTCGACGTGCTGTCCCGCCTCGAGACCGGGGCCCTGTTCGAGCGCCAGACCGTGCTCGACCACTTCAAGGCCAAGCAGGCGTTCGACCTCGCGTACAACGCGCGCCTGCTGGCCAGCGAGCAGCGTTCCGCCGACCTCCGCAAGGCCGACGCGATGACCCACTGCGCGGACCTGTACCGCGCGCTGGGCGAGGCCGAGATGCTCAAGGACGCGGCCAAGGCGACCATGCACAACCTCCGGGCCATCCTGTCCGGCTACCAGTCCACGGCCCGCAGCGTCGGCGCCACCTTCAACGCGGGCGGCGCCCAGCAGGCGCACACCCGCACCTACCAGGAGAGGTAACCCGTGTCCAAGCTGACCCAGTTCGTCCGCCTCGTGACCGCCATGCTGATCGGCGTGCGCGCGGGCATCGAGCTGCACAAGTCCATCCAGGCGAGCAAGTCGGCCGCCGAGCAGGACGACGACACCAGCCCTTCGTTCCCGCCCGGCTCGCTCGGTGCCCAGGTGACCGCGCAGATGCGCGAGGCCAGCGAGGCCCTCCGCAGGGCCCAGGCGCAGTGGATGGGGCAGTCCGCCGACGAGAAGGCGCGCGACTGATGGCCGGGGAGACGGTCGTCACCGTCGTCGGCAACCTGACCGGCGACCCTGAGCTGCGGTTCACGCAGTCCGGCGCGGCGGTCGCCAACTTCACCGTCGCGTCCACCCCGCGCACCCTCAACCGCGACACCGGCAAGTGGGTGGACGGGGACGCCCTGTTCATGCGCTGCAACATCTGGCGGCAGGCCGCCGAGAACGTGACCGAGTCGCTGAGCCGGGGCGACCGCGTGATCGTGCAGGGCCGCCTCAGGCAGCGCTCATTCGATACCCGCGAGGGTGAGAAGCGCACCGTCATGGAGCTCGAGGTGGACGCCGTCGGCCCGGATCTCAAGTGGGCTACCGCCAAGGTGAACAAGGCGGCGCGTGGCAGCGGCGGGCAGGAGTCGAGCACCGGCTGGACCGACCAGCAGGGCGGTATCCCGGCGCATGATCCGTGGGGCAGCGCGCCCCCGTCGCCCGCCGGTGGCGGCCACCACCCGAACCCGTCTCCGCAGGGTTACGGCTCCGGGTTCAACGACGAGCCGCCGTTCTAGCGATGTCCGACCGGGAGAGGCTGGCGCCGTACCCCCAATTCTGCACGGCCCGCATCTTTCCCAGCTGGGCGAACCAGTGGATCAAATGCCCCAGTGCCGTCCACGGGCAGACCGGGAAGTGCCACCAGTACGACCACCAGACAGACCCGATAACCGAGGAGGAGAAGGTGGACCCGATCCACACGGCAGAGCAGTTCGCCGAGCAGGCGGAGGCGACCGAGCGACACCGCGCCGAGCACGCCGAGCAGGCGCGTCAGGTTGCCGAGCTCCGCGCCGCGCAGGCCCGGTTCGCGCACCACGCGCCGACCGGCGCGGCGGTGGTGGCCGCGCACGAGCAGGCGCGCGCGCACGGCGCCGAGTTCGCCACATGGCTGCTGTCGTTCGTGCCTCCGTGCCCGTCACGCGACCGGGCGCTGGACGCCATCGACCTGGCGACGATGCACGCCAACGCGGCCATCGCGCGTACCCAGCTCGAGGGCGCCTGGCATCGGGTGGAGTCCGCTACGCCCTCGGTTGACAACCCCATGCCGTAGGGGGTAATGTGGTGGGCACCGGGAACGACAACCAAGGAGAACCCGATGCCCACCACCACCGTTCCGCAGGACGGCTTCACGCTGAGCCTGTTCCGCCAGGCCGTCATCGAGCACGGCGTCACCACGCTCAGCTTCACGCACCACCTGGTCGGCAAGCTCGACAACCAGGGCGAGGTCTGTGCGCACTGCTCCGACATCGCCCAGGTCACCCTCCAGGTCTACTTCCGCAGCCTCAGCACCGGCGAGGACGTGATGATGGACGGGTGCGCAACCTGCCTGGTGGCCGCCGTCGCCGCCGACGCGGCCAGCGACCTGCCCGTGCAGCTGGAGACGGTGGCCTGACCGTGACCGCTTCGCACGCCCCCCTCCTGCGTCACCACCACGTCGACACCACCCACCCCCGCTACATCGCGGGGGAGCGGGCCGCCCGCATCCTCATCGACACCGGGGCCCTCACCACCATCGAGCTGACCGAGCTCCTGCGCCGCCTCGAGCTGGCGCAGGCCGCCTTGCACGCCAAGGACGACGACGAGCGCTACCTGCGCGCCCGCGCGTTCGGGGACACCATCCGCGACTACCTGGAGGAGCGACACTGATGCCGGAACCGTGGGAAGCGGACATGGACATCCGCTACACCGGCAAGAACGAGATCCGCTGCCAGATCACCGTCACACTCCAGGGTCTCGGCACGTTCAAGGCCACCGGCCGAGGCTCCGACCGGGAGAAGGCCCGCCGCAACGCGGTCCGCACCCTGTCCGAGAAGGTGCGGGCCGGGCAGCGCAAGAGCGGGAAGTGAGCCTGCTCGAGGTGCCCGGCTTCTGCGCGGCTTTCGAGGCCGTCGCGGAGGCCGGGCACCGGCGCCCCGACCTCAACCCGGTCGAGATCATCACCATCGCGATGGCGGCGGCCCGCCCCCACGTGCAGGCCGAGCTCCTGGCAGATCTCGCCGACGACGTGGCCGACATCGCGCCCGTCTTCGCCGAGATGCTCGACCGCATCAGCCACGACATAAGGAAGGCGATCACCTGATGCCCGCTCCCGACGACGACGTTCCCACGTTCGATCTGCCTGACGTGCTGCCGCCCCTGCTCGTCGGCTACCAGATCGTGAACGACGACGGCGACACGGTGGTCATGCTGCCGCTCCCGGGCGACCTGGGCCGCGCGATCCAGGCCCACGTCGAGCGCGACGTGGCCGCCCTGCGGGCAGGCGCGGAAGCGCGCGGCGGCGTGCTCGCACCGCAGGACCTGTTCCGCCCGCTGCGCCACCTGCGGCAGGCCGACGAGCTGCTGGCCGAGTACATGCGCGTGCTGGGCGAGGTGCGGAAGGCCTTCGCCCTGCTGATCGAGGAGGTGGCCGCCGACGCGGTGGGGGCCGACGCCGACGGCAAGCCGACCGGCACGGTGACGGTCCCGGACCAGGACGGCGACATCACCGTCCGCCCCCAGTTCCGCAACTCGTACACGATCACCCCCGAGGTGGTGCTGCCCGCGTTCGCCGCGATGTTCGCCGACCAGCACGCCGACGCGGTTCTGGCGGCCGCCGGATCGATGTCCACCCCGGACATCCACGAGTACCGCAACGCCGTCGGCGCCGCCATGGCGGAGGCCATCGCCGACGCCCTCGCGAACGCGCACCAGCTCGGGAAGTACGACCTCCAGGTCAGCAAGGTGCGCGCCTACGCTGACCACCTGGCCCGCACCGGGCACGACAGCGCGGCCTCCGTGGTGGAGAAAGCCATCCACAAGACGCGCGACTACACCGGCATCAAGGTGGAGAGGAAGACCACGTGAGCGACACATTCGACCCGGGCCTGCCCCAGAACGGCACCGACCCGAACACCCGGCTCCCCGGCACGTTCGACTCCCAGGAGCGGACGTGGACGCCGCCGGTGGACCGGGCCACCGCCCAGAAGTTCATCGACCCCTACCTGCTCGACGAGCCGGTTCCCACCATGCTGCTCGAGCGCGACCTGTCCGGCGAGCACGCCGCCATCGCCGCCGTGGACACGCGCGCCGTCAACGTGGACGACCAGGACCGCCCGCACTTCCTGCGCAACGTGGACGGCGAGGAGGTCTGCGGGCAGGACGGGAAGCCGTGGCCGTGCGACCGCTACACGGCGATGCTCGAGCAGGACCAGGCTGAGCGCACCGGCACGCCCGACCAGCAGCCGCCGACGACCGGCGGGGCCGACGACCTCGACCGCGTGGCCAGCGTGCTGAACATGAGCCGCGCCGAGCTCGACCGGATGCTGGCCGAGGACGCCGCCGGGCAAGCGCTGCCCGGCCCGCACGAGGGCGGGCCATCGTGACGGACGCGATTTCCGGCGCCTCCCGCGCCCTCAGCCGCATGAGCACCCTCCTGGGCGTGCTGAACCGCCAGCACACGGAGGCCGAGCTGTACGTGAGCCTGCGCGGCGTGGTGCACGAGCTCAAGACTGCCCAGGAGCTCCTCTCCGCATTCGGGGCCGACGTGGTGGACCCGCACCCCGGGAAGGCCGCCACGAACGCCCCGGAGACCAGCAAGGGCGCGGCGCGGGCCATCAGCACCCGGTCCGGCTCCCAGCGCCACGCCGTGCTCCGCGCGCTCGGCGGTGTCGGGTGGCTGGCCGACTGGCAGATCCAGCAGAAACTCGCGATCGGCGAGAACTCCGAGCGCCCGCGCCGCCTCGAGCTGGTGGAGGCGGGGTACGTGACCGCCTGTCTGGACGGGCAGGGGAAGCCGGTGACGATCAAGCACCCGATCTCCCGCCTGCCCTGCCAGGTCTGGCGCATCACGGAAAAGGGGCGGGCGGCCCTGAGTCAGCTGGAGGCGGGCCAGCTGGCCATCGCGTACCCGGACGTGGCGTGACCTGTTCGCGGGTGCCTGGCTTCCGCGCGGAGCGGCCGGTCACCGTGAACATGGGGGAGTGGTCGCTGCCGTCGGCGCGGTTCGAGGTGGTGCTGTTTGACGCCGAGCGCTGGGGCGTACAGGCCCACCTCGAACGGTGGTTGCTGGATCGCGCTCTTACTCGTGAGTTTCACGCCTGGTACTGGGAAGGAGTCCGGGAGAGGCTCAGGTTTCTGGGGGTCGATTGGTGAGGACGGCTGGACCCGGTACCCCCTAGTTGACACCCCATCGACTCGGGGGTATTGTTCTCTTAGATCGGAACAACCCCCGGAAGGACCGAGATGACCACCTACGCCGCCCAGGCCGCCCACATCATGGACACCCACAACCGCGCCGCCAGCTACGGCGTGGCCCAGACCAACCCGCTCAGCGAGGCCGACCTGCGGGCCCGGGACGCCATCGACTACGCGCGGCCGGTCGGACTGGGCCACGCGGACCTCGTGAAGATCACGCGACTGCGCCTGCTCACCGACGCCGGATACCCCTGGTGGGACGTGTCCTACTGCTACGGCGAGCTGCGGGACGGTACCCCGGTGCTCGTGAACCTCCCGGACATGCAGCTCAGGAAGGGCCGGGGCGGCTACCGGGCCCACCTGGTGGAGATGTGCAAGGCGGTCGGCAAGTACGGGAAGGCGCTGGGCCTGTTCGACTCGGGCACCATCTCCACGATGCGCTGAACGCACGACCGCCCCGGGAGCCCAATCCCGGGGCGGTCGTGTTCGGCTTCCGACCGAAGGGGGCACACCCGATGCCAGGCCCCAGGCTACCGGCCCGGCCCGGTGTACGGGAAGTCGGACGTGGACAGCACCTCGCCCGCCACGGTCGCCGGGTAGGTCGGGCGCGCGTTCGAGCCCAGCAGCAGCGCGGTCAGGAACGCGGGCAGGCGCGGCTCGAGCCAGCGCCACAGCGAGTACCACAGCGCCACCGCCACGGCGGTCACGGCCATCGTGACGCCGGGGCCGCTCAGGGCCTCGTGCACGTCCGGGAAGCGCGACAGCAGGAACGTGATCAGCGCGCCCCACGCGGTCGGCACGACGGTGCGCAGCCACGAAACGCCCCAGTCGCGGGGGTTCGGGGCCGGGGTGTTGTGTGACATGGGTGGTCGATCCTCTCACTCGGCGGACGGCGGGATGCACGTCCAGATAGCTTGTCGGCGCGGCGTCAGCTCACCCTCGGGCTGCACCAGGACACCCTCGAGCCGGGTAAAGATGGCGTCGGTCCCCGCGCACAGCAGGTTGGGGTTGGCCTGCGCCTCAGCGTAGAAGGCCGCCAGGATGTCGGCGCCGGTCGGCGGGTCGCCTGGGTCGCCCTTGTCGCCCTTCTCTCCGCGCTCGCCCTGCGATCCGGGGGCACCCTGCTGGCCGGTCGGACCGGCGGGACCCGTGGAGCCGGGCGGGCCGGGCGGCGGCGGGTTCTGCCGCAGGTAGGACGCCACCGCGTTGGAGACCTGTTCCGGCGTGACGCCGGGGATCGGGTTCGCCACCAGGTACCGGGCCACGGCAGCCCCCAGCTCGGGCGCGGAGGGGTCACGGACCTGCTCGGGCAGCTGAGCCAGGGTGCCCGCGACGGCGGCCGCCACGAGCGTCTCCTGGCCGCCGTCGTCGCTGTCGTCGGGCCGGGGCACAGGCACCGGTGCCTGCCCTCGCCGCTCGAGCTCCGCGTTCGCCTGCTGGGCGGCATCGTAGGCAGCGTCGGCGCGCTCCTGATTCTGGCGCTGCTGCTGCTCGACTGCTTCGGTGCGCACTTCCTGGCGGGCCTGATCGCGGGCGCCGCCGATCGCGATCGGCACGGAGATGAGCACCGCCGCCAGACCGCCCACGATGGCCGACACGGACGCGATGCGCCACACGTCGCTCCGGTCTGCCTTGCGGTCGAGATCGCGGCCCACGGCGCGTACGGCGGCCGTCCCGCTGGCGTGCGGCCCGGCGACGCCAGCGGGACGCTGCTCCTGCTGGGCCCGGTCAGGCATGCTCCTCGCCTCCCACGTGGCGGGCCCGCTCGCTGAGCAGCTGGGCACGTTCCCGGCACGCCGCCAGGCTCGCCTCGGCCTGCTCGGCCCGGTGCTTGGCTGCCTGGAAATCGGCCGTGCTCTGCTCGAGCTGCCTGCGCAACGTGGCCGCCTCCCTCCGCGCCTCCGCGCTCTCGTTCGCCTCCCGTTGGGCGACCTCGGCCAGGTGGTCGAGGGCCGCCTGGAGCACCACCATGGTCCCGTCGGGGGCCTTCCCTTCCGGTAGTGTGGCCTGCCCGGCGTCCTCGTGGGTAGTCGACTTGCGGGCGCGGTTGGTCAGCCAGGCCACGGACACCATGCCGAGCAGGGTCAACACACCAAGGACAACGACCACCCAGGCCGGTTGTCCCGTTACGTCCGGCACGGGCACCGGGGCCTCCCTTCCATCATCGCTCGCACCCCCAGGGACCATGGGAGTTTCGCACGTAGCGGAGGCAGGGAGTTGCGCCGAGTTGCGGCGCTATGGGTCGCTGCTACAGCGAACTGATATCACGCTCGATCGCACCTTACCCACGCCGTTGGTGCGCTGGGCCTCGAGATAGACCGGTATAACCCGGCCCCGTGCACTGCGGATATCCAGCTCGGAATCCAAGACGCCGTTCGCATTCGCTGGCAGGGAATGCACGGCGCTGACAAGGTCTCCCCCCTCGGTCTGCACCCGAAAGCGGAAGTTGCCTGCCGCGCCACCGGTGCACGCATTCCACACGCGATAGCGCAAGTGGGTGCCGATGACGTTCACGCGGCCTTCGTAGATGGTGGAGTAGCTGGCCGAGTCCGTGCCGGGCCACAGCGCCAGGTCCGAGTCGCGGGAACCCATCCACACGTTTTCCTCAGGGTAGTACCACCCGCCCTGACGGCTC
>WUUC01184890.1_pt1 | contig 16291 bp, 29 predicted proteins | sample 6278441 | NCBI WGS metagenome assembly WUUC01 (sample SAMN13675441, study PRJNA597444) | soil metagenome | isolation source: soil | place: USA: Washington | collected 2017-10
CCGTCGAACGGGTCTTGATGTATTCCTGCCAGACCGCGGCATCAAAATTCCCTGCCGCCACATAGGCCACACCAAAGTTGTTACCGATATGTGTTTGGAAGACGGATGTCAAAAAGGCGAGGTCACCGTAGTAGCTGGTGAGAATGCCAGTGCCGGTGATATCCCGCAGGACGGCAATGGGTCCAAGTGCCGTGAGCGTCGTCCCATCAAACGTGAGATCCGCGTCACCTTCGATCGTGCCGTCTCCGGTCCAGATCCCAATCTGGTTGTTCAGCGGCGTGCCGACCTTCGTGACATCACCCGCGCCACCGAGTAAGGTTTCGATCTTGTCGTAGACCGCGTTTTTCGTCGGCACGAGCGATGAGCCGTTCCAGCCCGCTCCATAGGAGTCATCATCCACCGTCAGGCTCACAAACGTGGGCGTGGATGTCGGACTCACCGAGTCGGCCAGCGTCAGGAGGTCTGTGCTCAGCGCGGCAAGGTTATCCGCGAGGGCTAAGAGGGAATCGTCAATGTCCGCGACACTCTTATCCGACGAGACCAGCCCGTTCAGGGCATCGGTGAGGACAATTTTGCTCGCCGTGAGGCCGGACAGCGTCAGGCTGGTGCCAGCCGCGACACCAATATTCGGCGTGACCAGTGCCGGGGATTCCAGAAACGCAAACGTCTTCCTGGCCGCCCCTGTGGTGATGGTGCCGTAGAAGGCATCCGACAAGAATTCCACCGCGCCGGCTTCGGCGGCGGTTAACAGCGTGCCTGAGTTGAATTTCAGCGGGGCCGTCGTGGCGACCGCGGTGCCGGCGGTGAGATGCAGTCGTGCCGACGGGCTCGGCGACACCCCAATGCCCACGTTCCCCGTCGCCCTGAGATAGAGGGTGCCATCCGGGGTATTCGCTTCCAGCACGACCGGCGTGGTCACCGTGCCGGTATTGTCGCGCCATCCTAAATTGCCACCCGTATCAATATGAAATTCCCAATCCTGGGTCGTCGTGCCCGTCCGTCGTAACACCAACTGCGGACTCGCATCGGCGCGCTCACTCAGAATGCCATTGCCCACCACATGCAAGGCTCTGGCGGGCGCCGCCGTCCCAATCCCCACGCGGTTATTTGTGGCATCAACAACCAGGGCTGTCGTATCAACGACTAGTGTATTGCCTGAAGTCGCGTTGACACTTAGCGTCGTGCCGTCAAAGGTCAGATCCGCGTCGCCTTCAAGGGTGCCGTCACCGGTCCAAATCCCCAGTTGGTTATCGACAGGGGTCCCCACCTTGGTAATGTCACCGGAGCCGCCGCCGCCAGAGACCGGGGGATTGAAAATCGGCACGTTAGCTAAACTCCTGCACGGTCAGCGTGGAGCTCGCGCCCGAGGCGATAGCGTGAATCACTCCTGTTGTGAAGGTGTACTCATCCATCACCCAGGTGCCGTTTTGCGTCAAGGTGATCCCTTTATCAAGTTCCGCGGTGACGCCGAGGCCGAAGGAGATGCGATTCGCGCTGAGATTGATCAAGACGAGTCCCTTCCGGTCGGGATTCGCCGCCATGACTTGTCCAGACGCCACCCCCACGGACACGCTCGTCGGCGCGACTTCGACCAGATCGCCGGTCGCGCGTGTGAGGACCCGCCCGCCGTCGCGGACGCTCACCGGCTTAGCTCACTCGCACGCGATCGGAGGACGGCTCGCCAATCACCGTATCCACCTTCGAGCGAAACTCCTGCTGCAGATCCCTGGTACGCGCGATCGCCGCGTCCAGCCGTTCCTTGGCCGACAGCGCCGCTTTGGTGGTCGCCTCAACGTCAGCCTTGCCCTTGGTGACGTCCAGCAGCGCCGCATCGAGTTGACTCATCAACTCGGTAAACGTGCGCACGGCCGGTTCCGTGGTGACCGGTGTCGGCGCGGGGTTCGCCAGTTTGACTGACGTGTCTTTGAATGCCATGTCTTCGTCCTCTTAATTCACAAACACGTCGACGGTCACCGAGCCACCCGCCCCGGTCACGTTGGTACTGACCCGCGCACGCACCGCCCCGACACAGCCCGTAGCATGCACCGCGGTCACCGCGCCGGAGACGACCGTCTGCGCCGATCCGACCGCGGCCCAGGTGCCCGTGTAGCCCGCTTCGTGGCATTCTTCGCATTGCACCGCGCCGGCCGAGACCGTCCCCGTCCCGTAGATATAAAACGTGACCTCGCGCCCCTGGCCGTTCAGCGTCAGTTCCAGCCCGTTGCCCGTTGTGGCCGCGGATTGCAGCTTCTGATGTGCGCCTGTGATTTCCATTACAGGAGCGTGCCAGCCGCCACGCCGGCCGCGGCTTTGTAGTAGTTGCCACCGACCCCGTTCAGTGCCGCGCCGACAATCGGAGCGGTACCCGTGAGGACCGACAATCGGCAGTTGGTCACCGTGCCCGTGGTCGTGGCCACGAGCGTGATCGCCACAGCGGCCGACGCGGTGAAGTTCGTGATGATGCAGCCGTCAATCGTGAGATTCACGGCGGCCGTGGTCACGTTCTCGATCCCGCCAAGGGTGGTCGTATACGCCCCGATGATGACGCAATCGGCAATCACGATGTCGGTGCCGCCGACCAGGCGGATTGCCGTGGCCGTGCCGGCGTTCAGCGTGCCGTGGATGTGACAGCCTTCGATCCGGAGTCGATCCGCCGCCGCCGTTGTCAGGATGCCAAGGACCGCTTGATTGGTGGCGTTCGCCAACTCCATCTCGCAGCCCCGGATGGTCACGTTGGCCGCCGAGACATTGATCGCCGCCGTGACCGCATCGACACCAACCGCGGTGAAGACGAGGTTTTCCACGAGCACGTTGGCCGCGGTGATGTCGCACGAGGCCGCCGCGGCCGTGGTGTAGTTCACGGTCGGACGGCTGCGTCCGGCCCCGATGCCGATGATCCGAATCCCTGCGACGTCCACCGCCAGCGTCGCCGCCGCGGTGACGGTTTCCACGTGCCCGGGCATCGCATAGATCGTGTCGCCCTTGGACGCCGTGCATTGCCCGACCGCGTAGTCAATCGTGGCCCACGGGGACGAGGGATCACTGCCGCTGTTGCCGTTACTGCCGTTGACGCTGCACACGAAAAACACGGCGCCCGTGGTCACCCCCGAGGACGAGGGCAGGACCGGGACGCCGAAGCTGGAGATGCCGTTGCGGAAGTTGGTCAGTCCCATGTGTCTACTCCGGAGAAGGTCTCTGTCGCAGTGGCCGGAACCACCACGCTGCGTCGCTCAGCGCACCACAGAGACCCGAATCCTGCGACGTCATACCAGTGTCAAGAACGAACTGGGATACTTAGGACTGGCTAAGCGCCTGTGTTGCCATATGAATTTCGCCAGTCGATGGAATCCCAGCACATCCTGGCGCGGAGCTTGTAGAGCCGCGACCCCGTGCGAGGATCGGTCATCGCTGGCGGCTGGTGAATCGGCTTCCGCTCCATGTACACCAGCCCGTTCTCTTCCTTACCCTTCGGCACGAGGAACCACGCATCCGTATCCGCCGTGAGGAACGGATTCACCACGACGGTGATGTCCAAGTCCTTCATCGGGTTGATGTCGTTGTTGGCTTCCCCAGGAATGAGACTCGACTTCAGGATCCGCATCGCGTTGAAGCGGTTCGCGGGCGCGACGTGCAGATAGAACCCGGTGGCCGCTCGCACAATCTGGCCGGATTCGATCTTGGTGTCGGTGTCGAGGTCGATGAACGCTTGCGCCAACGACGTGACCGAGAGATCCGCATCCGTGGTCGGCCGGTTCTTCGCCGTCCCACCCCGCTTCAGGAGATGCGCCGTCGAATACAACGCCACGCCGTCTGCTGTGGTCTGGGTCGTGAAGCCGTTGGTGAAGACGAGTGCGGCCTGCTTGTCCTGCACCTGGCGCATCGAGAACACCAGATACCGGGTTTTCTTGCTCAGGATGTCTTCGAGGTCGTCTTCTTCGGCGGTCTCGGAGATTTCCGCCATCAGACCCCATTCCAAAGGCGTGACGTCTTTCGTCCACGCCTGCATGATGAGGTCGGTCTGGTACTCTTCGCCTTCGGGCTTCTCGGGCACGTCGCCATACGGCGCGACCGTGACGATCCGCTCGAATTTCTTCGACGTCGTCTGCTTCTTGAACAGCTTCGTGAAGACGGGCTGGAGTTCCTTGACTTGCTTGTCGAGGAGCGCGGTGACCAGCTTGTCGACGTTGTCGACATTGGCTGGAATTTGCATTCTGAGCTGCATCGTTTAATCCTTGCGACCGCAAACAGGACCAGTCGCTGAACTGGTGGTGAACGGTTACGCGAGGATGATCGGGATATGGATCGACGCGCCCGGAATGAACTTGAACACGCACAACGCGTTCGTGTCGCCTTCGGTCGCTTGGACGTTGTTGGTGATCGGGTTGCGATAGCCGAGCACACGGACAATTTCCTGGGTGACGTTGTCGGTTTCGACGCACCAAATCAGGTTGGTGGCGTCGGCCTCGAGCGCGACGTTGACGCCGGTATCGGTGAAGTCCACGGCATCATCAGCGACCGTGCGCCCGACGAATTCCGCTTCGGGTGTGGCCAGCCAGACGGCAACAGTGTCGGTGGCCGGCACATGCGTGCTGGTGGTCACGATGTCATGCGCCGCGATCCCCACGATCCCGGCGGAGTCGTTGTCGGCCATGACGATGACGCGGTTTTCGAGGCCCGCACCCGCGAGTTTCACGGGATAGCCGCGATAGATGGTTTGTGAGACGGAGACGGGATAGTGTCGAACGGAGCAATTGCGCCACGGGCGGATGAAATCACCCTTCCCGATTGCGAATGTAGCCATAGGCGTGGGCCTCCAAAATGAACGATGGAGGTCGGAAGACGTGTCGCAGCCACCGATCCGACCGATCAGCGGCGCGCAACACTCACGCTATGACCTGGTGAGCTGAGGCGTAGGCCCTGAATAACGTGTCAGCGCGTCACGGTTCCAGAGAGAACGGCTGGAACACCCGCACGAACCTCAGATATCGGACGAGGCGAGCCGATCCGGGCTCACGAACGCGGCCGGATACGCGCAAGAGAACGGTAGGGGGCCAGTGTCACATAGCTGGCCGTCTTGTCAAGGGCACTTGATCTCGGTCGACGTGAACGTCAAACTGAACACCCCGCCGCGATTCAATTCATCCGCGGAAAAGCAGCACCCCTGAAACTCCACGCGATCATTCGGCGCCACGATGATCGTTGGGGTAATCGTCCAGGCCCGTGAGGCGATGATCTCGCGCGCCCCATTTCTGAGATGCGCCATCCCCGACACCGCCGTTGTGCAGCCCGTCCCGGTATTGCGGAAGCTGCCGCGAAACGACCAGTCCTGATACGAAGGCGGCACGGCGTCTGAGCGCAGCGTGCCGTCTAAGACGAGCGTTGAATGCACCGGAGGTGGTGCAGGCGGACTTGGAGCCGTCGGTGTGCTGCCACCGCAGGCTGACGCGAGCAGGGCGATCATGAGCAGGACTTTCATGTCCTGAGTATAGCGACTAGCGCAGCTCAGCCGGACATTACTCGTCCGCGCTGGCCTTTTCCGTGATTTCCATCGGACGAGACGGATCAGGCCACTGGCGCGCCTCAGCCATGCCCAGCCTTAACCGCACGATCAGTGGTCTGTCGTGCGAGATCGCCCACCAGTGATCCTCCAGCGGTAGATTAGGATCGACTAGCAACCACTCGGTCACGACGTCAAGCGGCGGTTTGGTCATTGGTGGACGTCAACGACAATTCGCGCATCGGTATCAGAGGGTATCCGAGTCAACACGCGCGAACACACACAGCAGCACGTAATCGTCTCGCCCTCAGCGGTGTCAGCCACAAACACGTACTGAGGCGAGGCGCACTGTGGGGACACTCGCATGACGCGATCCGACACTGTCGTCAAATATCGAACGATGGTATCTCCAGGATGGCTATTCATCGCTCCCGGCCTCTTCGCCCACCGTGGACCGGCTCCGTCGCATCGACTCCACCTTGATCATCCCGTCCGCAATGGACTGGCCGGCTTCGTCCCCGAGCTCGTGCCCCGCCGCTTCCGAAATGTCCGCCTGGAGCGCCCGCGTTGTCATGCGGGACTCTTGCACGGCCCGTTTCAGCCGCTTGGCGTGCTGATACAGCTCCCGCGGCTTCTTCATCAACACAATCTTACCGCTGTCCCCGCTCCGGACGTAGCGGTCAGCCGTCCCTCGGACGAGACTGGAGACCACGTTTTGATCCTGGAGTTCGTCCAGTTCCACGGGCAGATAGCCGAGGTTCAGGACTTCGCTCCAGCGGTCCTCCACGGCGGCATTCACCTGCCGGACGTGCCAGTACCGGGCTGGTTTCCCGCACAGATGGCACTTGGTCGCGGCGGGTCTGAGTCGGAGCTGATGATCGGAGTTCACGCAGCTGTCGGCGGACTCGCCTTTGAGCAGAATCGGCAGCGACTGCGAACCATCCGGGTTGTTGAAGTGCCGGGAGACCACGCCGATCGCGGGGTAGTCTTTGAACCGCTCGAGCAGATCCGCGGTATCGGTGATCGGTGGCAGCGGCTTGGCCTTGATCGGCCTGGGCGGCTCCTGGGTCGTCTGCATTACACGTTTCGGTCGTGCCATTTACGCTTTTCCTCCACCCAAGATATACGCGGTGCCACTGCGGGCCGCGTCCTCGAGTCCTTTGGATGAGTTCTGATATTCCTCATCCGTCAGTCCCATCCGCTTCAGCGCCGCCCGTGTCTGCGCGTCAATCGCGGGCGCATTCCGGCTCCGCCCGCCGGCCGAGGCGATATACAACGGCTCGTCCGGTTCCTTGGGGCTGCGGCCTTTTTCACGGTCAATCCCTGCCGCCGTGCGCACAATCAGCGTCACCACGTCCGGATTCGCCAGCAGATGCTTGCCTTGCGTCCCGATGGCCTGAATCGTTTCCTGAATGCTCTCAGGCGTCGCCATCAGGTTGCCGTGCGGATCCCGCTTGTTCATGGCGGCTTGAATGTTCGTGTCGGCCTTGTCGTTCATCGACAGCGCCGCCCACGGCCGCATGGTGTCGCCCGCTTTCCGCTCCGCAATCGCGCTGATCCGGTTGATCTGCTTGCGCGCCAAGGTGACATTCAGCGTCTGACCATCGGGCATGTAGAGGCCCGACTCTTCCGCCCATTCCTGGGCCTCGGGATCGTCATCCGACGGCGGCGCGAGGGTCCCGCTTTGCATCCTGAGGTATTCCGCTTTCATCTTGGCGTTATTCAGGATCGCGTTGACCTTCGGGGCGATCTCGTTCAGCCGGTCGTCAATATCCTGCTGCCGGGCCAGACGCGTCTCGTAGTCCTTGATCTTCTTCCCGAGTTCGCGGGCTTCCTTCTTGTACTTGAGCATCGTGCCGAGCTTGACCCGCTTGTCTCCATTGGCATCCTGGGAGACTTCGGCGGCGAGTTCAACGTCGGCGTCGGTGTCGTCCTCGGCTTCCGGTACTGGCGCGGTCGGATCGACGTCTTCTTCACTCATACTGTGTCCTTCTCAAACCACTCATCCAAATACGCCGCATCTTCGTCTCGAACCAGCGGTTCGTTCGGCTCACGTTTCGCGACAGCAGGCCCGGTGTGAACGAGCGCGCCAGATTGCAGCAGATCTAGAAGCGCCTGCTGCAGCGACCCATAGGTCAGATTGGCAGTCGTCGCCGTTGCTGTAGTCGCGTGTAAGAGATAGAAACCGTACGGATTGTCACTGTGTCTGTAGGTCATGCAGTCACTTCCTCTTTCTGGAGCGGTTCCACCACGGCTAACACGTCGTCTTCCCGCAGGATCACGTAGTCGATCCCGTCTTCACTGAACGATTCCCCGGCTGTGGGCGGAAAGATGACCATCTGACCGACGTCCACGGCGAATGGGGCAGGCTGCATCTTCATCAGGAGTGTGTCCACGGTGTCACCGCATTGCCTGATGGTCACAATGTCTTCGGGACACTCCACGAACCACGTATGAATCTCGCTCCGGACCTCGTCCAGATCGCAGGTATTCGACTTGTGCCCGAGCTGCACCACGATGCCGCGCGTGGCGATCTCCAGGTTGAACGTATCCGCCGGCTTCGCCACCAGGATCACGCCGCTTTTCGTCTTGCTCTCCTGGTAGGTGTAGCCCGTGGTCTCGTCCTGCTGGTGCTCTTTGGGGGGCAAGGCCACGAGCACGCGGTCACCAATCAGACGGATCATTGTTGAAGTCCTCCCTGACTCACCGGCACCGAATACATCGAGATGCCACATCTGACACAGAAAAACCCCCCGCACCATTTATGCCCGAAGAGACGACATAGCACCTTCATCGCCCGCCCGCCTCCCTAGATGTCATCTGCGCATTCTGCTTGACACACATCGCAACAGGTACAGCACGGCGTTGGGTCATTGTTGACATCGTAGTTATACGGACAGGAGTGCAACGGGAGCGCCTCATGTCGGTCAGCCTCTGGCTTGTCCTTGCACATGCGGCCCTCGCACTTCTCGCTCATCGGGCATCCTCAGCCGAGGGCGTGCGAGACGACAGCCACGCATGATGGCCCGCGATTCGGGCGTTCTGCGCGGCCAGATCAGCGTTCTTCGTGATGACCATGTGGAGACGCGCTTCGCCACCGAACCACACGGCCAACGCGCGCTCCGTGTCTGGTCGCCACGGCCCTGAGTCGTGGGTCAGTACGATGTCGTAAAATGTGTCCATTACCGCGCAATCCGCCGTAGGGCCGCAAACGCGCCGGCCGGCTTCTGCGGCGTCAACGTCCCGATCTGCTCATACGGCCACCGGAGCAACGCGAGAATCCGCTTCCGCTCGTCCCGCATCCGCCGGACCTTTTCCCATTCCAGATCCGTCGGCGCATTGAGATTCAGCACCTGATCGACCGCGCGCCCGAAGGCTTCATCAGACCATTCCTCGTGCGCATGGGCTTCAAAGAGCTTCCAGCCTTCCGAGCCCACCATGTCACGCAAGGCAGCGAGTTTGGCGGCGGCGGGTGTTTGGTCGGTGTCGCTCACAGGAGCCTCCACCGTGGCGCCCACACGGTCAGATCGCACACATGACAGCGCCACTCCATCCGCTCAAGCGTAGGGATATACGCCGGTCCAGTGAACCCGACTTCCCGACGAGGCATCAGCGACAAATACGATCCACACGCGCAATACGGCTGCACCGGCTCATACGCCTTCGGTGTCGGTTCGGTGTCGCTCATCGTGCCCACACCAGCTTATTGCCGTTGTTGTCACTCAGAATCAGCATGATCAGGCGCCCGTATCGATCGCGCTCTTCAATCAGTCTCACAGGGGCTGACTCGTCCACAAGGCCCAGCGGCGGTGAAATTAGTTCCATTACTGAATCCCCAACGCCTGCATGATCCCCGCAATCTCCGGCGGTGGCGGTCCTGGCGGCCTCGGTGGCGCCCCAGGCGGCACATCGCCATTCGGACCACCTGGCACCGGCCCTTCTCCCATCGGCGCGCCTGGAGCCATGCCTGCGCCTTGGGGGAGCGCCTGCTGCATCGCCTGCATCATCTGCTGCTGCTGTTGCGCCCGCATGAACGCCTGCATGAACGGCCCGCGGTTCCGGATCTTATAGGTCCGCATCCACTCCTCGAATAAGCCTTTGGCGACGTCCCAATCCTGCAGCACCATCGCTAGTGGTTGTGACACCTTCCCGAGATTCACCAAGCCGATGGTCGAGTTGTTGAAATTGCTCTCGCGCCACTCAGGTGTCGCCGTTTCCACCGAGCCGTAGGGCTTGAACCGGAACGGTCCTTTCAGCTGTTGCGACGTGAACCGCCCGCCTTCCAGTTCCTGTCCCCGCGTCTCGAGCGCACTCATCACGCCTTGCGGAGCTTCCAAGCCTTTCGTATCCGACTCCAGCGTATCCAGCCACACCTGGTGAACCAAGTCCATCACATGCGAAATGAACGTGCGGAAGTGGCCCAAGGCTTCGTTCACGCGGACCGCCGACCCCTGAAACACCATCTTGTTCTCGCCCAACGTGCGGCGCTCCCCGGCTTGCACGCCCATCGTCATATCCGAGACACCGCTGACGCGCTCTTTCCGCATCAGGATGTTCCGTTCCTGCTCCACGATAGAGTTTGGCACATCCGCAATCTCGAGCTGGCGGATCTCATCGTGCCGATTCACCTGCAGAAACCGCCCCACGCCGAAGGGCTGCTCATCCGGATTAAAGTGGGCGCCTCGTTCTACAGTCATCGGGGCATTCGTGGCCAACGCGCCCCGATCCGCCTTCATGTTCCGGAGCGCCGTATCTTCTTCTGAGGACGTGAGCAACTTATCCCCGGCAAAGCTGTAGCCGTAGACGCTGTTACGGCGTGGAAAGAGCACCAACGGCACGCACCTGGACTTCCCCACCCGCATGACAAACGTATCGAGCTTCAGTCTGAGGATCTGCCGATGAAACACGCTCAGGGTGACCACATACCACTCCTCGCGGCCGTCCTTGTCGAGATCCCGCTTCAAGGACAACTCGAAGAGTTCCTTTTCCGCACTGGGCCCGGTCTGACTCGCCACCCCACTGACTGAGGGCCCAGCCGATTCACTCTCCCGGTTGGAGTCGTCGCCCATCTCGGCCACGGCCTGCCTGTCGTAGATTCCGTCTTCGACCTTTTCCTTCAGTTCCGGCACCCGCGCATGGGTCCGCTTGTAGTAGCCCCACACTTGCCGCGTGTTCTTCGCGTGCCCCGGCAGAAACCCGAAATCCTTCATGCTGATGCACTCGTATTCCGGCCCGAGGCGCTTGGTTTTCGTATAGGTGCGCTTCACCTTGACGCCTGGTTGCTCCGGTGACGAGGGCACCGGCTCATTGTCTGCGTCCATCTGGAGCTCGGGCTGATTGTCGGGCCCGAACACCACACGGCCTTGCTCGTCCACCACCGGCAATACGTCAATCTCTTCGACCACCCGCCGGGTTTCAACCCGTTCCCTAACTTCCAAGATGCAGCAGTCCTCGATCAGACCCCCGTGTACGACTTTGCCGAGTTCCAAAGGTAATCCGGTCTCATGCACCTGCCATTCGTGAAACTCTTCCGCAAACGGTGCCCGCTGCGCCGCCTCACCCCAGCCATCGACCGCACAGAACGGCTCGACACTAAACACGGCCTGCATCAGTTGCGCCCGTAGGGTGTCCACGGTTTCGGTGATGATCGTGCTGGTCAGGTCGGCTGCGCCCTGGAACGGCCTGTCTCTCGGGTCGCTGCGCCCTTGCTCGTAGAACCAGTCCAGCAGATCGATGATCCCGCCGGCGCCGGTAATCAGCTGACGCATCTGGATCGCGTCTTCGACTTCGCGGCAGAGATCCGCCGTGAGCTGGGTTCGCTCGTCGTCGGTCAGCTTGACGTCGAAGGCTTCTGACTTCTTTCGTGGCATCAGGTTGCGACTCCATCCACCGGCCAGGGATCGACTGTGAAATGCCACGACAGCCCCTCACGCCCGTAACTCAACTCTTTGCCCCCCAATGGGGTGAGATGAAAGGCGGGAAGTCGGAGCGGTACCCCCGCTTCCCGCATGATGATGTTAAAGGCTTCGCTCGTGGCCTTCCCCTCGCTCGAGAACACCCCGACATGCTCTGGATTGCCGAAGTGGGCGGTCTTGGACAAAGGCAGGCGCATCAGGACCCAGACGGTCGGGGTGATCGTGACGCGCCTGGCGCCTTTAGGATAAGCCTTCGTCACGGTCACTCAGTGTCTCCAGACTGTGGCTCCAGACAGTCCCAGCGCCTGAATGTGTAGACTCTCGACGCGGCATCGTCGCGCCCCGCATCCTTGAAATGCACACACCCGAAGTCTGGACCGGTATAGAATCCCCAGCCTTCATCGGTCTCATAGACGACGCCATCGCTCGGCACCACGTCGAGATCGCCCCAGGATCTCAGAAAGGCGGCCGAGCGACACTGCGCGTAGCCGCGTGGCGGCCGTGTCACCATCCCAGGCTCCAATACGGCCGCCGTCCAATGCTGGCAGTTCTTACACAACTGAGCGATGCGTCGTTGCATCAGACTTCGGCTCCAGACGGTGGCGTGGGTCCATTTTCCCTAGACTTTTCCGCGCGCGCCACAAAATGCACACAGCCGAAGTCTGGCCCCGTAAAGAACCCCCAGCCTTCATCGTTCTCAATCAGCGCGCCGTCCAACGGTAATGGAGCTGGTCGACCATACCCTCTAGCAACCGCTGGCGATCCGCACTCCCCGTACCCGATTTGCGCTTCGTATCCGGTCTCGGCCGCCGTCCAATGCTGGCAGTTCTTACACAACTGAGCGATGCGCACCTGCATCAATACCCCCCGCGTCGTGTGCTGGTCCGGTTAATCCGCGCCCGCAGCACATGCTCCGGGTGTGGTGACTCGTTGTCCCGGTTGTCGAGCACCTCACGCTTCCTGTTGGGCGTCATCTGCCGCAACGCCAGATACCGAAAGGCATCTGCGGCATGCGAGGCCCAGTCGTGAACCGGCACTGACCCTTGTTCGTGCAGTTGATTATCAAACTTCCAGCGATAATGCGTGAGCGCCTCGAGTCCAGCCGCGCACTTGGTCTCGTCAAACCAGCACCGGGGGAGCAGCATCCGGACCGCGTTGATCCCCTCACTGATACCCTTCAGTTCCCGCGGCACCACCTGAAAGTGAATCCCCAGTGACCGCGCCGTCTCGATCCGGGTCCGCCCTGAGCCAAACTCGGCATTCTCGATGTCGTGCGGTCCCCAGTGAGTCCCGTAGGTGTAGGGCTTGGCCTTCAACACTTCCGCGTAGTAGGGTAACCCTTCCCCGTTCGCTTCGTGGTAGTCGATGACGTGGATCGCCCCGGTATAGTCGCTCTGCACGAACCAGATGGCCGTCGAATCACCAACGCCAATGTCCCACGCCGTATCGACCGGTAACGTCGGCTCGTAGGGCACCTTCCCGATGCGCCGATCCTTCCGCGCCTCGGTAATCAGCCGCCCGTAAATCGACCCTTGAATGGCCGCCTCGGGGCTCAGATACCATTCTTGGTCAAACTGGGCTTGCGTCATCAGCCCTTGCAGCACGAGCTTGCGGTCATCGTCCATCGCGCGGGTCAACGCGGTGATCGTCGGGCCTGATTCGGTAGCCAGCGACACGTCAATGTCCTGCCAGATGGCATACCAATCCGGGTTCGCCTTCGCACTGTGGTAGGTCGTATACAGCTGGTCCTTCCCCTTGATCGTCCCCGAAAAGATGCAGTAGCCCACATGGTCGGCGAGTGACTTCGACAGCACCTGCCCGAACGCATCCCCGGGAATCTGCGAATACTCATCCATCGACAACCCAGACAACCCTGGACCACGCAGCGAATCCGGCTTATCCGCGCCAATTAACTGGATCTTGTTCCCGTTCGGGTACGTCATCAGGAGCTCGGTCTCATTCGGCTTCTGCCCGGGAATCGGCTTGGCGATCTCCTTCAGAATGTCCCACGCCCCGGTAATCTTCGCCTGGTGGTAGGACGGCATCACATGCCAGTAGACGCGCCGCTTGAGCAGTGCCTTGATCTGGGCGTCGGCAATGCCCGGGAGCAGAAACCGGAGCCGCGCGGACTCCCATGCGTCATCGGTCGCCGCCCGCTGATGGTGGTTGAGAATCGCCGTCGTCTTCCCAGCCCGCCGATGCAGCACGAGCGCCGCCCACCGCCGGAACGAGGCGTGTAGTCCCTTGGCCCAGATCCGGGGCGCGTAGGGGACTTCTATTCGCTGCTTTTCCACGAGAGCTCAATACCACCCGTCACACTCACTTGCTGCTCTTGCTCCGCCGGTTTATCCAAAGCCCTGTTCATCAGGTCCGTAAACGCCTGCACTGAGGGGTCTTTCTCCCAGACTTCGATGATCTCCTGGCTGTCGGTGGCCTTCGCGCGCGCCATCGCCTCGGTGACCCTGACGAATTTCCCCGACTTTTCCCGGACCACGAGATACTTGATGCCTTTAGCGTTCGCGAGCTGCGAGTCGACCAGTTCGCGCATCTGCTCGAGCACGATCTGGCGCAGCGCCTCACGGGCCTGTTCCTTACTGATGGTGGCCCGATTCTTGGTGCCTTTGGGCTTCCCGGCGCCGGCGCGCTTTCCTCCACGTGGCATTTAGGTTGATTTCAAAGATTTCAAACGGGTTACTTCTTCAGCAGGTCTGGCGGAGGCGCCTTCCGGGTCGCCTTGGTCCAATTCGATTCTCTGACGTCAGACATAGCGTAATCCTTACTCAAAATACATCTCCATCAGTTCGAACTGCGCCGTCCCACCGGTCACCCATACGCCGTGCCCGTAAAAACAGCCACCACCCGCGGTGAAGCCGACACTCCCCGGATGCGCCAGCGTATGCAGCCAGCCGGCCATGGCTTCGGCATCGACACTCGGACCGTTGCCGTAGACGCTCGTCCAGTGGCTTGGTTCCATCGGAACCCGCACCGTGACGCTTTCAGGAAGCGAGGCCAGTGGGAGCGAGGTGCTCGGCCACCAGCGGGCATACGGGTCGTACCAGTCGTTCCCGGTGGCCCAGAGGATCGGCCGGATACTCGCCGGTGTGGGGCAGGGATTATCGGGCCCGAAGCCGTAGAGGAAGAGCGGTGCGCCTGTCGTCACAATGCGAGCCGTGAATACCAGTGTGGTGGCCTCGAGCAGCGAAGGAATCACGCCAACGCCTGGCTTGTGCTTGTTGGCTTTCTTCGCTGGTTTCGTCAAGACATAGCCGGCGCCATTAAGGCTCCATGTCAGGTAGCCCTTAGGGGTATTAGTGAGCCGCGTGGACCCGTAGGTCGTCCAGTGATCAGCCGACAACGGGACATTGACCACGGACTGTGCCTGGACGGCACACAGCCAGAGACCCACGATCCCGCCGATCAGGAGAGAGCGAAACACCAAGGGGAGTCTCCAGTGTGCATGAAAGAGATGGCTGGAAAGGCACTTAGGACGCGTCTGGAATAATTTTCGCGTGTAGTTCACGCAAGAGTGCGGCGTGACGTTGATTCCGGGCAATCATCCGGCAGGCCACACACCGCCACATGCGCGTCTTCACCTTCCCGCAGTCGATACACAGCCCGCGAGCGCGGCGCACCGCGCGGAGGCGTCCCACGGATTCGAGAATCACCCTGTCGCAGTGAGGACAGCGCACTTACGGCACCCCTGGGAGTGGCACTTAGGCATCCTCCGCAGGCGTGAACAGGGCTTCGAGTTCATCGGCACACTCGCTGCGTGCCTCACCGCTCCCATACCTAGACCCGGCTGTGACATAGTCGCGCTTCGCCTCGACTTGGGTCTCAAAGTCTTGCTCGGCCTGTTCTCGCCACGTGGCGATCAAGGCTCTCACACGTTCCAGCTCCACCTCTGGGGATAATGACGGAGGCTGCGACACCGTACCCTGGGATCGGGCGCAGCCATCCTGAAGTTCTTCATTCAAGATGTCTCTCAATTCCTCAGCCGTGACGAGCATCGCTTCCGGCCAGTCGTCTGGGCTGGTACGATCTGACAACTCAGCAACACGCCTAATGATTTGCTCAACTGGGACCTCCGCGCCACTCAAGGCAGCGAGTTCCGTCAGCATCCGTGTAGCATCGAAGGACTTCTCGCGCACACTAACAAGGGCTTCCCGAAGCCGTTTGTTCTCTTCCTGCAGGGCTTGCTCTCGGGCGAGGGCGTCAGTGGCTTTCACCCAGTCGCCAGTAGGATGCTGTGTCTCTTCAATCACGCCGCCGTAGCGCCCATTTAATTGATACCGCTGTAACGGCTCGGTCATATCAGTTCGCACCATAGAACGGCACCGCGTTGAACAACGTCACCCCAGTGGCGCTATTCTCCATCCCAAACGCCGTCACCGCATCGCACTTGGTTGGAAACGCCACCGCTTCGCTTGCGCTCGTCACCCATCTCGAACGACCAGCCCAAAACAACTTGTCGTCGTGACGCTGGATCACAAACGTGCCTTCCTGCCGCTGTAAGGGCTCGGTCATGATCGATCCTCTGGGGGAGCGGGCAAGGGCATCCAGTGCGTGATGTACCGCTCGTTGAGTTCTGCTTCTGTTTCTTGGAACAGATGCACCCACTTTCCTTCCGCGTTGCGCCAGCAGTCCGTCACGCGAAAGGCGTCACTCATCCCAAACGACATCGGGGACGCGTGAACCTTCATCCAGAGATCTACTGGTCGCCACTTGGGCACTTCAGTTGGTGCCGTCTCAATCGGTTGCCACGTCATATCGCCTCCAAGCTAATCGCCGCTCACGCCTCAGACACCCACTGCTACCGATGCCACGCCGGTCTCCGAAAGTTCCGCGTCGCCCGCTGGTCATCCCGGTCAATCCACCGGCG
>WUUC01088345.1_pt1 | contig 16288 bp, 37 predicted proteins | sample 6278441 | NCBI WGS metagenome assembly WUUC01 (sample SAMN13675441, study PRJNA597444) | soil metagenome | isolation source: soil | place: USA: Washington | collected 2017-10
CCAGGGTAATGACACCATTTGTGGTATAGGCGGCAGTGATAGGATATGGGGTCATACTGGAAACGACCGTCTCTATGGTGATGAGGGTAACGACAGCATCTATGGTGGGCCTGGGGGTGATTCCATTAGTGGAGGACCAGGCAAAGACCGGCTGCACGGCGATGGTGAATACGACGAGATTGCTGGAGACACTGGAGATGATAAAATCTACGGTGGGCTAGGCAACGATCTTTTAGACGGTGGCGACAACAATGACTTTTTGTTTGGCCAAGCGAACAATGACAACCTAATTGGGCAGTCTGGTCACGACGCTTTGTATGGCGGCGACGGTGGGGATTTCCTTAGGGGAGGTTCAGGTTCAGACTCCCAAAATGGAGGCTCTGGGTCAGATATCTGTCACTTAGACGGAGCTGATCAATCGCAAACGCACACGAGCTGTGAACAGATTCTACGCAGATAATGGAGTTTGTACCCTAAATGTCTGGGTTCCACGTACTACACCCATCTTGGTCGGCTGGTGCTACGGTAACAGCTAACAGTAATGCGTCAACTGATCTATCTGCATCCAACCTGATGCGCACCCAATTCACCTGGTTTTGGCGCTCAGCAGGGTTGTCAGTGAGTGGGACCCCTTTGCGGCTTACCTTTGACGCTGGTATCGCCAAACCATGGAACTTTGTGGCGCTGCTCTACACAAATGCATTTTCTGGAACGACTCGTGTTAGGTCAAATAATAGTACAGGCACACTATTTAGCGCACCTGCTTACGATAGCAACTCAGAGGGCACGTTCAACCTGCTATTCCCTGGCGACCTCTCTATGTGGCCAGATCGCCATGTGCTCTTTCGCTCTGCTACCACCCAAACGCACCGGTATATAGGGGTAGAGATCGTCGACGCATCGAATCCGGACCTCTACTTCGAAGCTGGGGTTGCATTAATTGGCCTAGCGTTTACACCGATAAGGGGGGCAGCTATAGGAGCTGGCATGGGGTATGATGATCCATCGGTAGCCATAGAGGTGGGTAGCGGTGAAACCATTGTCAGGCCAAAGCGAAGCAAGGCTGTGGGTAGGTGGACATTCCCGGATCAGACCCAAGCCGATGCAGAAATGTGGCGTTACCTGAACTTCGCTTATGGTAGTAAGATACCCGTTATCTTCAAGTGGGACCCACTCGATACCACATCGTACCAACAGAACCGGTTTGTCTACGGATTCATGCAGTGGAGGAGCGGCGGCGCAATTACCTATTCACAGGCAACAGCGAATACGCCAGGTGGCCTATATGACGTCGAGGTTGGCATTAAAGAGCTTTAATTATTCTTCCAGCTTAATTGTAACCCGCCTAACGGCTTTTTGAATCTCTACATAGCTCACGCCATACTTTGACTCCAAGTCAAACATGGCTTTATAGAAATCTCTCGCCATCTCGATGTCTAGCGCATCACTTTGTTTCATAATTCACCTATCCAACATTACCTTAGCCTCATGGGCGGCACACCGGTTGCAACCCCAAACATATTAGCAATAAATATGATAACGTAGATGACGAGCACCAAAATGACTACAATGCGAATAATTCGCTTTATAGTCGGATCCATAGGTGCCATACTAAGTAAATAGAGCCCAACCCCCACCACGATACAGAGGATCAATAAGCCTATCATTTGTCGCAGCCTCCGCTATCAAAGGCCTGGCCTCCTGTCCTAATCACACACACATCATCCTTCGCAAAAAACTCCTCCAGCGTCATATAAGGGTCTAGGGTGTTACCACCGTCTTCCTCTATATAATGGCTATCAACCGGGTCCCATTTGCACCCACGAGCGAATCCAGTCGCCTGGTGAATGTCATCACTCTCCCAGATGGCGTATATGTTATTTCCATAGATTTTAGAAGTAGGATCTACGCCCAAAGACGACTTGAACTGTTCAATCGCCTCGTCTTTGGGCAAGTCTATATAAATCCAGGTATACGACCCGACTCGTTCGCGGCTACCCAGCATCATATCCATAAATTCAGTCCACGGCATGAGCTTTTACCCTAAATTTAGACCACGAAGCATACTGCTCGCTCGCTCAGACATCTCGTACTCTGCAAATAGCCCACGTGAGATATCTACGTACTCACCTCGTGCTATTTCGTACAAGCCGCTTACTCCACCCTCCGTGGTAAAATAGGCGTCGTCGTGTTCCCACCTGCCAGCAAATTCAGCATCCCTAAAGATGCGTATGTCTTCAGCCTTGCCACAGAGGTAGGACAAGGCATCTGCCAAGTCAAAGATGTCGTGTACAAAAAACTCTTTCTTTACGGCGTTAACCACCATGAACTCCACAAGCAACTTCCTTTTTAAACGCTAATTGCGCATTCCATTCTTTCTAAGCCACTCTTCTGGTATCACATCACACTGCCCCCTCGCATATGGCGCATATGGATCCTCCTTAAGCCTTTTCATAAGGAGTCCCGCTACTAAAACAAGCCGTGCTGCTAAAAGGATAAACACAACGAGTGCAAAAATCCCCAGGATTGATAGCGCTGTAATCATGCATACTCCCCTTCCTTAATCATCACACGCCTAATAGCATTCTGAATCTCTACGTAGCTCACGTCGTACCTTAACGCCAGGTCAAGCATAGATACGCCACGCTTAAATTCATTGGCGATCTCGATATCTAGAGACTTAGATTCCACCATTACTCAACCCTTCTGCTCAAGGATCCGCTCTATACGTCGCAAGCAGTCATATATCCTCACATGAAGCTGTAAGGACTCGCTCAGAACCTCAGCTATGTCGTATAGGAACTCTTTTGAGGTACTTAAAGACTCACTTATGTGTTCTAGCTGATTAAATACAGAGGGAAGCATGGGGTCATCAGGAATATTAGACTCAGGCAGAACTATGTTGACTCTTTCCGCCTGCTCCCTTAGGCGCTCATACTCTGTCTTTTTCGGGCTTGCCTCGCCCATCTTATTTGTCCTTCGACATCTGGCCGAACTCGAACCCAGATGTGCATTGCTTGTTGAGGGGCTGATAGTCAACGACGAGGCGCTTTAGGGGCATACCATCGTGTTGCCACATCTCCGGCGTAAATTCCATGTTGAGCTGAAGCCCAAAGGCAGACATGTGCGGCAATTGCAGGTCTACCTGAAAGAGTTCTGGGGTGCTATTGTCATAGTAGCCAAATACCGTAGTCCTTCTCAGATCGCTCGAGTTCCAATCACATGGCATTGGCCGAGTAATCTTGTATTCTCGCTGCGCCACATATTCAGGGTTGATTTCGATTTCTGCGGCAAAGGCCCTGTAGCCGACAAGCATAACAAAGAGAATGAGGCCTAAAACGACAAAAGTCCTGCTTATGAACTGCGATGTACTTACTCGCATGCAACACCCCTTTTCACCCGAAACACGAAATCGATGTACACCATATTTATAGTCTCAGGGTTCTTTATTTCAACTCGAATAAAGGTCTTGCCCTCGCCGATCTCATCACCCTTAAGGCCCATAGTGTACGAGTTGTCTTGTGGCAAGTAGTAGGCGCCAGTGCCCCCTGGGGCAAGCACATCCATATAGACTACTTTGATGCGGACGGATGACATGTTGCCGTCCCAACAGGGAGGCATGCGCATATCGAACGGCTCTAGCGCATGCTCTCGACTGATACGCCGCTGATGGAACAGCGTGTATTCGTCAAGCTCATTGAGTATCGTAGGAGGGGCAGTTACATCCGCCGCACCTATAAGAAAAAAGAGTAGTACTAAACCGATACCGTAGGTACAGGTACGCATACCTCTTCCTCCTCGTCGTCATCATCAGGGACATCTGGAAAGACATCACAGGAGGGCAAAAGATTCGCTGCCGTATCAGCCTTCTTGATGAACTCTTCCCGATCAGGGAAGTATGTCTCTACGTCAGTGATGTAGCACAGAAGCTCGTAGATGAACTCCAGCATCTCCCGCTTCGCTCGGTCCCTTGCCGCATCCATTAGCTCTCGCAAAAGCTTCATCAGGCCAGCTAAGTCTGAAAATTTCCAGTCTACCTTTAGCGGCTTTTCCATGCCTACGCTAACTGCGTCAACAATGGCCAATAGAGCGTCTATTGGCAATAAAACAGCGAATCCAGGTATACGATGCGATGCGATGTTGTGGACAACTCGTAGGACGAATTTGAGCGTGTTTTTCTTACTCTTCACAAATTACCCCTGCTAATTTATTAAAATGGCTGAACTAGCCAGTTATTTGTCATCGGTAAGCCCGAGCAAGTAATCAACGCTAACCGCTAATGCTCCAGCAAGGCATACAATGTTCTCGATATTAGTTACCGGACGAAGCCTAATTTCGTGCCTGCTGATGGTTGCCTGAGAAACACCGCTTTTCTTAGAAAGGTCCCTCTGTGACCAACCAAGCTCTTCTCTTGCCATTTTTAGGCGCTCTGAAAATATTTCGTTGAGACTGTCACCCATCCTGTCCTCCTTTATATATAACATGATACATGCGTGAATTTATTTTGTCAATATGTCATTTTACCCCTTGCAAGTGACTCACGCATGAGTTATACTCCTATTAGTTGATGAGGAGGACACAGGGAAGGGAGGAGAAGAAGATGGCTAGCACCAAGAATAATCGCAGCAGTTATCAGACAGCACGAGCAGGGTGGCGACCTGAAAAGACGAGTGATCGCAAGCTCGCCAAAGACATTGTAGCCAGTATCGAGGCACATGCGGAAGTGGGAACGGTGAAGACTGCGGCGGACTACACGAATCGCAGTGAAGTGATCACGCTCGTTGAATCGATAATGGAGGGTTAAGCCATGTTGGTCAAAACACTAAATGAAAAAGAAATCGATCTCTACTTGGACGCACCATTTTGCTTTTCTATCTTTTACGACCCGCGAGGCATTTATCTTCATACAGGGGGCCATTATAGCCGTGCATTCTGGCATGATGACGACTACCTATTTTATACAATATTCGAAAGGTTCAAGCTTGCTACTATAAGGAAAGAAGGATCGTTTGATTTCTGTAATGAGCTTCATCAGCTTGAAGAGTGGCGAGATGATGTGGTTAATAATCCTGACATCCCTTTTTAGCCGATGAGAGAGGCTCTCGGTGGGCAGCCGAGAGCCAAAACGACGCAACCAAGGAGAGACTCTATTATGACACAAGAACAGAATAAACACTACGCAAATCTGATGGCCAAAATCGTTCGTGCAAAATTGGGTGATGGGCAAGACGCCAAAGGTATCTACGACGAATGTGAACCTGAAGTAAAAGCATACATGCAGTGCATATTCACGGCGTGTGAACTAGGAATGCTGACTGAAGAGGGAGCGTAGTCATGACATACGAACAGGCAAAGCACGATGCCGATTTGATGCTCGAAGTGATCCGCCACAACCTGATGACTGGCGGTAATGCGAAACTCGCTTATAATGCATGCGAGCCTGAGGTCCAAGTACTGATCTGGTGCCAGCTCACACACACCGAGAAACGCATGCTGGGCGGCATAGACGAACCTGATCCCTTGCAATTAGCACTGCAAGCCTTAGCGGTGGAGCGTGAAGCCAGACAGCTAAAAAAGGTCTGCCATATGGACGATGAGATGACGGCATCGGCAAAACGTTATTACAGCTTACTGACAGCGGCGTAACCACACAGGGGCGAATATTCGCCCCATAAGGAAATAGATTCATGAAAGAAACGAGTCAAGAAGTCAGAGATGCTATACAGGCCATAGCAGCATTAAAGGACACTACAGAGAGTAGGCTATTCGTCCATCCCACAACTCCAGAAATCCTAGAGATCAGGGACTACATACGAAAAACACATCGTGTAGTAGACTTGTACCCCTATAAATGGGATGGGAGTTCTCTCGGTGTTCGAGTCAGTGATGCCGAACTAATTGAATTTGGCGCTTTGTGTGCGGCTATTGTAGTGGTGACTCTGTGTATTCTTATGTTTGCCACAATTTTCACTTTGGTCTAATCGCCCCTCAAGGAGACGATGATGCAAACTGTATGGGTTCTAACAACAGACGAATACCCCGATTTTCACGTCCTCGGCGTTTTCACCTCAAGAGAAAAAGCCGAGATAATGGCAGAAAAGATAGGAGGGTGTGATATCCAAGAGTGGGAAACAGACCCATGGATAGAGCATGTCCGTTAAGATAGGAAGCCATCCCTTATCAAAATGGAGGGAAACGGAGGTGACGATGGAATTTGATGAGGACCCAAAGCGTAGAAGGTTGGATAAAGAAATCTTATCCACATTACTCGATGCTAACCGACCTCTGAGAGTGAGTGAGATTGCTCGGCAGTCGAATTTAGAATTCCCTCTTGTGTACAAGAGGCTCGTATATCTTTACGGCTTTAAGATCGCAAAGCCACAGCGTTTTACGAACCTTATGATGCAGAGATGGTATGTGACAAAAGAGGAAAGCAAGTACCTAAATGAATTAAGGAAACAGGAAGATGCGACTTGTAGCAAATGAGGCTGACTATGGAAGCGTCCTACTTGCATTAATACGTCATGGGCCCCTTACAACCAGTGAGATACCTGAAAAGATAGATCTGGACCAACCTTTAGTATATCAAATACTTGTTGACCTCCACCTTGACTACATGGTGGCCGCAGAGGGAGAAATAGGTCATAAAACACAAAGGTGGTGCATAACACAAAAAGGCAATGAGTATGTAGACAAATTTCTAAAGAATCTGGTCATGCAGAAAACCAGTAGCTCCAGCGTAGGCTCAAATCTCTCAGACGACGGGACCGCATCCGCCACACACCGAATGGAGACTGTATCCACAGGACAAGAGTCTAGCGTGGAGATCACGCAAACTGCCAAGGGGTCGAGGGTCGCCGTCAAAGTCTACCATGCCGATCCAAGGCAAGCAGGAATTGACGCCGTTAACCTGTACGAACAGACGATACGCCAACTTAAGGAACGCAACTTATGACACCCGATCACTACGCCTACGATTGCCTAGAAACGCCTTACATTCAGCAGGAGGACATAGAGATACACTACGAGGATGGCATGGCTGTAATCGTCTGTGCGGTCACAGAATTCGAAATAGCTAGGCTCTCAGCCTTAATAAGCGTCGATGATATTCAAACGATCTTTGCGCTACTCAACAAAGCTTTTAGGGATGGGCGTTCGGAAGGGAGAGAAGAAGTGAGGGGCGACGTCCTACGTGCCCTGTGTCTATAAATATGCAGTCGAGGGGAAATCGCCTGAGAATTGCTACTTTCCCCTCGACCGTCATGCGCCCTAGCTCCAAGCTAGAGAAGTGGGATGCACAACCCTACAACCCACCCATGCTACTACGAGTAGCAACTTTATTCTGCCTAATCCACGCCATTTCTGCAAGCCAAAAAACATCGTGCACATAAAAAAAAGTCGTGCTAGAATCTCCGCATACGGTTCCTGCTCCAGAGAGAGTCAAGGGGCACTCGTAGTGCCCCATCCCGCCTTACATCAACGTCATCTGAGACATTGCATCCCGAACCACATCAGACGGCATATCCTTTAGCTCTGCTGCCCATTGTACAGGGATGTCCTCAACCGACTTGTAGTTGCCTCTACCCCAGTGACTCAGTACCCATGCCTCGATATCCTCTAGACTGACACCAGTATCGTTTTGCACCCTAGTCATTTCGATTAGCCAGGGATTCGGCTGTGCTTCTGCTGACGACTTTGGCTCATCTACCACCTCTGGGATATACTCACCCTCGCTATACTCACCAGTCATCCAATCAATCAGTTCATTTTGCTGCTTACCGTCAAGAGTTCTGGCTGTAGACTGGCCAAATTTATCACGCCAGAACTCTTTTAAAGTTTCTTTATCACAAGCATACTCATGCATCAAAATTTTAATGTAGGCACTAAATATCTCATAGGGCAGTGCCTCCATATTTTTGAGTTGCTCTATAAGCAAACTGCACTCCGAAGTATTCAAACGGCCTTCTGAAATATGGTTAACCAAGACACGTTTATGCCCATCACGTATGCCTAGTCTCTTCAGCTGGCCATAGAGCACACCCAAATGCTTCTCAGTTGGTGCCGCCTCACCATAGGCTGGCTTACTGGCTTCTTCCTCAGCAGCCTTTCGCTCTTGCTCTGACATGGCTGACAAAACCTCATCGGCCGATGCAACGCCAGTACCGAACAATCCATACCCCATTGCAGCGAGTGCTCGGCCCCAAGCTGATGTCTCACTATTCTCAAATGGGTTTGTAGAGTCTACTCCAGATCCCCCAACCCCCACCTTGGCATGTCCAATGGTGGTACCATAAAGCGATGACGTAACGGTTGCTCTACATAAAACCGAGTCCCCAATCGTGACGTATTCAGTATAGATATCTAGGATAGCACCCAAGCCTCTATGCTCATCTCGTGCCATCTGTAAGCGACCGTCAACGGTCATATACGGTGATCTGATAGACACATAATCAGTTTTCTGACGAGTGCCAATGTTTTTATTCTGTGGTATTAATGTAACAAATTCACGGTAGGGTGCAGGTGTTTTGGCAACTGCATGTTGACATGCCTGCTCAGACTCACGAATCACTCTTTCCTTAGCCGTCTCTGCCACTTTGAGTCTCCTTGGTTCTAGACTATTCGCCCACTATCTCTAGGCCTTGCTCTTGCTCAATGAACTGCCCTAAGTAGAATAGATGCTCAATCATCCCCCTCTGAATGTTTTGAAAATACTGCTCTTCTGGCCCCATGGTAAGCGACATGTCCATCAACTTCTCTAGGGAATTAATGGCGGAAAGGACCTTATTCTCGGTATAAATCAGCCAGTAGAGGCGAGAAAGGTCGTCTCGCTCTAGTGTCTGCCCATCGTTTTTCTGCATGCCAATAGCCGCTCGCTCCGCAATACGTGCACAGATTTCGTCCTTCCACTCCTGGGTAATATGGGGGTCGTAACGGTTACGGATCTTACCCATCACCTGCTCTTCAATTCTGCTCATTGCTTCACCCTTTCTACCTCAAAAACAAGGCCACAATCCTCATTCATGCAGCGCCCTATGGTGTAGAAGACCTCCATGCAACCCCCACACTCTGGGCACTGGTTACTGTAGGTGCGCTTCTTATTCACCCTCTACCTCCATCTCTTGGATAACCTGCCTAACTCGTTCTCTAATAACGACTTCCCTCCATGGACACCCTATATTCTTATCCAGATACCGGCATATGCGTCTGTGTATGCCAGCCATGTCCAGCCCTACCTGCTTGGCCGTCTTGCTATATGACCCAGACTCAGCGAAGACGGCCAGTAACTCCTTCATCTCTACCTTTTGCTTTCCCATAAATACCCCTTCGGTAATGCCAATACTCATTAACCTAATAGATAGTAATATTTTTTGATCAATAAATCAACACTTTTTTATTGAATTAATCAAAAATTAGGATTATGATGTTTTGTGTGGTAGAGAAACAGCGACAAGATAGGAGAATAAAATGCCGAGGTTTTCAAGTACGATCCGTGAAATAGGACCTGTCTATTTCCCATTATATAGTGGTACAAGGGTCATGATGATGCCGATCAGGCTTAACGACCTGGAGTCAACCATGCCTAAGATGGTCTCTAAATACCACGCCCTTGTTGCTACGCTGGTCAAAATGGCCCCAGTTCAAACAGGGATTGGCTATCTGACAATCGACGAGAAAGAGGTCCTACGAGGCCAGACACATAGACAGCCTGGTATCCATGTGGATGGGGTGGGGCCTGACGGAGGCTTCGGCTCATGGGGTGGTGGCTCATGGGGGCGTAGTGGCATGGTCACTGCCTCGACGAGGTATGGTTGCCGTGCATGGCAGCAGGAGTTTATTGGTCAACCACTACCCAATGGAGATTGCTCCAACTTGGCTGGGCAGTGCATCCCTGCATGTATAGTTGGTTTGCAGCCAAACACTGCGTACTGGCTAAACGGCATGACTGTACATGAAGGGGCCCCATTTGATAGCACGGCTAAACGGCAATTCATACGGATCTCGATGCCGTCAGATGCTCCGTGGTACGTGGGTTATACAGAGAATCCGCTTGGTGTTATGCCAACTGGGCCAATACATCCGCCTCGGCCGGCTAGATTCATGGAAGGGATGAACTAAGATGGATTGGTCACTAATTGTATTATTCCTCTTTCTGCTACTATCCGGCTTTCTGACCGGATGGGGCTTCAATATGCTATTCTTCCCATGTCTATAATTTAGGAGAGTACGCCATGTCTGAGTTTAGAATGCACTACACCCGCAATGATGGGTCATCCCAGTACCTAATCTTTAGCCCAGCATTCGACATCTTCAAAATGTTAAAGGAGGTTGAACGATTCAAGACCATAGTGCTAAATGCGAGGCTTGAATTTAAGCACCCAGAACTAGGATGGACAGAGATGGAAACGGATAATCTAGACGAGGATGAAAGTGGAGAGGCGTGCCTTAGGCAAGGATGAAGACATTTTACTTGAATGGGCCGTGCAAATAGTACCTCCCTTCTATGGGACCTGGTATGATGGGTCCCAATAGTACTCTACTGCGTTGGATCTTCCTCTTCTTTTTTTTTTGTTTCTTCGATCTCCAGTCTAGCCAGAATTCTATATAAGGAGTTTTGCATGGCTCTTAGCTCAGACTCCATTTTCCCTTGTAGCGTCCTTATCTCAGATTCAATCTTCACATGTATAGAGTCAATTTTTGAGGCATTGGCTTCTATCCTAACAGCTAGGGCCGCATCCTCTCTCTCCATCCCTTCTATTCTGCTCAGGACAAGCAGACGCTCTTGCACCCATGGACTCTCTCTTCCCATCATGGTCCTGAGTTCGGTTTCACCAGGAGAATTTATCCAGTCTATAACAATCAGTAAAGACGCAGCTAAGAGTGCTCCTATCACATACTTTCCCGCATCTTCAATAAGGCTTCCCATCATCTCTACCGCCACAGGGCTTGCGAGCTAAAATGCTAATTTGTTAACGCCGTTAACAAATTTATTTTCAATAGTTTGCACATAGTCCCACTTAAGTGTAACAGATATGCATTTAAACCGCTAGAATAAACCTCCCCTTATACCCATCTCTCCTGGTAGCCATATTGTCTCGTAACCAAAGTGGGCCATGAGCAAAGCTTCTGCCCTATCACTACTCGGCTCTTTGCCACCTGGACGCATCAGTAAATGGGTATGTTCAGGATATAGCTCACGAACCTTTTCAACCGACTCTTTTTTGTTTTTACTGAGCTTGTAGTATGACTTCCATTCTCTAGAAGTAACAAAATCAATCCTGTTGGCACGTCTCTCTATGACACTTTGCAAGAGACCAAAGTTGATTAGCATCGTTTCGATCCCTTTACCAGGCTTCAGAATCTGGCTTTCCATCACAGCTATGTTGGCAATCGGCCATTTCTTCGTTCCCTCCAGCATCATCTGAGTATTTATAGACTGCTTTTTGCCTATATCATGTGTGATGCAGTCTATAACTCTCATGTCTACAATATTGCCATCATCGCTTCGTTCAACGTAGAATACGCTGCCTTTTTGCCCAGGGTCTACGCCCATGATCCTACACTTCATGCTGCCCATATGATTTAGTCCTTAGAGTATGCCTATAGATTATGACCATGTCGTATGGTTGGTTCTATCATCAAATAATAGCTTCTGTGCTATCTTGCATCTATACCACCACCAATCGGCGAAGAACCCAGACTCAAACGCCTCTATCCACTCATCCTCTGTACAGTCTTTAGTGAGGCTTTTATAATAAATGCCGTCATCTAGTAAGTCTAGCCATACAGGTAGCATGACTACCCTCCTCATTGATCCTTAGTCTCAGCGCAAATATGTACATCTTGAGTCTTTAGCTCAGCTTCATTTAGGACACACTCTACACGATACAGTATGGCAAGCTCGGCAAACTGTGTCATCGAGCGGCTACTAGAGTCTAGATAGACTGCCCTCTTTAGGTCATGGTATAGCTCTTCTGATATCCTAATACTGATCTGTTTGCGCTTTTTTTTCAATTGACATCCCTTCGTTATAGTGCTATTATTTTGCTGTCATTATGATAGCACATAGAAAGCGAGTAGACAATGTTAAAAGCGCCTTTCGTTTATTTCGGCGCCAAATCCAAGGTGGCATCGGTAATCTGGAACCGCTTCGGCAATGTGCCAAATTACGTTGAGCCTTTCTTTGGATCGGGCGCAGTGTTACTAGGTCGCCCACACAAACCGAATATCGAAACCGTAAACGACCTAAGCGGCATGATCTGCAACTTTTGGCGAGCAGTGAAGGGTGACCCTGATAAGGTCGCTGAGTATGCCGATTGGCCAGCGATCGAGAGCGACTTACATGCCAGACACTACTGGCTTATACAACAGAAGGAAAGCTTACAGGCAAAGCTAGAGGGCGATCCAGACTACTATGATGCAAAGGTTGCTGGGTGGTGGTGTTGGGGCATGGCTTTATGGATAGGCGGGGAATTCTGCTCAGGCAATGGGCCATGGCATGTAGTTGATGGGCAAATGGTGAAGGCTGATGATAAAGCATCGGCAGGGGTCGCAAGGAACCTAATTCATCTAAGCTGGCATGGCCGTGGCATAAGAAGAAGAATGCCTCAGTTAAATCATCAGGGGCAAGGGATAACTAGACAAAGGATAAATTTGCACCACCATGGACACGGATTGCTCAGTCAAGAATCAAACGGCAATATCCAATCATGGCTTCAAACGCTCTCAAAAAGGCTCAAATATGTAAGAGTGGCATGCGGAGACTGGAAGCGAGTGTGTGGACCTACTCCAACTTACCATAATGGCCTAACTTCTGTGTTTTGTCTCCATCCAGATACATTAATACGCCTTCAAAATGAACAATTCTTGCCTATATGGCAAATTCAACCCGGTGATATCTTACATAGGAACAGGAAAGTTCTTCGTGTCATGACCCGGAAACATGACGGTGACATATTACGCATTACAGTACAAGGGACACCAACATCTATAAGACTCACAAAGGAACATCGCATCGTGAGGATACCTGGGAGGACGACTGCGAGACAAGACTACAGGGAAGACGACAAATTATGGAGTAGCAGGGAGATTGTTGAGGCCAGAGATCTGTCAATTGGTGATTATGTCTTAATCCCTCTAGGTGGGGAAGAAAGGGAATTTAAGTGGAAATGGGAAACAAACGTCTTACCACAAGGGATAATGAAGAACCCTGTAATCTTTAATCCATCAGACGAGTTATGGAGGCTATTGGGTTACTATGCGGCAGAAGGCCATATTGTTTGGAAAAATAAGAAACCTTTGAGCGTTACGCTCACATTTGGGAGACATGAGGATGAAACATATGTCAAAGATGCTTCAAATATATTTTTAAATTCGTTCGGAATTATGCCTACAAGAAGGCATCCACATGACTCTGTTACATGTTTACACGTAGGTTCAACGGCCGTCGCCCGTTTTTTTGCAAGATATGTGAGAGGTCACGCAATAACGAAAACTCTAAGTCAAGATATTATGACAGCAAATATAAAACAGCAGGAGGAATTATTACGCGGATGGTTGCGCGGTGATGGAGGCCTATGGTTGGACAGTCGGAATAGAGCAAAACTAACTGGCACATCTGCGAGTCATTCACTCGCTTGGCAAATGTATACTATCGCTCTGCGATGTGGACTAAAACCATCATGGAAATTTAGAGAAAATAACATTGATGTGTATTTTGCATCTGAGGATGCTAGAAAATTAGGATGGTATGTTCCAGCGAAGAAATTTAGGTCCACAAGGAGAATTATAAATGGCCATATCCTATCAAGAGTCAGAGACATCAAGTCAGAGAGTTATCATGGAGAGGTTTATGATCTAGATGTTGATGGTGATGATCTATTCCCCGTTCCGTTTGTGCTTGTACACAACTGTGACCCACCATATAGCCATAATGCGACGAGAGATAAGGTATACGAAGTAGACAGCTTCGATGTAGCCGACGAATGCCGTGAGTGGTGTATCGAAAACGGCAACAATCCCCTTATGAGAATCGCTTTGTGCGGATACCAAGGCGAACATGAGGTGCTAGCAGAGCACAACTGGGCCCCATACGTATGGGAGACAGGAGGTGGCTATGCCAACCAAGGTAAGGGGCAAGGCAAAAAGAATGCCAAGCGTGAGATCATTTGGTTTTCGCCGCACTGCCTAAAAGACGACCAGCTTAAATTATTCTGAGGTTATGACATAGAGGCAATATAAATGAAGCACTGGAAGGTCATGAGGGGCAAGCCCTCAATTGCTTTTAAGCGTGACACGCAGGTTATTTCCATTCGGATAGAAGAAGACAAGGTGGTGTTTACTGAGGGTTATGCTAGTAATTTCAACGTCCAGATGACTAAACAGGAAGCGATTGAAGCTTTGCAAGAGGCGATTGGTTGGATAGAGCGTCGTCGAAAATAAGAAGGGATAACACATGGCTGTATTTGTCGCAACCGTCGGTGCCTGCAAGACGATTGGCGTCAGTATCGTATATGACTACCTGACCAACATATTCTGTGCAGATAATCTAGATGAGGCCCAGCGTCACGCCAACAGGATGCACCTAGAACTTCGACCTGAATCCGAGGGTTGGAGTCAGCATAACGCCAGGCTAATTGAGGTCTCAGCTGAACAACTCGATGAGCTTAGGCTTGAGGCGAGACCTCAGTCCGAGATAACAGAACTGTAGAGCATATAGATGAAAGACGTTGACCAGGCAGTCACAGGCGCAACACTCATGGCCGCATGGCTCTTCTTATTTGCGGCATCAGCACTTATTTGGGCACCAGGGACAAATGGAACAAACAAAAGTATAGGAGAATTTCTCATGATAGGCTGTGCATATTTCTATGGATACTGCCATGCGCATGCATTACCATGGGTTGACAAGCTGATGAGGAGATTCAGATGAACAAAAACATTAGTGGAATCTTTATCCCTGGAGGAATTGGGATAAGCCTAGTTGGCATAGGATATTGGTTGCTCGAATTCGGATGGTTCGTTGCCGGATCAGTATCACTACTTATTGGATTCTACTTTATCGGGTATCAACATGGAAATTCATATCCTTGGATTGAGAAGATGACCAGGAAAATCAAATGAGCAAGATTTCGGTTGAGGCAGTAACTGGCTGTGCCATGATCATAATATCTATCTTACTGATAGCATTTGGATGGCACAAAACAGGTCATACGGCAATGCTGATATCAACATTCTATCATGGATTCCTAGCTGGAAGAGACTACAAAGAAAAACTATTTCCCCTAATTGAAAATACACGAAGGACAGTCAAATGAAAATAAAGTTCAGTGGTATCCTATGTGGCAGCAATGTGGAGTTTAACCGAATTGAGTTAAGGCAGCTCAGAATGGCTGTCATCGAGATTACGTCTAGTTGTTCGAACCCCGTTTTAACCAGAGACCAGGTCATAGAGCTTCGTGACTTTCTTAGCGCCGTAATTGCCGACACGTACCTAGCACCTTACTTAGATGATCTAGAAGAGAGATAGCTTATGCCATTTAGAGAGAATCTATTAAACGTGCTTGTTTTGTTAGCGTTTTCAGCTCTATCAGTATACTTTCTTTTTGATACAAACAATTTTCGAGTTCAACTTTGGATATGTTCGCTTTGCATTTCTGGGATAGGGTTGTGTCTGTATCTCCTTCTAACCTGATTTATACTAGAATTACAGGAGTTGGCATCCAAATGAAAATCGACATCCTATTTATAGATACTGACCTGTATCTGATCACCATTGACGAAATCCCCATTGGCCCTAATCCTGTCACTATAGGAGAGGCGATCATCATCAAGAAGTGGCTGCAAAAGAATGTGTGTAGACTTGAAGGCTTTTTCAGGCAGCGAGAAGGAATCCAAATTCTAAGGGAGATGAAGCTATGGAGCGAAACTAGGGGATGAAAGACGACATCGTGATTCTATCAATTGGCGTCTTTATAGGCATGCTGTTAGTCTCAGGCATAGTCGCTATAACGACAATTCCAGACCAAACAAGCCATGTACCTGAGATAATAGAGAACACAGAGACAAAATACTCTGATGAATACTGGCCAAAAGAGGGAGTACCGTATATTTCTGGCCCTACCATCGAAACTCAAGACTACGAACCTTGGATGGGTGTACCAACATGTTGGTGGACTGGTGACCCTGACTGGCCTATAACCTGTCGTACATATACCCAGCCAGATACCAAATTCTCCGATGACGTAATTAAGGAGATCATTAGGTTACACAAAGCAAACGGAGGGGGATA
>WUUC01120635.1_pt1 | contig 16285 bp, 21 predicted proteins | sample 6278441 | NCBI WGS metagenome assembly WUUC01 (sample SAMN13675441, study PRJNA597444) | soil metagenome | isolation source: soil | place: USA: Washington | collected 2017-10
CTGTTTTGTACCAGGTATCAATTAAGAGATTTTCTATTGATTCCATTTTCTTCCTCCTAAGAAGATTTTCATTTCACATCAAACGTATGATTTAAACAATGGTTATCAGAAAGCAAAACCTGATGTCTAAAAGCTATTTATCTATGCATAAACCACCTTAAAATGCTTTTAAAAAACTTCGGAATGCGATCCAAATCTTGCCAAATAAAGACTGCATGTATTTTTGTCGACTTGGTAAATTAAAAGAACGTCATTTTTTACATGACACTCTCTATAGTTAACATAATTTCCAACTAAACTATGATCTTTCTTTGAGGGATGCAAAGGTTCTTCTTTAGACAGTATTGATATGACATCATATAGTTCTTTAATGATATCTTTTTTGTGTTGGTATTTTTCTAAGTCTTTTTTGAAAGATTTGGTCGGTACAATTTCAAGCATTTGGATCTAATCCCATATCGGCCCAAAAATCATTAATATTTTTATAGCGCGTAAGATTTTTGTTTTCTTCGATATCTTTCATTGCCTTTTTTGTTTCAGCGTTGGGCTCGGAATGAGGAATATTAGGTCTTACAAAAGACATAATAAACTCACTGATAGTCATTTTTTTCTTAGCCGCAATCATTTTAATGTAGGTTCTTTCCTCTTCGGAAACGTCAACACTAATTTTTATTCTATGAGCATGTGGCTGTGCACCCATAATTCCTCCTTATGGTTTCATGATTCATTATAGCCGAATAGATATCATTTCGTCAAGTGGACATGTATACATGTATACATGTGGACAAGTAGACAGGTCAATTATGCCAATTATGCAATCAGTATTTGCACAATTGGCCTATTGGAAGGCAATGAATTTCCGCATTTTTTACGCAACTGATTGGAAAACGAGCGAATCTTTCAGAGTAAACCAGAATAAAGTCTTAAAGGCGTTGAGAGGAAAATCGAGTTTTGATTTAATCGTTGTTGTTCAGAGTTTTACGATGAATGGGGGTGTCTATTTAAAGGTAATGATTATTTATTGAAATAAATGAAATTTTAGATGATAATTTTGATTCACATTAAACTTTTATTTAGAACTATGCGTACAAGCTGCCCAAATTGTGGATCAAAGAGATTTGTCAAAAATGGCATCAACAGACATCTTGAACAAAACCACTTATGTAAAGATTGTAGACGTCAGTTTGTTTTAGAGCTATAACAAACCAAATATCAGTAATAAAGTTGGCTGGATTATCGAAAACAGACAAAGCAAATAAAGCAGAGGCAAATAAGCTGCTTATCGAAAAACTCAAGCGGTTTCAAGAAAAAGGCATTATTATTGACTATCCGAAAAGGATAAGAGAACAAGCAATTCTACGAATAGGGTAACCGTTATGAAAAACGTCGTATACCCCCCGTTTAAAATCTTGCTTTTCCTTGAAAAATAGAGCTCTAGCTTTTTTCAAAACATCTAAAAATCAAATACTTATGTGTTTTTAATAATATTCTCTAATTTTTCTTCGAGCAGTCGCATATTTTTCTTTAACAAATATTAAGCTACTTAAAATAAGGTACATGAGTTGATTTAAGGGTTTAACTTATAGCGTTTAAGGTTTTAACTTAGTCTATTTAAGGTTTTAACTTAGCTTTTTCCTAGGAGAAATCGTCCATTAAGATATTAAGTCATTAAGACATTAATATCGGGCTTCGCCCCCGCCTTTAGGGGCGGGGCAAATCCCTCTAAAACCAGAAACTAACATCCTATAGATACATTCAAAGGAAGATTGTTATTTTAGCAATGAAGCGACTTTCCACCCTAAGCTATTTGTCATCTAAACTCTAAATCGTCCTGTATGCAAAATTAGAGGCCTTCTTGGCGATTTCTTAAGATACTAGCCAAATCAGCTTCTCTCATTTCATATCCACGACCTGACTTTGCTAAAAGAGTTATCATAGCTTCCGTATCTCCACTACATGCTTTGTCAAAAAGACTATCAAGAAATTTTTCTTTCTCGGCTTCTTCGGCCTCAGTTTGCAAATTTTTTGGCGAAATTTTTTTCTGAATTGCCATCTATCTCTCCTTAAGCGAATGTTTGTTTTTGAGACAAGTACTGGTACCAATTAAGGAGCATAGGGGGGTATCTATTTTCTAGCGTTCTAAATGGCTTGGAGTCCCTTGCGTTTTAAATGGTAGGGGTTCGTGCGTGCGCATGAGAGAGTTCGGAAACCTTCTATGCTTCATGACACATATTTTCTAGTTCTTGAGTAATAGCCTTCATTTCTATGAGCAATATTCTTTGTTGCTCTCTCTCTTCTTCTGCTTGAATAGTTAGCCTCCCATGAGTCTTAAGCTTTCTGGAATGACCAAAATGCATCCGACAACGATTACTTTCTTTCATTGCAGGCTGCAGGCATGGACCTCCATTTTTAGTGCGGCATCTAGCTCCGCATTGTCTTATTCCCTCTATTGGCATAATGAATCCTTTGGTGGAATGACGGTTTGCATAAGAGCTGGCCCATGCCCGTTATAGTTGTAATTCACTGTAATGTTTTGGGTTGTTCCCACCGAGCGTTTCTTTTGTAATTGAATCATTGCTTCATTGCAGAATTTTAGAAGCCTCAACCCTAACGCTTGGTCGTCTTTGAAACTGTGAGATAGCAGCTTGATTCCTACAAGATGGCTAGTAATAATCTGTGCTCCATAGAGCATTTCTATTGTATCTTTGGGGTCAATCCCTTTCATTAGAGCAATTACTCCCTCTAGTTCTTCATTTGAAATAGAGCAGCTACTTATCCCAAAAGATTCGTGATTTGCGTAGATAGTCTTTGCAGCTTCAATAATGAGTATCCTGGCTGACTGTTCATCTGTGGAAAAAGCCTGTACTAAAGGAGCTAGCTTCCTTGGAATTGTAATCTCTTTCATAGGGGACATGCCTTTTTTTAAGGGAACGCCATGCCATTAAGCCCAGCAATAGCCTGATTCCTCTGCTTTTTTCCTATAGACCTCTTCTTGCTTCTGCTGTTTGATGAGGTTTGAATAAGCCTGCTTTATTCCTTGCTCATTGCCTTTCGACTTAGCTTCACTAATCTTTTTGACTAGATTTCGCATCCGAAGAGAACGTTTGTGATTAAACTCTCTCACCTTTTCATAATCATAACAATCCCAACTATTCATGATTTTACCTCAATGATTTCAGGTTGAATGTTTCCTTCCACTATTTTGATGTTATTGATTTGGCCTTGGTTGTGATTGTAGTTCACAGAGATTATCTGTGCCCCTTTGGTTCTATATTTCGTTAATGTCTCTAAAACTTTGTGTCCAAACTCAAACAACTCCATCATTGAGTTGCTTGAGTGTTCTTTTGCAGAGTCTTCTAATCCTCTGATGTACGTTATTGCGAATTGACTGGCTAATGCTGCTTCTATAGCATCTCTTGGTTGTAAAGATTCAATAAGATGAATCACCATATCTACTTGTTCTTCTGTTGCTATAGCTTTAGGCTTGCCCTTAGCCCATCCATATTTTAAATCATAATCAGATGGATTCTTAAGCTTATATGCTCCTTTTACTGCACCTTTAATGATTTGTCTTATGACAGCATTGTTAGTGGGTGTTTTATTTGATTTTTCTAGATTGAATTCAGCTGGAACTGGGTAGTAAATTTCCTCTAAGTTTTTCTTTTTAGCCATAGACTCACTCTTTTTTATGCATTTCTAGCCAAGATTATTCGGGCTCCCACCTCAAGTGATTTTTATACATCAAACGCCATAAATCCAGCAAATACATGTTTTATTAAAAATACGCAAAACGTATACAATACTCCCGTTTACTGTAATGATATCTTGTGAGTTTAAAAAAAGCATGTTTGAGAGATGATACTTACATTTTTCGGAATCATTTTACTTATTTTTGTGATTGGCCTAACGATGAGATAGAAGCTTATCAGCTCTCTTTGAGCTGAGTGTTAATAACAGAGATAAACCTTTCAGATGTGACCTCTTCATCACAAATGATTGGGATGCCTTCCCAATGGTTGTGAATTAGATCAGATTTGAAACGTAATCTAGCAATAATTTGAATAAATGGGTTGGTGTTTCTAGCTATTTGAATAATAGATTGTGTAGCGGAAAGATCAGGGATAGAAATAACAAGTAATTTAGTCTGATCAATTTGTGCTTTTTCTAAAATATGGAATTGAGTAGCATCCCCAAATATTGTCTCAAATTCTTTCCCTTTAAGGGAAGATATCGTGTCTATATTTTGATCAATAATAAGTACATAATATCCTTTTTTCAGCAAATGCTTAGAAATTTTTTGGCCTATGGGACCAAATCCTACGACAACTGCCCTAGGAAGAAACAAAGACTTGCCATGCTTCGGTTCATCTAAGAATTCCACGGATAATTCTTTTAAAAGGTCTTTATCTTTTTTTAAGCTTCGTGAATGTCCTTTAAAAAATGTTCTGAAAATTTGGAATAAGAGGGGATTTAAGCCAATCGTAATAAAGGCACTAGCAACTAAAACATCAAAGGCATTGTCGGGAAGAATGCCAAGCTGACTACCTTCCTCCGCCAGGATGAAGGAATATTCACCAATTTGTGCGATGGCGAGTGCTACAGTAAGTGCTGTAGTTATTGGATAATTAGCTAGCTTTACTATGAAGAATGCGATTACGGGACGGATAAGAAGTAAAATAATTAAAATGCCAAAAAATAAGGAAAGATTATTCATAACAGCTAAGGGGCTAAAAAGCATGCCGACCGATAGAAAAAAAATGACGGCAAAAGCATCGCGCATAGGTAAAGCATTAGCAGCAGCTTGATGGCTCATCTCTGTTTTACCAACTATCGTTCCTGCAATGAAAGCTCCTAGGGCAAGAGAAACACCAAATAAATAAGAACTGCCAATTGCTATCAAGAATGTGCTGGCTAAAATAGCTAAAGTAAATAATTCATGGGACCTCGTTCTAGCAATGATCTTTAAGAGTTTTTCAATTATTTTTTCGCCAAATAAATGAACAAAGAAGCCAAGCATGGTTATTTTTAATAAAACCCACAATATTTGATAAGTAATATTTAAATTTGACGTATCAACTGAAGCTTGGGTAGGAGCTAATGCGGGTAATAAGAGAAGGCCGAAAACAGATATTAAGTCTTCCACGATTGTCCAACCAACCACAATATGCCCTTGTTGTGTATGAAGAAGTCCCTGATCTGTTAAAACGCGTACAATTACAACAGTACTAGAAACGCAAATAGCAAGCCCTACCACAAAACCTGAGATCCAAGACTCCCCTAAATATAGGCTGTAGATAGTCCCTGCTGCTATCGAAATAGTAGAAAGAAACAAAGCCCCTGGCAAGGCAATCTTTTTAACAGCTATCAAATCTTTCCAGTTAAAGCTTAAGCCAACAGCAAACATGAGAAGGGTTACACCAATATTTGCCAATTGCTCCGAGATGTAGACATCTGCCACAAATCCAGGAAAGTTAGGTCCGATTAGAAAGCCTGCTAATAAATATCCAATAATAGGAGATTGCTTAGCTTTTTGTGCTATATAGCCAAAAAAGCACGCTAATCCTAACCCTATTGCTAAAAGCCATATGATTTTTAATTCTTCCATAAATACACTAAAGTGCAATTTTAAATTTATTTTTAAATATACATATTGGTACGTAAATGTAACGCAATTATTTAAGGGGTCTTCCAGTCTTCAGTTCTTCTTTTCTTTTAGGAAATGGAGCTTCTCTATCATTTTCTAGCTCGTCTACAATCTTAGAGAAGGCTTCTTCTGCTAATGATGCCAAGGTCAGACCTGGAGTCCAATTTCTACACGACTCTTATGAAGTTTTTCTACGGACCTGTAATCACTCCAATTTACATGTTCACTCATACGATAGACCCTTCTAATGTAATCGGTTGGTTTTCTTTCCTAATATTCTTTATGTTCACCACCTGTCCTTGATTAACGTTGTATTGAACGCTGATTTGCTGTGCTCCTTTGCTTCTATATTTTTGATATGCTTCTAAGACTTGATGGCCAAATTCAAATAATTCAATCATTGTGGAACTGTTGGAATAGCCTTTTGAGGATTCTTCCATACCTCGAATGTAAGTGATAGCGAACTGGCTGGCCAATGCGGCTTCAATTGCATCCGATGGTTGTAATGATTCAATAAGGTGTACAATCATATCCATTTGCTCTTGAGAGGCTACAGCTTTCGGCTTAATTGAATTTCCACGAAAGTCCCACTGGCTGGGGTCTTTCAAATGATATGCTCCCTTCACAGCCCCTTGAATAATGCGCTTAATAATATCCTTATTCAATTGAATTTGCCTCATAGTATACTAAAGCAGCTAAGTCAATGATGGATTTTCAATAGACTTAACGTTTCTTAAAGTGAATTGAATTGAGAATACGTTTTAATGTGCCGTCATCCTCTTCATCATAAATGTCCCCAATAATTTCTTCAAAAATAGCTTCCATTGTTACAAGTCCTACCTTAGTATTTCCGCTGTAGACAATTGCCATATGGGCTCTTTTCTCTTGCATAACTTGTAAAGCAGAAAGCATGGGCATATTGATTGAAATTCTAATTGGGGTTCTTATGAGAGAAATCCAATTTGTCTGTCCTGTTTTCTGGAAGGCTAAAAATTCTTTAGCGTTGATAATCCCAATAACTTCATTATTTTTGACAACAGGTAAACGAGTGTGAGCAGAGGAGATAATAATACTTTCAACTTGTTCTGATGTTTGACTATCTTCTATATAAGTTACTTCTGACCATTCAACTAAAACTTCTTTAACTGTTGTTTTTTCAATTTTAAAAATATTAAGTACGTACTGCCTATTGGGGGCAGAAAGAACATTTAATTCAATAGATGATTCTTGTTGCGATGATTCTTCGTGAACCATGTGCTCTGCAGGAAATAAATTTACAATTTTCTTGGTAGACCATTCAAGAGCGGTTACAATTGGACCAATGAAACCGCTGATTAAATGCAACCAAGGGCCTGTTTTAAAAGCTAAAAAAAGGGGGCGCCTTAAAGCAAATGTTTTAGGAACCAACTCCCCAAGAACAACGCTAACATAAGTCAGTGGAATGACAATGATTAACATAGCCAAAATTTCTGCAAAAGATTCATTTATCCCAAAATTAGCAACTAACCATGGTGTAATCGTTTCTTCAGCTCCAGCTCCACCTACTGCTGCTGCTAAAGCCCCAACAAATGTGATTCCAACTTGAATAACAGATAGCGTTCTTTCTGGATTATCACGAAGAGAATTAAGTATTTTGGCTTTTTCATTACCTTGTCTTATAAGCTCTCGTAAAGATGGGCGACTAACGGCAATAAATGCTGTTTCAGAAGCTGCTAAAACAGCATTTATGATTAGACAAAAAATGATAATAAAAATTTCAATCACGATTCCCAAAAAGCATTTAAAATGTTAAAAATGTATAGCTTATAACGCCAATTATTTGATTGGACGTCCAGTTTTAAGCTCATTCTTTCTTTTAGGGAAAGGAGCATCTCTAGACTTTTCAAGCTCATCAACAGCCTTAGAAAAGGCTTCCTCTGCTAAAGACGCTAATGTCAGTCCAGGAGTCCAATACACGGCATTCTTAATATGCTCTATGACATCCTCAGAAATCTGGACTGTGATGCGCTGTTTCTTTGATTGTTTCGGTTTCCTTTGTGGTATAACCTCATTTTCTAAAACCTCAACGTCATTACTCACTACATTCGGAGAAATAAATGCGTCTAATGGGTTATCTCCAATGGTCTGTCTTTTTACCATATTTACTTCCCTTTTCTACGTTTAATAATTTCACTGGCTAAACTACGATAATCTTGGGCACCTGAGCTTTTGGAATCATAAGTTGTGATTGGCTTGCCAAAAGAAGGAGCTTCGGCTAGCTTTATGCTTTCCCTTATCGTCGTTTCATATACCTGGCTGTTAAATCGCTTTCGTAAGTCAGCAATAATATCCTGAGAGAGTCTTGTGCGCTTATTCACTCTACAAGGAAGGATGCCATCAATTTCAAGTGTAGGGTTTAGCCTATCCTTTACGGTGTTGATTGTATTAAGCAACTGTGCTAACCCCTGCACAGCCATAATATGCGTTTCTAGAGGAACAAGAACTTTATGTGCGGCTGTTAGAGCATTCAAAGACATAATCCCTAGTGTTGGCGGACAGTCAATAAGAACGTAATCCCATGGCTTGTCTTTTAAGCCAACAAGATTTCTTTTTAATATAGTCTCTGCACCTACTTCTCCAGCTAAAGCCTTATCGGCACTAATTAACCAAGGAGATGAAATAATGATGTCTAGACCATCAATGCATGTTTTGGAGACAATATCTAAAATACTCCCATTATCAGTAAATAAGGTAAATAATCCCTTTGATGGGTTTTTGAATCCAAGCCAGTTAGATGCCGAACCTTGAGGGTCAATATCTATAAGAAGCACTCTTTGCTTTTTCTCAGCAAGCGCACTCCCAAGATTAACGGTTGTCGTTGTTTTGGCCGACCCACCCTTTTGATTTAAAATAGCCAGAATTTCCATAATCGTATCCTTTACCTAAAATACTCCCGTTTGAGGGATATATTGTGTTTTACCTCTAACGCCAAATCTTTTTTATTATCTTATAAACCAAACCGACTAAGCTATATAAAATCCAAAAGCCGAGCACGAACCAAAGTCCAACCCAAACAATTGAAAAAAGATAAATGTAAGTTTTTAAGCTGATCCCTGAGTAATAAAAAATCGTTGGAAGAATATTGTAGCCTATCAAAGCAAAAAACAATCCACCAAGAACACCGATAACTTGTGCTACTTTTCTTATCATTCCAGTTAATTTCATTTTTCTTCCTCTTTTGGCTGACAATTTCTATTGCCGTAATTCCACCTTTACAGCAATCGAGAAATTTATTGTCTCTTTTTTACCCACCTTTATGGTTCTCATCAGAAAAGTAGGATTTAATTGCAGAACCAGGTACATACCACTTCTTTGCCAGCTTCTTTCCTTTAATCTTTCCTTCACGCAAAAGTTTACGTGCCGTCTTTTCCGTAATCCCAAGAACTTTACAAAGTCCTGCAACATCATAAAGAACGTCATCTTCAACCTTCATTGTCATTTCCTTTCTTAAATAATTACGTAACGTTCCGCACCAGACTTAATGCGTTCGTGGTTATGAAAATAAATCATGGTCGTCTTTGGGTCAGAATGTCTTGCCATAGCCTGAGCTTGTATCAATGAAGCACCATTTTTAATGCTTAAGCTAACTGCTGTATGTCTTAATGAGTGGGCCGTTAGCCTTGAATCATCAATGTCTATTTTTCTAAGAGTTTCTTTAACCATCCAACTAATAGTGCGCTCTTTCAAAGGTTCTCCACGTGTTCTGTTTGACGTGCTGGCAAATAAAGGGTCTTTTTCTGATAGAGAGCCACGACTAGCTAAATACTTTCTCAATGGTCTTAAGGTGTCATCAACTAGAAGGACAAAATCATCTTTTGAGTCTCTGCCTTTACCTTGAACCAATAAAATAGCCTCACCACTTTCCTGACGCAAGTCACCTACTGTCGCTCTTGACACTTCTACAGTTCTTAAACCTGTTCTAACAAGCAAATTGAACAGAGCGTAATCTCTCATTCCATCAAAAGTATTGGTGTCAAATGAGCTTAAGGCTGTTCTTATCTGGTCTACAGTTAGGCATTCCTTACGAAATCCTTTTGGTTTCTTCAGCCCTTTAACACTCTTAGCTATGTTAGGAAATATCTTTTTAGACTCTAACCACTCAAAAAACTTACGAACTGCTGTAAGATACCCATTAATGGTGTATGCACTCTTTCCACTTCGTACCAATAAATCTCTAAAACAGAAGATATCCTGTTGGCTTAAGAGCCCTAAGTTTTCTAATGAATACTTATCTTTAACCCATTCAATAAACGGCTTTATCTGCCTGCGATAAGTCTCTTTGGAATTGAGTTTTGCATCTATGCTATCAACAAAACTTTCTATTAATCTTTCTATGTCAAAATAGGTCTCTTGTATAGAGGTTTCTCTTTCTATCAAAGCAAGGCTCATACGGCTCACTATTTATATATGTTAGCTTTAGACACAATTTACCTAAAAGGTACACAAAAGGCAACATAAAAAGACGAATAGATACATAATAGACTTGACTCCTGGAAGCGAAATAATTAAGATGTCAGCTTAAAGACAGTCACATATTGAGGAGAAAATGCCCAAACCAAAGAGCAAAAATCTACCAGCTAAGCAGACAGAGATGGGTAACCTTTTTTCAAATAAAGAATATGAATCTACTCTAACCGAATTAAAGAAGCAGATAAGAGAAAGTCAAGTCAAGGCTCTAATAGAAGCCAATAAGCAGCTTATTCTTCTTTATTGGAATATTGGTAAAACCATTGTTGAACGGCAAGATAAGAGCGGCTGGGGAACAAAAATCATAGAAAAGCTTGCTAAAGACATCCAGAACGCATTTCCAGGCATAGAAGGGTTCTCACGCACAAATATTTTCAGAATGAGAGCTTTTTATATAGCCTATCAAAATAATCCCCCATCTGGGGGACAATTTCAAGATAATCCACCTGAAGCCCTCTTAAGTATACCATGGAGACACAATTCTGTTTTGGTAGAAAAAATTAAGAACTATGAAGAAAGAATGTGGTACGCATATAAAACCATTGAACATGGATGGAGCCGCAGTGTTTTGGAAATCATGATAGAGAATTCTCTTCACTCAAGACAGGGAAAGGCCATCACTAACTTTAAAGCTGTGATGCCCTCTCCACAATCCGATTTAGCACAACAAGCGACAAAAGACCCATACCTTTTCGATTTCATTGCATTAAGCGACGATGTCCTAGAGAGAGACATAGAAAATCAATTAACCGAGCATATTCAAAAGTTCCTTCTAGAGCTTGGTCAAGGTTTTGCATTTGTTGGGAGGCAGTACCCTATTAAGGCAGGGAAAAAAGACTTGTATATTGATTTGCTGTTTTACCATCTAAAACTACGCTGCTACATAATCGTGGAGCTAAAAGCAAAAGAGTTTGATAGCAGAGATGCTGGGCAAATGAGTGTATACTTGTCTGCTGTGGATGACATCTTGAGACAGGAGGGTGATAACCCTAGCATCGGCATGATTCTATGCAAAACAAAGGATAATGTGTTTGTAGAATATGCCTTAAGAAATTTTAATCGCCCAATAGGGGTAGCGGAATACGAAACAAAATTGGTGGAAACATTACCTAAAGAACTAAAGTCAAGCCTACCAACAGTTAAAGAAATCGAAGCTGAATTGGAACAAGATATCCCTAATACTGAAAGCCAAGATAAAAAGAAAAAAGGCCGCAATAAGAGCGAGGAGAAATAAATGACAACAGTAGTAACAGCAAGCTCAGCCGAAGTTGAAATGACGGTTCTTGGTTGTATGATGAATTCTCAAGACAGCTTTCTTGCGGCGCATGAAATAATTGAAACGGATGATTTTGCAGATTCAAGGCACAGAATCATTTTTAAAGCCATTAAAGAAGCTCACAAATCAAAAGGTGCCATCGATATCGTAATAATCGGAGAAATCCTAAAAAATAGTGGGGAACTTCAACAAGTAGGTTCATATGGGTATTTAGCCACATTAAGCCAGTTCGCAGGCACATCAGCTCATATTGAAGCTTATTGCGATGACCTAAGACAGCTAACAATTAAAAGAACGTTACTTAATGTTCATAGAAGTCTTGCTGAAGACATTGAAAAGGGGATAGACCCTCATACAATCTTAGAAAGGCTCGGGACAAAAGTTGAAGACATAAAGGCAAATAAACCAAAAGCCGATTCTGTGTTTAGACACTTACTAGATGCAGCTTCAGAAAGCGAGATTGTAAAAGAAATTAGAAATACCTCCCCAGGGGTGCGTGTTGGATTTCAATTAGGAGAAATAGATTTAAAGATTCCTGGAGGTGCAATGACTATAGTTGCGGGTCCAACTGGACATGGAAAAACTATGGTCTTAATTAACTTCATTCTGAATTATTTGGAGCTTCATCCTAACAAACAAGCATTCTTTTTTTCTTATGAAGAAAGCCGCTCTGCAATTCTATCTCTCTTTTTAAATACATATATCAATCAAGATATTTCCAAAAACAACCGAGAGTCCATTAAAAGTTACTTTAGAGACGGAAATGTACAATTTACCGCTCAAGATAACCGAGCCTTATTCCTCACTAAAAAGGAAAAGTTTTTCAAGGAGTTAATAGAGACCAAAAGGCTTAACATATTTTACTCTGATTATTCAGCTGAAGAACTTGTACAAGCTATCAGATTCTTGAAAAAAAACGTCGATATTGGTCTTGTTGGTATTGACTATATGCAGCTTCTAAGCTTGTTAAATAAGAAAACGATACAAAGGCAAGAAGAACTGAAGCAAATTTGCTTAATGCTAAAGGACTGCGCTGTTGATACTGGACTTCCTGTTCTTTTAGCAGCCCAATTTAATCGCACCGTTGCTGCTGAAGCTGATTTAAGCCCAACTGCAATAGGTGAAGCAGGGGACATTGAAAGAGCCGCCAATATGGTAATCGGTCTTTGGAATAGAAATTATGAAGGTTTTAATCGAGAAGGAAACAAGGGGAAGGACGGAAAGATAATTCCTAAATCTCCATCCATGTATTTAGAAATATTGAAAGGTCGAGAAACAGGAATTGGACACTCATCAGTATTTAATCTTAACGGAAATACAGGAAAATTAACACCAAAAACAGGCTTTACGCCCACGCAAATAAACAGTCATGGCGAAGAAATAATAGCAGATAAACGCACACTACTAGGCTAGGAAATCAATGAGTAACGAAGAAGACACTATAGACAGAAAAGTAATGATGGCAGGAAATAGTGAATTTAAATCTTATTTCTTCCTAGAAAATGGAGTAGTGGTTAAAGAACAACACGTAAGAATAGAAAATGGAATCGAAACCCCCTGCGATAAAGTAGGACCTACTAAATTTTTTTTAGAAATTCCAAAAAATATTGAAGAAGCTAAAATTCTTAAGGTGTTTAACGCAGAAACAGGCGAAGTCTCAAATGAACTTATAAAAGAGGAAATTTGCTTCTTAAAGATATTCAATCAAACAAAAAATATTGGCGAAATACATAAAGTTGTAAATGGAGTCGATACTGAAGTTAGATTTTATAAGATTGAAAACGGAAAGGAAGTCTACTGTCCACAACCAGAAAATGATGAACGAAAGTTTTTTGTCCCAATGCCAGCAAATTTAAATGAAGGAGACCTGTCCATTTATGATGAAGGAGGCACTCTTCTAAGAAAAATCCCTCATAAAATCTGCGCTAAACTCGATAACCAAACAGAAATATGCCTCCACCACCACGAAGCAGACAAGCTAAAAGATATGATAGAAAAGATATCCTTACTATCCAATGAAGAAAAAGAAAAATTAAAATCAGCTATAGAACAAGATACAATTACAACATTAGAAGGAAAAAAGCTCTCAACTAACACATATTCTGAAATAGAAAGAGCGGTTGATGCTATTCTTTCGTCCTCAAATGAGCTTGTCCCAGAAGACTTTTACAAATCCGTAAAACCAAGTGAAGAGTTCGGGATAAGTCGTTTTGTAGTGGACCGTTTTTACCACCTACCTCAACTATTAAGCGAGCCAACTTTAACCAGGCAACCAAATACAACTACATATATTGTCAGCTCAAAAACAAATGATTCAAGTGGAAATGGGATTTGTTTAGAGCATCGTTTTCAAGCCTCTTCTCCTGAAGAGGCTACAAAGCTAGCCAAATTAATAATTAAAAGACTGCAAGGCGTACAGCATAAAATCTGGCTGGCGACTTGGCGTTTAGCTAATGAGTTAAAAAAATATACATATACCTGCGCCCTAACTGAACTCATGCGATTGTGCTATCCAGAAAGGAATGCTTACTTTCAGACAAAAGAGAAAATTGAATTTTATGAGCATCTTAAAAGTTTAGAAAACACAAAAATAGTTTTTACAAGGAAAAGAAAAAAGTCTCCCCGTTCAAAAACTGAGGTAGAAGACTTCATTGAAATCAGAGCATTAGAAATAGCTAAAGGCACAAGAAAACCCGATGAAAAATATCCTGAATCCATAACACTTACAGTTTTGAATACGGCTTCTCTTCAAAACGAAAAAATGGCATTTGTGGGAGCTGGGTATAAGCACAGAACTCTTGAACTTCATGCTGACGACACCTTACTTGCTCAAGTGATACAAACAAGAAAAAATCAGATGCAGCAGTCTAAGCACCTCAAACTTGATAGAGAATATCTAATAAGATGGGTTCGCAAAATTCCACAGTTTTGAGCTATAAGGAGTGTAGAAGAGATGAAAATTTCTCAGTTCCTTTGGATTCGACCGTTTAATTCGACGGCGGCAAAATGAAAAAGTGTATCATAGCGATGAGCTGGTTGACTCAATTTAATGGGAACAGGCTTTGGAATAGTTGTTTTTTTAGTACTTAAATCGGCTAAAGTAGGTGTAGGATCTTCGCTCATTGTCTGTTTTGAAACGAGGGGTTTTGGATTTGTTGTTTTAGAAACTGATAATGGAGAGGAAGGAGTCACTTTCGAAGGGATTGAAGGGCTAGAAACAGGGGAATTAGAAAGAGCAGGAAAAGAAGAGAAAGTAGGAACTGGTTCTTCTTTCTCTAAAGTTTTCACTACTTGTTTTGTTGAATCATTTAAACATTGTTCCAGTTCACTTAATCGTCTGACTAATACTTCTATTGATAAACGAAAATGACTGCGAAGAACATGAAGTAAAATGGCTTCTAAAGCCGTTTTACTAGAAGAAGCAAGGCGAAGTTTGCTTTGAGCTTCAAGTAAATAATCAATGAGATCTAAACATTGTTCTTTCGTATAGAAAGAAGCAGATTGTTCGTATCGAGATTTATCAGGTAGATGATCTAATTCTTTAGAAGAAATTTTGATTAGAAGTAAACGACGGAAATGCTCAATGAACCCATCAATGAAATAAAAAAGATCTTTTCCTTGTGAAAAGACTTGATGGGCAATTTCAAAAGCTTTTGCTAAATCTGCTTGCTTGCCTGCTCGATCCAGCTCAAAATACACATCTTTTGCCATTAAACCAAAAATGGAATGAACAATTTCAAGGGTAATTTTTCCATCAGCAAAAGCTAAAATTTGATCAAATAAAGATTCAGCATCACGAAGTCCACCTTCTGCTTGTTGGGCTATAATCTGAAGTGCCTCATCCTCAACCTCTACTTCTAAAGTCTTAGAAATTTGTTGAAGCTTTGCTACGATCTTGTGAACGGGAATACGACACAAATTAAAACGTTGGCAACGGGAAAGAATGGTAGAGGGAACTTTATGGGGTTCTGTTGTTGCAAAAAAGAACTTGACTTTAGAAGGGGGTTCTTCAAGAGTTTTTAATAAGGCATTAAAGGCTTCTTTCGTAAGCATATGCACTTCATCAATAATAATAATCTTAAAATGACCTGAAGCGGATGCATAACCGACTGTTTCAGTAATGTCTCGGATATTTTCAATTCCTCGATAAGAAGCACCATCAATTTCTAACACGTCTAAAGAAGACCCTAAAGTGATTTCTCGACAAGAAGAACATTGATTGCAAGGTTCAAAATCTTCGCTTGGTTGTTGACAATTCAAAGCTTTAGCAAAGATTCGCGCTAGTGTTGTTTTACCAGTTCCACGCGATCCACAAAATAAATAAGCTTGAGCGAGTCTTTTTGATTTAATCCCATTTTTTAAAGTGGTAACAATTGCAACTTGTCCAATGACATCTTTAAAAATCTGTGGGCGGAAACGACGAGCAATGACTTGATAATCCAACATAATCCATTTACAACTTAAGAATAAGAAATAAAATAATGGATGAAAGGATAATGGGTAAAGAGAAAAACAGCGTTATTGATCTTCTTGTTTGTTATGTGTTAAGTGTAAGTAGTTTAGGTTTAATTTATAAGGGGAGGTCATGAAATGATTTTTAAACTTCGAGCATTTAAGATAAGATCAATGACCAGATTTTTTATAAAATGGATCTGCCTACTCTTAAGGGATGTTTTATGGAACAGATATGTTTGATTCTTCTTTGTGTAGGTTTTGCAATGGCAACTTTTTTTGCCACCATTTTTTATCGCGAGAGAAAGAATTTATTAGAAGAAAAACAGAATTTACTCTCTAAAGTGGTGATGTTTGAAACGCAACTAAGCCAACAAAAACAATATGAACAAGAAAAACTTGCCTTA
>WUUC01023745.1_pt1 | contig 16282 bp, 14 predicted proteins | sample 6278441 | NCBI WGS metagenome assembly WUUC01 (sample SAMN13675441, study PRJNA597444) | soil metagenome | isolation source: soil | place: USA: Washington | collected 2017-10
TCCGCCGCACCGTCCACCCCCGCCTCCGAAGAAGCTGACCTCACCCGCTTCTTCACCAACGCCGAAGGCACCTTCGTGCTCCTGGACGGCCAGACCGGCCAGACCACCCGCTACAACCCAGCGCGAGCCCGACAGTCCTTCAGCCCCGCGTCGACCTTCAAGATCCCCAACAGCCTGATCGCGCTGGAGACCGGCGTGGCGCGCGGCCCGGACTTCCCCCTGTCCTGGGACCCCAACGTAGCGCCGCCCCAGCCGTGGTGGCGCGACTCCTGGAAGCGGGACCAGACGCTGCGCACCGCCTTCCGCGAATCCGTGGTCTGGTACTACCAGGAGCTGGCGCGCCGCATTGGACCCGAGCGGATGCTGACGTACGTGCAGCGCTTCGGCTATGGAAACGAGGATCTGTCTGGAGGCATCGACCAGTTCTGGCTGCGCGGCGGTCTCCGGATCTCTCCGAACGAGCAGGTCGATTTCCTCCGCCGCTTCCATCGCGGCGAGCTCGGCGTCTCCCCGCGCTCCACCCAGATCGTGAAGGACGTCATGCTCGTCGAGCAGACCCCGGAGTACAAGCTGAGCGGCAAGAGCGGCACCACGATGGTGGATGGATACGAAGACCGCGAGCTCGCCTGGTTCGTCGGCTACGTCGAGCGTGAAAATCAGGTCCACTTCTACGCCCTCAACATGGAAGGCGACAGCGTCGGCGAGGACTGGCCGCCCTCAAAGCGCGTCACGTTGACGCGGGACATCCTGCGGGAGCTGGGAACCCTGCCCCGGCCTGCTCCCGAATAGAGAAAAACGAGATCGAGGGGACCCCACCCGCCCCTCGATCTCCACTGTGCTTCGTTTGTCAAAGAACCACCTTCCGCCGTTCCGCATCCTCCGGAATCCGTCATCGCTGCCGCGGCGCGCATCACCGCCGCCGCGGCGTACGTGACAGATCCTGCGGTGTACGCAGCGAATCCTGCCGCGCACGCAAGGCCCCTCGGAGCGTACGCAACGGCGCCTGCTTCGTGCGTCTCGCATCCTGCCGCGTGCACCACGGCTCCCGCGGCGTACGCCGCAGATCCTCGGGCAGCCGAACCGTATGCCACAGCGTGCACAATGTACGCCGTGGCAGCGGAAACAGCCGAGCTCTCGCCAGTCACGTCCGGCTCACAGCCTTCACCTCACACCCAAGGACCATCTTGGCGCCAAGATGCTCCGCAAACCTGCCTTGAGTCAATAAACTCCGCTGGAGGACGAAAAAGTCAAACATGGGGCTTGACAGGTTTCTCCAGGCCTGCTCATAATCCTCTCGTATCAACGCAGCATATTTGACTTCACGCCCATGATATGAACTGTTAGGCCTTGTGGAGTCGAATCGCCTCCACAACAACGAACCTGAGGAAGTTCCGATGAGAGAAGAGCAGTTCGTCGCCCGCTGGCCGGAGCTGTCCGGCCACCTTCACCACCCGTGGACCGTCGGCCGTCGCCGGTCCTGAACCCTTTCTGACAAGGAGAAAAGCCAATGCCTGGAAGAACTTCATTCGCTGACACCGTGTTCGATCTGGAGCAACTGCACACGTCCGTGTCGGCTCACACCACCCTGGTTCCCAGCGCCGCCGAGAGGTACCGGGCGGCTCTCGAGGAGCTGCTCACGAAGCTGAAAACGCTGAGCTCTACGCAGAAGACCCTCCGCGCCGACAAGCAGAAGGTGACGCAGGATCTGAAGGAGACCCTGCGTCAGAGCCGGAGGCTGGCCACCGATGTGCGGACTGTCATCCGCGGAGAGATCGGCATCCGCAGCGAGAAGCTGGTCGAGTTCGGGATCGCGCCCCTGCGCCCCCGGCCGCGCCGGAGGGTCGAGACCGAGGAGCCGGCGGCTCCGCGGCCGTCCTGATGTGAGATGAAGCGAGCCTGGGGCGCGCGGCAGGGATGGCGCGCCCCGGGCTCATCCTTGAACTGTCAAAAAACAGGTAAGAGAAAGAGACCGATGCGCAAACGTAGTTTCATGCAGACCATGTTGGACCTGGAGCAATTGTTGGCCGCAACGACGGCCCCGCAGTCGCAGGAAGCGGCAAGACTGCGGGCGAAACTCGAGCTGGAGCTCATCAGCTACAAGGCCACGAGGGCTTTGCGGAGCACGCTGGAGGAGGGTCGCCAGGAGATGACCATCCGCCTGCACGACAAGCTCCGCCGCCTCCGCGCCTCCAGCCGGCGCCTGAAGGCCGTCCTGCTGCAGGAGCCCCACGGCCGCAATCCCGAGCTGATCCTTTACGAGGCCGCGCCCGTGGTGGCGAAGAAGACCGCGAAGAAGTCCACGGTCCGGCGCGCCGAGAAGAGCAAGCGCCCGGCCCGCTCCGGCGAGCGTTGCCGGCGCTGTCAGTCCAAGAAGTGATCGGGGCGAAGCCGCCACTCGGCATCTGATTTCCCTGGAACCTCATTCGAGGAGCCTGACCTTAGGATACACTCACCTCCATGAAGTGGGCCGTCATCGGGAATCCAAGCCTCGACATACTCCTCGCTGAGCCGACCAGGTATTACCGGTCCTACTACGAGCGGTTCACTAACAAAGTTGGCAATGGCGGACAACTCCCCGCTCACGGCGCCCCCGTCACCAAGCAGCAGAAGAGCCCTATGCATATCAAGCAGACCCAACAGCGGAACGAAAACGACAGCATGGCAAACCATCGCCGCCAAGATGCCCCTCGGCAGCAGAATAGGGCTGCCAACTCTAGGCCTGCGGCTGTCCATCAAATTTCTTCCTGGACCAATCTCCGCGAGGGCCTCGCGGCCTCCGATATATACCAATGGACAACCTAGTTCAGCGGTGGATCGAATCGGGCGAGAACGGAGAGAGCCTCTCTGTAGACGGGCTCATCCAGGTTCGCGGTTACAGACCCGATGGTCGCCCCCCGGAAGAAGTAATAATGATGGAACGGGCATCCACCTATGGTGCAGATGCTGTATTTTTCGAGGCCGAGCGGAATAGTAGGCCCCCACTGGCTCAAGCCTTTATCTTTGTCTCGGGCGACAACAAAGATGATTCCGAGTTCGCCCAACTCCACAAAAGGCTCTGGAACTGGGGTGGAGTGCCCCTAGTTTATCGGCTATCTCGCGGCATTGTGCAACTCTTTCGCTGTGCTCACAAGCCTGACTTCGTTTCGAATTCCGGCGAACTGGTTTGTTGCCCAGTCAGAACCCTAAAGCCTGCTTCCGCTATTAGCACCGACCCATGGTGGAACTTCAAGCAACTTCGCAACGGAACCATCTGGGATGATCCGAAAGCGTGCAAAATTTTGCTCTCGGCGGAAAAATCAGCACACAGAAGTCTGATTGAAGCCGTCAAAGGGCTGAGCCTCGAACTGAACAAAGAAGGAATCCTACCAAGACATCTACGTAGGAAATTGCTTATCCTCTCATTGCTGATTGCCTACCTAGAGGAACGGGAAGTTTTTGAAGACGGATATCTAGACAATTTCCTGCCAGGGGCAAGGCGGTTTTTCCAAGTCCTAGCCGACGGCAAAGCTTTAGTTGAACTGCTCGACGCGCTGGAGGTCAGATTCAATGGAAGTGTGTTCAGCCTTACCACGAACGATCGTGATCTACTTACCAGAAGCACAGAACTTCCGCGCTTTGCTAGACTCGTTGAAGGCCAAGAGGAGCCGGGAGGTCAGAAGTCCCTCTGGCGACTCTACTCTTTCAAAGACCTGCCCGTAGAATTAATCAGCCACGTTTATCAGCTATTTGTCAACGATAAGGATAGCTCTGTCTATACTCCACCATTCCTCGTTCGCCTCATGCTGGAGGAGGCATTGAGCTGGGAACGTCTTGACCATTTGGAACAAGCCGGTCAGATCATTCTCGATCCTTGCTGTGGATCAGGAGTTTTTTTAGTAGAGTCTTACAAGCGCCTAAATATGCACTGGCGCAGCCGCAATCAGTGGAGGCAGCCAGACGAAGCTGTCCTCAAAACATTACTTAGCAAAGTACACGGAATCGACTTAGAGGAGGGGGCGGTAGAGCTTGCTGCCTTCAGCTTGTACTTGGCCCTGTGTGACGCACTCGAACCTGAAGCTATACGGTCCAGCATCAAGCTCTTTCCACCACTCATAGGCAAGACATTACATCACGCCTGCTTCTTTGAAGCTAAAGAGAAAGCTGTCGTCAAACAGGAGATCGGCGTAGTTGTAGGGAACCCCCCCTTCGCTTCTCACCTCAGCACGCCAGGAGCAGAGCGTAGCTACAATAGTTACGCTCTGAATCACGGGCCACTACCAGATAAGCAACTTGCCTACCTGTTCCTGCACGAGGCTATGGGGATGCTAGTTGAAGGTGGATTGATTTGCCTCCTGCAGCAATATAATTTCCTTTACAATCAACAGTCGCTTGGCTTTAGGCGAGGATTCATCTCCAAGTGGGATGTTCGGGAAGTACTCGACTTCATCTCAGTACGCGGACTCTTTCAAAAAGGCAACGCAGACACCAAGGTGATAGTCGTCGTGGCCGAGGCTATGCCCCCCCCGAGTAATCGCAAAATTCTTCACGCAACATTCCGGCGCAGTGGCCGCACAGATGCCGAACAGGGTTTTGATATCGATTATTACGACCTGCACTGGCTACCTCGTGAACTCGTGCTTATGAACGACGGAGCCTGGCGCGCAGATCTCTTTGGCGGAGGGCGCGTACTTGGGTTCGTTGATCGACTGAAGAAGTACCGCACACTCGGGGAGTATGCGAAAGCTCAAAAATGGGATTTTGGAGAGGGATTCATAGAGGCAAAGAACGGTAAACTGGCCGCCGCCGAACATATTACAGGCAAAAGACTTCTCCCTTCTACAGCGCTATCCGAAGGGATGCTCGACCGCGATGCAATTACAATTGCTGAAGCTACGCTGTTCAAGTCTGCATATACAAGCCGCCGGTTTACCCCGCCAATGCTCCTTATCCGAGAGCACATGGATATTCCTCATCACTTGTGGACCGAGGAGTACTTAACATACACACAACAGATTGTTGGCTTTTGTGCACCCGGCGAGGATACCGCAAAATTAATTGACATTGATGATTGGCTAGCAAGCACGCGACGCACTCTCAAGGCCTTTATTGCCGTAATTAGCCCCCGCTTGTTCGCACAAAAGGCCACCGCCCTCCAAGCCGACGATATATTTTCAATCCTCTATCCTGCTTCCCGCAACCTAGAGATCAGCCCGAACGAGGAAATTCTGATCGATGACATCGTTGACTACTACCGAGACCTTATTAGGCTCGGAGAAGACTCGGTCGCAATGAAGCAAAGCGGCCATACAGCGATTCATGACTTCGCAGAAATTTTCACCCGCCAGATTAATACGATCTACAAAAGCATGCCGTTGCACCCCCTTGCCCCACAGACATGGCCTGGCGTTATATGCCAGCCATTTGTCTTTGGCAAAGGCCAGGTGGACTGGTACGGATCCGATGAACTGAAGGGCAAACTAGATGCGCTCCTTCGGAAGCAGCAAGGAACGGCGCTCCACGTTACCCGCATTGCCCGCATCTACGATGAACAGTTTATCTTTTTGCTGAAGCCTGATCGCCTTCGCTATTGGTTGCGTTCCGTGGCACTGCGAGATGCGGATGAGATCATGGCAGACCTGCGGGCGCAGGGGTTCTGATCCCCATGCTGGCTGACTTCGCAGGCACTCCTGGAAAATCCGGTTCCCTCACAAGGGAGCTACATCTACCCGCAACTTCTAGGTACGAGTTGATCAAGTTCATCGCCAGTGAATTGCCGCGCTGGCGAGATCGTCGAGATCGAAAGGCTCAAATATCGGAGGTCGCCTTGACGTCCCAACTTTGCGGTCACCTGAACAGCGCCGCAAGACTCTCCCCTGGTTGGGATTTTCTTCAGTTCCGAATCGAAGAGCCCGACGAGCAGTATCGAGGTCGCAAAATTGATCTCGTCGCCTCGCCTTGCGCTACCACGGTGTGGATTGAAGGTCGCCTGCATACCGATTTCGACATTCTAATGCCTATCGAATGCAAGAGACTGCCGACGCCTAAAGGCGAAGAACGGGATGAACGGGAATACGTTGTCAGTCGTTACTCTTCTACTGGCGGAATTCAACGTTTCAAAGCTGGACATCATGGTTCTAGGCATACACTAGGTGCCATGATCGGGTACATGCAGGAGGGGACAACGGATGTATGGAATAGACGTCTAGCAGAGTGGATCGGTGAACTTGCTGCGGCTATTCAGACTGGCTGGACCGCGAAAGACCTTGTTGAGTTAGAATACCACCTCGAGGAGAGTGGCCTCACAGTACTTCGTTCGTCGCACACAAGGGTAAACGGCTTGCCAGAGATCGAATTGCGACACCTTTGGGTGATGATGGATCGATCTCTTCCTGCATTAGAATCCGAGGAAACTGGATCGGCTGCCTGAAGTGGAACTGAGAACAGGCTCGAACTAGGGCAGAGTCGACGGCGGCGCAGTGGCCGCCCGTCGAGGGAGTCGCTGTTCCTGGAAGCTTTCGCCACTTCGCCGATGCCTGAGTCTCGACCATTGCTCCGTTGCCCGCCACCGCTCATCGAACCGGATTGCGGATCTCTCGTATCCGGATCTCGGACAGGCTTCACGAGAGGGCATGCAAGGGGCCCCTCTGTCGGCGCAGCCGGTGGACGTTGATGACTCCCAGCTCCCATACGTTCGGCGTACCCGAACCGGCTGGTTTCTCTGACTCGCGGCTTGTGCCGGCGACAGAGTAGCCGCCGGACCGAGCAGCCCGCCGAATTAGGTGCCATGCGAAGCTTTAGAGCTTCCCCACACCTGCCCGTATCAGTCCATGGATGATGGATGGGCTTGGCACTGGCCAGGGTCGAGGTCGACAACACGCCGGCCAAGGCCCAGCATCCGACAGGGTTCCTGGTGCCTGCGCGGAGGGGCCGCGATCCCTCCGCGCCACAGCGCCATGCTCACCGCTTCGGGCGAATCGGCGCCATCCGCCAGCGGCCGTAGGCGACGAAGGCGCACAAGAGCCCGGTCACCGCGGGGATCGCGGCCATCTTGGCCATTTCGGCGCCCCCCATCAGCGTGGTGACCACCGCGCCGATCATGACGATCACCAGCCCGGCGGCGGCCAGCGGGGTCAGCCCCGAACGGATGCGCAGGAGCGCGGGGAGGATCAATCCGAGCCCGCCGAGCACCTCGACCACTCCGATGAAGCGCAGGAACCACTCCGGGAACGCCACCGGACCGGCCATCTGCTCCATCGGCATGACCAGCTTCATTGCCCCGGCCCACAGAAAGAGCAGGGCAAGCAGCACTTGAACGACCCACAGGACGGTGTTCAGGGTGGATCTCCTCGGCGCCGCCGCGCCGCCGGCTTTCCGATCGAGGTGGAGGGTATCTGTCTGGGCCATGGTCGTCTCTCCTTGGTTGATCTGGTTTCGCGGAGCCGGGGCGTCTGGTCACCTCGGTCTCTACCTCTACGTCGAACGGGGGAGGGTGGAATCGACACGGGTGGCCAACTTTTTTCTCATCCCTCTCGAACCGGCTCCCCATGACGATGTCCGAGGGCATTATCATCTCCTTCGGGAACGAATCCAACCCGGTCCCGGAAACGAGCCATGCCCGACGGCATCCCAAGGAGATCCCGATGCGTCCCCAGCCCCTCATCGTAGTGACCGACGTCGAAGCGAGCAGCCGGTGGTACCAGCGTCTCCTGGGCTGCCAGAGCGCTCACGGCGGAGCGGAGTATGAGCGCTTGGTTTCGAATGGCGTGCTGATCCTGCAGTTGCACAGCTTCAAGGTCGATCACCACCACGGGCCGATCGCCGATCCCGAGGACAGGCCCTATGGCAACGGGGTCCTGCTCTGGTTTGAGACCGACGACTTCGACGCCGCCATGGATCGGGCCGCGCAACTGAACGCGGAGGTCGTCCGGCCAACTCATCGCAACCCACCTTCCGGTGACGGCGGCCCGAACCACTGGGAATGCTGGTTCCGTGATCCCGACGGCTACACCGTGGTGCTCGCCAGCCCGGATGGTTCCGCGAGGCAAGTTGTCCGCCCTCTGAATGAGCGGATGCCGTCTCTTGAAGAGTACGATTCCGGCTCCTTCCCGGGGTAAAAGCATCTGGTTTCCTTCTTGCACTTTCAGCTTCCGGAAGCGGCCCGCAGCCAACGGGCCCCGGCTGAAGCCGATGGCATCAGCCGAGTCGAGAGCGCGAGGCCTTTCGGCACCGCGCTCCATCAGGGAGGCTGTATGAGAAAGCGAAACTTCCTGCCGATCTTCCTGCTCGCCCTCGGCCTGGCGGCACCCACCGTGATGGCCGATCCGAGCCCCGGAGCGATGGCATATGCCGACGACGACCAGGACAAAGACAAGCGCAAGGACAAGGACCACAAGTGGAAGGACGACGATCGGGACCGCGCTCGGGAGAACGACGACCGCAACCACCGCGGCGCTCAGGGCATCCCCCCCGGTCACCTGCCGCCGGCCGGTGAGTGCCGCGTCTGGTACAACGGCAAGCCTCCGGGCCACCAGCCGCCCCCCACGGATTGCTCCACCGCACGCCGGGAGGCCGCGCGCAACAGCGGCCGGGTGATCTATGGCGACAACCGACGCGATGATCGCTGGGACGACGACCACGATCGCTGGGACGACCGAGACGGATGGGACGACCGCTGGGACGACGGGCGGTGGACTCGTGAATTCGACAGCCTCGACCGCAATCGCGACGGCTATCTTTCGAGTCGCGAGTGGACAGGGGACGACCGGATCTTCGACCGTCTCGACGTGAACAATGACAACCGGCTGGGCCGCAACGAGATTCGTGACACCCGCTCCCGGTATCAGGACAACCTGGAAGATCGCTTCCGCGAGAGCGACGACAACCGCGACCGCCGCCTGAGCCCGCGCGAGTGGTGGGGCCGCGACGAGGTCTTCGATCGTCTCGACCGCAACAACGACAGCTATCTGAGTTGGGCGGAGCTCGTAGACCGCAGAAGCACTCGTTAGGCCGGATTCTTCCTCCGGCCGCTGCCTGGGCACGGCCGGAGGATCCTCATATCGGCGACACTCCGCACTCCGCCAACGCTCAGTTGGTCCGGCGACGCCGGCGCGACAGGCCCAGAGCGGCTCCTTGCGGTTCTCCTCGAGCCTGCACCCCTCCTAAAGAATGAGATCGGCGAGCCAAAGGTTGTGTCGACAGAAGCCCTCTCGGGCCTGTTCGAACTCTTCAAAAATACGGTCCGCTGCGTCGTGTTGAACTCGTGCTACTCCGAGCCGCAAGCACGGGCGATCCGGCGGCACATCCCGTATGTTATTGGTATGCGCTCCTACATTCCAGACCCCGCGGCGGTCGCGTTCTCGACGGGCTTCTACAAAGCGCTCGGTGCGGGAAAGGACATTCCGTTCGCGTTCGACATGGGGAAAGCATCCATCCGGCTGGAGGGCTTCTCCGGTGAGGAGAGCATCCTGGTCTTGCTCTGAGGTCGGTCAACCCCAAAACTGAAGCCGCTACTCGCCGCCACGGTCCGGACGCTCGTCGCGGGCGTTCAGCTCCTCGCGGAGGGCCGAGCTCCTGGCTCGTTCCTCCTCGAGCTCCGGCTCCAGCATCTCCTTGATGTACTGGCGCTCGCCGCGTGCCCGCTCCTGGGCGAACTCGGCCGCCTCTTCCGCGAGAAGGCGAGCTGCCTCCGCCTTTCTCGCACGAACCAGCGCCGCGTCCCGCGCGGCATGCGCCGCATGGGCCGTGTTCACGGCGTCCTCCGCGGCGCGCCGGGCAGCCAGGTCGCGAGTCGTCTTCGCGAAACCAATGAGATTGCCGTCCGGATCCCGCAAGGCGGTGAGGGTGATCCCTGCCCAGAATGTCGAACCGTCGCGCCGGACCCTGCACCCCTCGCCGATGTACTCTCCCTCCACCTCCGCCTCGCGTAGATGCTCCTCGGCCGTACCGTCCTGGGAACCGCCCTCGGGATAAAGGCAGCGGAGGTGAGCCCCCTCGGCCTCCTCCTTGGTCCACCACTTCATCAGGTGGGCCCCCTCACCCCAGAACGTGATGACCCCGTCCCGGTCCATCAGGAAGACGGCGTAGTCCCGCACGTTCTCCGCGAGCGCCGCGAAAGCAGGGTTGGTCTCCCACAGGTTCTGGCGTGAGGCGGACCCTTCAATCTCGCCGAGCCGGCGCTGCCGGCCCCGGCGAAGAGCGGCCTCGCGTTCCGCCGTTTCGCTGGCGTGCGGCCGCGGGACCTCTGGAGAAAACGGGGGGTTCGGTGGAGTGGTCTCGTCCCGCTCCCGGTCGAGGGTAGGACCCGGACCCGTGGGGATACCTCCAGCAGAGCCGGGTAGATCGGCTTTCTTGCTCATGAGGGACGTAAAATGCAAAATTCCTGCCGCCGCAGGCCGAGCTCGGCCGCCACGAGCGAAGTCGCGCCGCTGCCCGCCGGTCGGCCCTGATGTCTTCGCGTTGACGCGGATACGCCCGGCGCGTAGCCTGTGGACACGAATGGGGATCAAGCCGGATCGAGCCCCAGAGGAGAGTTGATGACCACCGTTTCCGTATCCAGCGAGCCCTGGCCGAGCCTGCCCCTCGAGGACTGGATCGAGACCTATACGACCCTGCACCTGTGGACCCAGATCGTGGGAAAGATCCGGCTGGCTCAAAGTCCATGGGTGAATCATTCCTGGCACGTCACGCTGTATGTGACACCTTGTGGGCTCACCACCTCGCCGATCCCGTATGGCAACCGAACGTTCCAGATCGACTTCGACTTCGTCGCGCACGAGTTGATTCTGCGGACAAATGACGGGAGCACCGGCAGGGTCGCCCTCGAGCCGCAGTCCGTGGCGACGTTCTACGCGCGCCTCATGGAAGAGATGGGAAAGCTCGGGCTGCACGTGGACATCCACCGGCGTCCCAACGAAGTGGCTGAGCCCATCGCCTTCGATCAGGATGAAATCCATCGGGCGTACGATCCGGAGTATGCCCGGCGTTTCTGGCAGGTCCTCCTGCAGACGGACCGGGTCTTTCAGAAGTTCCGTGCCCGGTTCATCGGCAAGTGCAGCCCTGTGCACTTCTTCTGGGGCGCGCCCGACCTGGCGGTCTCGCGGTTTTCCGGACGGCGCGCTCCTGAACATCCGGGCGGCGTTCCCAACCTGCCCGACCGGGTAGCCCGGGAGGCCTACTCCCACGAAGTCAGCAGCTGCGGGTTCTGGCCCGGTGGAGGCCCGATTCCTCATGCCGCGTTCTATTCCTATGTCTATCCGGAGCCGGACGGATTCTCGTCCGCGACCATCAAGCCGGACGCCGCCTTCTACAGCGCCGATCTTCGCGAATTCATTCTGCCCTACGACGCGGTCCGCCTGGCGGAGTCTCCGGACGACACACTGCTCGATTTTCTGCAGTCGACCTACGAAACCGCGGCGGATCTGGCGGGTTGGGACCGCGGCTCACTGGAGCGAGCTCAAGGGGTCTTTCCCGATTCGGGGGAATGATTGAACGAGATCTGGCTCTGGCGGTGGCATGACCAAGTCTCCTGAACATCCCGAGCGCAGGCGCGGAGGCCGCGCGGCGGAAGAAGCGCTGCGCTCGAGCGAGAAACGGCTTCAACTGGCGCTCTCGGGAGCGCGGGCGGGCGTCTGGGAATGGGACCTGGCGACGCAGCAGGTGACCTGGTCGCCGGAGCTCTACGACCTGCTGGGCCTGAAGCGTGGCTCGGTCGAGCCCAGCGGTGGCCGGTTCATGGAGGTGATTCATCCGGACGACCGTGAGGCGATCCTGGCGCGGTTCACCGACGCCGCCGAGCGCGGCGGCCCTTTCGCCTTCGAATTCCGCGCCCTGCGGGCGGATGGAACGGAGATGTGGATCAGCTGCTTCGGGAGCATCGAGCCAGACTCCGAGGGGAAACCGGCCCTGGCGATCGGGATCAATCAAGACATCACCGAGCGCAAGCGGACGGAGTTGCACGCGCGTTTCCTGCTCGAGCTCGACACCGCTCTCGCCCCGCTGTCCGACGCGGAAGAGATCGAGCAGACGGCGGTCGACCGTCTGGGCGCCTACCTCGATCTCGAGCACTGCTACTTCGGTCAGATCAATGGGAAGCACGTCACCGTCCAGCGCGAATACCGGCGCGGCGAAAAAAGTCTCCTCGATGACTACGATCTGGACGACTTTCTCGCACCCGAGGCCAGAGAGCGGATGCCCCGGGGCGGAGCGATCGTCATCGAGAACATGATGACCAACGCCGATACAATGCCGTCGGCGGAGCGCTACGTGGCGCTCGGGATCGCGGCCTTTGTGACCCTGCCGATCAAGTACCACGACCGCTGGGTCAGCTCGATCAACTGCATCAGCGGCGTCCCTCGCGTGTGGCGCGCGGACGAGCTCCGCCTGATGCAGGATCTGGCTGTGCGCGTCTGGCCTCTGATCGAACAGGCGAGCGCGACGCGGGCGTTGCGAGAGGCCGACCAGCGCAAGGACGAATTCCTCGCCATGCTCGCGCACGAGCTGCGCAACCCGCTCGCCCCGATCCGCAACGCCGTCCAGGTGTTGAAGCTCGCCGGTCCCAGCAACGCCAATCAGCAGTGGGCGCGCGAGGTCATCGAGCGGCAGGTGCAGCACCTGACGCGGCTGGTGGACGATCTGCTCGACGTCTCGCGCTTCACGCAGGGCAAGGTGCAGATCGCGTGCGAGCCGCTCGACCTCGCGACGATCATCCATCGCGCGGTCGAGGCGAGCCGGCCGCTGATCGACGCGCGGCACCACCAGCTGAGCGTCGCGCTCCCGCCGGAGCCCGTGCGGCTTGAAGGCGATCTGACCCGTCTCGTGCAGGTCGTCGGCAATCTGTTGAACAACGCGGCGAAGTACACGGACGAGGGCGGATCGATCCATCTCGAAGCCGCCCGGGAGGGGGCGGAGGCCGTCATCCGCGTGCGTGACAACGGGATGGGGCTGCCCGCCGACCTGCTGCCGCACGTCTTCGATCTCTTCACCCAGGCGGACCGCTCCCTCGACCGCTCGCAGGGCGGTCTGGGGATCGGTCTGACGCTCGTGCGGCAACTGATCAGATTGCATGGCGGGAGGGTCGAAGCGCGGAGCGAGGGCCCCGGCCGTGGCAGCGAATTCATCGTCCGGATTCCGGCGCAAGCGGCGCCCGCCGCGGACGCTCGGGAATCCACGGAAGCGGACGCCCGGCCCGCCGCGCCCGGGCTGAAGATCCTGCTGGTGGAAGACAGCGTGGACTCGGCGGAGATGATGGCGTTCATCCTGCAGCTCGGCGGTCACCAGGTGCGGATCGCGCACGACGGCCCGGCGGCCCTGGAGGCCGCGCGCGCCTTCCTGCCAGAGGTCGTGCTGTGCGACATCGGACTGCCCGGCATGAATGGCTACGAGGTGGCCGCGCGGTTGCGCGAGCAGCCGGCTTTCCAGCGGACGCCACTGATCGCCTTGACCGGCTATGGGCAGGACGACGCTCGCAGCCGGTCCCGGGAAGCCGGTTTCGATGTCCACCTCGTCAAACCGGTCGAGCCGGACGCGCTCGAGGCGCTGCTCGAAACGCTCCGGCCCTCTCCTACTCGTGCCTGATGGCGATCAAGGGGTCGACGCGCGTCGCCCGGCGCGCCGGCAGGTAACAGGCGACCAGGGCCACGATCGTGAAGAACAGCACGATGGACGAGAAGGTCGCCGGGTCTGTCGAGCCGACCCCGAACAGGAGACTCGACAGGATACGCGTCGCGGCCAGCGCGGCGACCAGGCCGATGCCGGTCCCGATCAGGCTCAGGAGCAGCCCCTGCTTCAGGATGAGCGCGAGGACCTCACTCCGCTTCGCGCCCAGCGCCATCCGCAGCCCGATCTCGCGGGTCCGCAGAGTCACCGAGTAGCTCATCACGCCGAAGACGCCGATCGCCGCCAGCAGTGTCGCCAGCCCCGCGAAGGCCCCGAACAGGAGCGTGTTGAACCGGGCGCGTCCGACCGTATCGGCCATCACCTGATGCATCGTCCGCACGTCGGCGACAGGCTGATCCTTGTCGATCTCGCGCACCACGCGCCGCGCCGCCGGGGCGATCTCCGCGGGGTCGCCCTCGGTCCGCAGAACGAGGGTCATGAACGAATAGGTGAGCTCCGGGTGCGGGAGGTAGACGGTCGGCTGCGCTTCGTCGGTCAGGTTGTCGTATCTAACATCGCCGACGACGCCGATGATCTCCGTCAACCGGGGCTCTTCGAACATCTGGACGTCGAGCCGCTTTCCGATCGGGTTTTCTCCGGGGAAGTGCTGCCGCGCCATCGCCTCGCTGATCAGGACGACCCCTCGCGCCTCGCGGTTCTCGACATCGGTGAGATTGCGGCCGCGCAGCACGGGGATCCCCATCGCCTCGAAATAGCCGGCGTCGGCCACCCGCACGTTCGTGCCGGGTTCCTCGCCCGGCGGAGGCGCGGGCCGCCCCTCGATGGTGAAGCCGGTCGCGGAGCCGAGCCCACCGTACAGCGGCAGGTGGTTCACCATCCCGGCGGAGCGGACGCCGGGGAGGGCCCGCATCCGCTCCATCGCCTCGCGGAAGAAGGTGACGATCTGCTGGTCCTCGCTGTACTTGCCACGCGGCAGGGTCACCACCATCGTCAGCACGTTCTCGGTGTCGAATCCGGTGTCGATCTCTTGCAGCCGGACGAAGCTCTTCACCAGCAGCCCGGCGCTGGCCAGCAGCACGAGCGCCAGAGCGACCTCCACGATCACCAGGGCGTTGCGCAGGCGGCCGCTGCGGGTGCTCTGCCCGCCGGAACCCCGGCCCCCTTCCTTGAGCGTGTCGTTGAGGTTCAGCCGCGTCGCCTCGACGGCGGGCACCAGGCCGAAGAGGATTCCGGTCACCAGCGAAACCGCCATCATCAGGGCGAGCACCGGGAGGTTGAGGCCGACGCCCTGCAGGTCCACGATGTCGCTCGGGCTGATCGCCACGAGAGCCCGCAGGCCCAGCCACGCGATCCCCAGACCGAGCAGGCCGCCGAGGACGGCGAGCAGCATGCTCTCGGTGAGCAGTTGCCGGACGATCCGCGGCCGGTCCGCGCCGAGCGCCGTCCGCAGGCCGATCTCCTTCTCCCGGGCCGCGGCGCGGGAGAGCAGGAGGTTGGCGACGTTGACGCACGCGATCAGCAGCACCAGACCGGCGGCTCCGAGGAGGATCAGGAGCCCGGGCCGGACGTTGCCGACGAGCTGCTCGCGCAGCGGGATGACCTCGGCGGAGTACCCCTTGTTGAAATCGGGCGCCTCCTGGGCGAGACGGGCCGCGATGGTCTTCATCTCGGCCTCGGCCTGCTCGCGAGTGGCGCCGGGCTTCAGGCGCGCCACCACCGAAAGGAACCGGCCGCGCGAGGGAATCCCGGTGGTCGGCATGGAGAGCACCGTCCACATTTCGGCGGGCCGCACCGAGCCCGACTTCGTCCTCAGGTGCCACTGGAAACCCTCGGGGAGGACGCCGACCACGACGAAGGGACTGCCGCTCAGCGTGATGGGCTTGCCGACGACGGCCGGGTCGCCTCCGAACCGCCGGCGCCAGAAACCGTGGCTCAGGACGACCACATCGGGCCGGTCGGGGCCGTCGTCCTCCGGCGTGATGCCGCGGCCCAGGATCGGCCGGACACCGAGGATGCGGAACAGCTCCGGGGTGGCGAACTGGACCGTGACCTCCTCCGGCTCGCCGCCGCCGGACAGCGCGAGACGCTGGTCGGAGAAGGCGGACATCGCCGTGAAGGCCGTGCTCTGCTCGCGCCAGCTCCGGAAGTTGGCGCGCGACGTGGTGTTCTGGTGCCGGCCTTCCGGGGTGACCTCCCAGACCATCACGATCCGCTCCGCGTCGGCATAGGGGAGCGGGCGCAGGAGGAGCTCGTTGACGACGGAGAAGATGGCCGTGTTCGCTCCGATGCCGAGCGCGAGGGTGAGCACCGCGACCGCGGTGAAGCTCTTGTTCCGCGCGAGAACCCGCGCGCCGTAGCGGATGTCCTGCAACAACATCTCGATCATGCCGCCTCCGCGAACCTCCCAGGCTCGCTCCCTGATGCTGTCGAAATTTCCGAAGCTCCTGAGCGCCGCCCGGCGCGCTTCCGCCGGCGTCATCCCCTTCCCGACGTTCGCCTCGGTCTCCATGTCGAGGTGGAAGCGCATCTCCTCGTTCATGTCGCGGAGGACCGCCTCGCGCCGGAACAGGCCGTGCAGACGGGTCGAGAAACCGTTGAGCAGTCTCATCGCGGCGGAACCTTCAGGTGGCCTGCCGCATCTTGGTGATGGCGAGGACCAGGCGATCCCAGCTCGCCTCCTCGGCTTCGA
>WUUC01040350.1_pt1 | contig 16281 bp, 11 predicted proteins | sample 6278441 | NCBI WGS metagenome assembly WUUC01 (sample SAMN13675441, study PRJNA597444) | soil metagenome | isolation source: soil | place: USA: Washington | collected 2017-10
AGCTGGATAGAGCGTCGGTCTACGGAACCGAAGGTCTCAGGTTCGAATCCTGACGGGCGCGTTCAGAGAGACCCCGCTAATGCGGGGTTTCTGCGTTGAGGCCCGGCGCCAACGAGGAGCGCTGTGGTGCAGATGTGGTTCAAATTTCTGGGCGGGACGAAGCTCGCCCTGTTCTGGAGCCGTCCTCAGGCGGTTCAGCATGGATGGCGTGAGCACACGTCTGCTGACAGCCGCCGAGGTGGCCTCGATGTTGGGTGTCCCGAAGACCTGGGTCTACGAGCAGTCGCGCGCTGGGCTCATCCCGACCGTTCCGTTCGGGCGCTACCGGCGGTTCCGCGCCGAGGCAATCCAACAGTGGATCGAGGAGCTCGAGCGCCGCGGCGGTCGACTGGCCGTCTGACCGGGATGGTGGCGTGATGGCCCGGCGCTCGTATGGCACCGGCTCGCTGATCACGCGTCGCGACCGCAACGGGCGGGAGACGTGGTACGGCTCGTGGATGACGGGCGGTCGGCGGGTGAAGCGCCGGCTGGGCCTCAAGCGGCCGCCGGGCACTAGCGATGGACTAACGCGCAAGCACGCCGAGGCCGAGTTGCGTCGGCGCATGGCTGAGGAGCTCGTCGGCGTCCCGCGCGAGCGCCGCCGAACGATCGAGGAGGTCGGTCGGCTCTACGTCGAGCACCTCGAGCAGGTGATGCAGCGCAAGCGCACGACGATCGAGGACTATCGCTCCCACCTGCGCCGGCACCTCTTGCCGTTCTTCGGCGGGCGGCCGGTCGACCGCATCCGCCCGGCCGACGTAGAACGCTATCTCCGCGAGAAGATTGCTGGCGGGCTCGCGCCGACGACGGTCGTGCACCACGTCACGTTCCTCGGCGGCGTGTTCCGCTTCGCCATCAAGCGCGGCTGGGCGAGCTCGAACCCGGTGGCGTTCGTCGACCGTCCGCGCCTCCCACGGCAACGAAGTGGGCGGCTCCGGTTCCTGCAACCCGAGGAAGTCGACGCGCTCCTGCGCGCCGTGCCGGCGGACGAACTGGGAGCCATCGAACGGCCGTTGTACCTGTGCGCCGCGATGACGGGCCTGCGCCAGGGCGAGCTGCTCGCACTGAGGTGGAAGGACGTCGACTGGGCAGCGCGGCGGGTGCGCGCGGCGGACAACTACCCACGCGGACGCTATGACCGCATCGAGACACGAAGTCGCACCTCGTTCGCTCGATCCCGTTAGGGGACCGGCTAGCCGGTGAGCTCGACCGCCACTTCCAGGCATCTGCGTGGCGGGCCGACGACGACCTCGTCTTCTGCCATCCGCACACGGGCCGCCCGAACGACGCTTCGAAACTGCGGAAACGCTTCGACGCCGCGCTCAAGCGGGCGGAGCTGCGTCGTGTCACGTTCCATGAGCTGCGCCACACTTTCGGGACGCAGATGGCGGCAGCGGGCGCCCCGCTCCGCGCGATCCAGGAGTGGATGGGCCATGCGGATGCGTCGACGACCCAGATCTACGCGCACTACGCGCCGGACGCGAACCAATGGTGCGGCGTTCGTGGAACGTGCGTTTGGGCGGGCAGCTGAGGTCGATCTCGCGCGAGAGGCAGGAGCGACCTAAGGCGATGCGAGGTCGGGTGAAGGCTGGTAACGCGCACACCAACCACAACTCACCGCCTCGCGCTCCCGGTGGCCGGAAAGGAGCGGTCAATTGTGGGATTGTTGCCGTGGTAAGTCCACGCTACTCTTGCGTGGATGGTCGATCAGGAGTTAACTGGCTCACGGGCGGAGCTCCAGGCCGTACTGCTCGAGCAGCGGGGCTTCCTGACGCAGCTGCTCGACCGTGCTGCTGATCCACACGTCCCCGCCGGTCAGCTCGTGGATCTGGTCGATGTCCTCGAGCGCCTCGACGATCGACGCGATCAGCTCCTCCAAGCGCTACGTGAAGAGGCAAGCGACGCGCGGCGCCGGCAGGAGGAGCGGTCCATCCGCCAATTCGTCCTGCGTGCACTCGATGAGATCGAGTGGCCGCAGAACGCCGGGTTCCTGCAGGAGTACGTCTGGGCGCGTGAAAGGGTAGACCTCAACACGCGGGGCTTTGGCGCGCTGCGACGTGATGAGCGGCGCGCCTGGGGCCGAAATCCTGGTCGCAGGTTGGCCTACATAGTTTCGGCGCTTGACGACGAGGGGCGTCCGCTATCTCGCTGGATGGCCCGTTCGGATTGGCCTCTCGAGCGCCGCCTGGTTCTGAGAGATGATGAGCGGCTGCTCGAACTGATGAAGCTCCGGGCGCTCTTCGCTGCACGACGCGAGCGCGATCCGAGCGACCTCGCCGATCCGTACGAGTCGTTGATCGAGAAGTACGGTGCCGCGCTATTCGAACTCGAGCCGCCCCCCGTCGATGATCGGGATGGACGCGAGCGGTGGCTCGAGGATGTGGGGCACCTTGTCGACGGCGCCTTCGACCTGCTCGCCACCGACCGGGCCGCCCGAAGCAGGGCGGCAGCCGAGCGCATCGCCGCCGGGTCGGAGGAGGAGCAGGTATGGGGTGTCCTCGAGGATTCCGTGTGATTTCCACGCTTGACGAGCGTGGAAGAACCATGTATAAAACCATGGTATGGGCTCCCAACATCTCACTCTGGCCAGCACCCCGCCGGACCTCGTCACTCCTGCCGCCCCACCTCTCCGCGTAGCGCGGCACGCCGTAGACCGTTACCGCCAACGCGTTGAGCCCAGCGCCTCGTACATGACCGCCCGCCTGCGGTTTGAGCAGATGGTCGCGCTCGGGCGTACGCGCTCGACGCCCAGGCACTGGATGCGGGGCCGGATCTCGCCAGCCCCCGGCCTCCGTTTCCTCTACTGGTCGCGGCGCCCGAGCATCTGCGCGCTCGTCGTCGGCAACGCGATCGTCACCGTGGTGACGCGGTCGATGTTTAGGGCGCCGACGATGCACGAAGTCCGGCGTGCAGGTCGGCCTCGGCCGGTCGAGCCTTCTCGCTGGCGCTGGGAACGTCGCGTTGACGACGAGCTCGAGGCGGCGTAGGCCGGACGATGGCGCATCTCTCTGAACCTCAACGCCTCTCGCTACAGCAGCTTCGGCTCCTCGAGTGGGCCGAGCGTCGCGGCCAGCCGGCCGGTGCACCCAAAGGCGAAGAGGCAGCGCCGGACGCGCGGCGCACCACGGGCTTGGACAGTAGCTGGGAGCTGACCCAGGACCTCAGGCTCGCGCGGTGGCAAGAGGAGGCGGCCGACGCCTGGTTCGCCGGGGAGGGGCGCGGCACCATCAAAGTCGTGACCGGGGCGGGCAAGACCGTGGTCGCGCTCGCCATCGGCGAGAGGCTTCACCGACGCGGCCGCGAGCTCCGAATCGCGATCGTCGTGCCAACGATCGTGCTGATGAACCAGTGGCATGCGGCGCTCCTGCAGCACTCGAACCTGCCCGAGACCGCGATAGGGCGCCGTGGAGGTGGCCATTCGGACACGTTCGCCGGCCGCAGGGTGCTGATCGCGGTCCTCGCTTCGGCTCGCAAGGAACTGCCGCGGCTAGTCGACGAGGCTGGCATCGGCGACCACCTGCTCCTCGTCGCCGACGAGTGCCATCGCGCGGGCGCTCCGCAGATGTCGGCGGTGCTCGAGACGCGCCGGCGGTATGCGCTGGGGCTCTCGGCTACGCCCGAGCGTGGCGAGGACGGAGATGGCAGCGTTGATCAGTACGACCGTTCGATCCTTGGCCAGGAGCTCGGCCCGATCGTCTATGAGATGACATTCGCGGAGGCGATCGAGCTGGGGGTCCTGCCGCCGTTCGAGATCGACCACTTCGGGCTGCCCCTGAATTCGGAGGAGGCTCGTCGCTACGAGGCGCTGACCCGCTCGATCAATGACACTCGGCGCGAGCTGCTCGCTTCGTCGAAGTCCGCGCGCACGGCGGGGGGCGGCGAGCAGCTGCTCGCCTGGGCGCGTCGCGTCTCAAGTCGTGGAAGCGGCGAGCTCGCGGGTGTGGCGTCCCGGTTTGTGAACGACACGAGTCGGCGCAAGGCGCTGCTGTACCGGGCCGAGAGCCGCACGCTCGCGACCAGGGGTCTGATTGACAAGGCACTCGCGGCCCGGCCCGACGCAAGGGTGATTCTCTTCCACGAGAGCATCGACGAGGTCGTATCGCTGTTCGAGCTGTTGGCGCGGGCCGACATTCCCGCGGTCATGGAGCACAGCGAGCTCACCGGTGAGCTGCGCGAGATGAGCCTGGAGCTCTTTCGGGCAGGCACAGCGCAGGTGATCGTCTCGGCCAGGTCGCTAATCGAGGGCTTCAACGTCCCCGAGGCCGACCTCGGGATCATCGTCGCCTCCTCGAGCTCTCCTCGGCAACGCATCCAAAGCATCGGGCGCGTCCTGCGCAAGTACCGCGATGCCTCTGGGGAGCAGAAGTCGTCGCGCGTCTGCGTGCTCTACGTGCGGCAGTCGGTCGACGAGGCCATCTACGAGAAGGAGAACTGGGCCGAGCTGATCGGGCTCGATCGCAACCGCTACTTCGACTGGGATCCGCCGAACGAAGAGATCGAACGTCCGGGGCCACCGCGCGCCGCCGTACCAACAGAAGCCGAGATCGACCTCTCGCGTCTCGAGGTCGGCGATGCCTATCCGGGGCGCTACGAGGGCGCCGAGTTCTCGGCGGACTCACTCGGCAACGTCTCCGATCCGGACGGGCGGATCGCGGTCAACCCGCAAGGCGTGCCCGCTCGCGTGGTGGAGCTCAAGGGTCAGCCGGGCCGCTTCAAGCTGACCCCACGGCAGCACGCCGTCCTGGTCCTTGTCCCGGGTGAACCTGACGGGTGGCAGACCCTTTACGGCGGCGTGGTCGACGAGGCGTTCGAATTCACGGTCCCGCGACGGGTGGGCGATTTCGACTCCTCAGCGCTCAAGCCCGGCGACCCCTACCCCGGACCGCTCGAGCACGCAGAGCAGCTGCGCTTCCGCCAGCGTGGGGGTGGCGTGATCGCGAAGCGGGTGCGGGGAGGCGAGCTGTTCGCACATGGCGCGGCCGCGGATCAGCTCACTGCCGCACTGCGTGACCTCACGCGAACGCGGCGAATCTCAAAGGTGTTCGTGAACGACCGAGGCGACGCCTTCTGGCACGAAGATGGCGCAGCCCATTTCATTGCAGCCCTCGACGGTCCACTCGAGTTCCCGAGGAGCGAGAGCTGATGCCGCCGACGTTCACTTTCTCGCCGTCGACGCCCCGCCTGTGGAGCGGCAGGTACGCGCGCATTCCGGGCGAGAAGACGGCTTTCCACGTGCGGCTCATAGACGGTGCCTGGTGGCCGCAGGTCGACTGGGCCGTCGAGGACGAGGTCGGGCACTGCCCGATGGTCGAGTCCGACGCGGCCGAGCGACTCGCCGCTGCCGTCGGCGACGCAAAGCGCTTCCTCGGTGGCTGGCTCGGTGGCGTCTTCCTCATCAACGAGTACGGGCAGGTCCTGGTCCCCGCGGCGGCTGGCGATCACCGGGTCGCGATCGTCGGTGAATGCGAAGGTCCACTCGAGTTCGAGGACGTGCTCCAGGGAGCCGGCACCTTCGATCTGAGTGACGCCCGGGGACTGGCGTTCGGCGATCGGTGGCAGCTTCCCTACCTCGGCGTGCCGCACAATCTCAGCGCTCGGGGAGAGATCTACTTCAAGCTCCAGGACGAGTTCGGGGTCACGCCGCTGCAGGCGCCGGCCCAGGATGATGGCCTTATCGACGCGTTGCGCACGCTGCGGCCGTACGGGCCGGTGCGCTTCGTTGTGACCTACGGCGGCCTCGTGCTTACCAAGGTGCCGGCAGGACCGCGTGCGGCTCAGCGATGGGAGCCTCGCTATGTCGGCCGGCTCGACTACGACTGCTGGTACCCAAAGGAGGACTGCTGATGACGCAACCGTTCCCTGTCTTCAAGGGCAACTGCCCCAAGAATGTCTCCAAGGACGCCAAGTACTCACTTCGCTCGGTCGGGGGCGAATCGGTGGTGACGCTGACGTACCTAACGGACGACGGCGAGCGCTGGCTGGCGACCGCGCCTCCCAAAACTCACCGCGACCTGGTCGAGATGGTGAACGCTGTCAAGACGAGCATGGGCGGCGCTCCGAACGGCCCCTTCTACATCAACGAGTACGGCCAGGTGATCGTCCCCGTCGCAGAGGGCACCTACTACCTCGCTGGCGAGTACGACGCCCCGCTCGAGTTCAAGTTCGAGGGCAAGCTCCTCAGTGGCCGCGGAGTGGATCTCGACGGCCGCATGCTCGAGCCCGGCGACCTCTGGGTGGGGCCGCATCCCGGTATCCCCTACGTGCTCACGGCCGGGGGCGGCGACATCTACTACCGCTCGCACCCGCGGCGGCTGGTTACGAAGGACGTCAAGCTGGGGCCGATCGTCGGGGCGGACGAGGCGCGAGCCATGGCGGACCGGATCCAGGGCGTGAAGGGCTGGCAGGGCGGTCGCTTCTACGTCAACGAGTGGTGGGAGATCTTCGGTCCCGTGAACGGGGGCGGAGGCCTCGAGTACCGCTACATCGGCCACCTCGACGAGAGCGATCCGTGGTTCCCGAAGCCGTAACAGATTGGACGGCGGGACTGCTATGAGCGATCCCCTCACGAACGACGATTCGCGGCTCGGGAGGGAGGCTGCCGAACGGCTCTGCCATGAGTGGCCGACGGTCGCAGATCTCGCAGAGCTCGACAGCGTCGCGTTCGCGAACGCCGCAGTCGGCCGGCTGGCGAAACTGATCGCGGAGCAGCCCGCCCTCTTCCAGGCAAGCCGCCGTGGCTCCGAGCGCGGCGCGGAGAGCCTGAGCGCGCGACCGTTCCAGGGCATCCTCGAGTCGATTCAGAACGGTGACGACCTGGGCGCGAACGAGCTCCGGCTCGCGATCCGTCGCCGCGGCCGCAGACGGGAGCTTCTCGTCGTGCACGACGGGAGTCCAATCTCGCTCTGCCATGTCGGCGCGATGGTGCTGCCGTGGGTGACCACGAAGGCCGACGATCCACTCACCTCCGGGCGTTTTGGGGTCGGCCAAAAGACGCTGCGGATGCTGGGCGGCCCGATCGCAGCGCACTGCCACCCCTACCACTTCCGGATGGACGAGATCCCCGCCGTCTGCGAGCCGGAGCCCGCGATCCCGGGGCTGTACGACCCGTCTCAGCGGGAGACGCTGCTTGTGGTCCCGCTCGAGTCGTGGGTGGATACGCAGGCACTCGGGCGCTTCGTGGCCGAGCTCGGGGCGCGCGCGCTCGTCTTCCTACGAAGCATCCGCCGGGTGTCCCTAATCGACCTGGGCAGCGGGAAGCGTGCCGTGGACCACCGGCTGCGCGAGGGGTCGCGGCGCGAGGTGACCCTCCAGGTCGCGGGCCGGCAGCTGGCCGTTGAGGCGCTCGAGCTAAAGGCCGGCCGGGGTGGCCGGCGCTACCTGCGCTATCTCGTTGAGTTCCCATTGAAAGCCGGGGAGCGCCGCCACAACAAGGCGACGGGCCCGACAACCACCCTGGGAGTCTGCGTTCCGGCGCGACCGGAGCCGGGAAGTCTGTACGACCGAGTACCGCTGCCGGTGCCGTGCGTACTACCCGTCGGGCTGAATGCGCAGTTCGACCCGGACGCCCCGCGATCGACGTTCCACGGGAACCCGTGGAACCGCACTCGGTTCGCCGAGCTCGGCGACCTACTCGCCGCCGTTTGCCTGGACATCTTCAACCAGGACCCCACCCGCGCGTGGTCGGCCATTCCGCTGGCACGCGACTGCCCGGACGGTGTGAGCGACTGGGTCCGCGAGCGCTACCAAAGCGACGTGATCGGCGCTTGCCAGCGCCGGCTCGCGGAGGAGCTGCAGCTTGAGCCGCGGGGGGAGGCGCTGCACCTCGATCGAATCGTCCTCGAGGAGGCAGCGCTCGACGGCATGCTCACGGTCGAGGATCAGGAGTGGCTCGCGCCCGATCACGATGCGTTGCCGCCGGAATGGCGTGACCGCCATGGCCGTTGGCGCGAGGTGCTGAGTGAGTTCGGCCGCTCGCGGATGCTGGGTGTCGAGGAGGCGCTTGAGCTGCTCGACCAAGCTGACGATGAGCTCGGCCCGCGCGAGCCGACGTGGTACATCAAGCTCGCCGGCGCGGCGATCGAGGCGGAGGTGTTCGAGGTCTTCCGGTGGAAGCGCGGGATCCTGCTGGCGGACGGTCGCCGGGCCGAGCCGCCGGGAGACAGTGAGCCACGGTCGCTCGTCTGTCGCGAAGAGGGCGGTAGCCTGGCCGCGCGGCTCGGGCTCGCGCTCGTCATCCACCCCGACTACTTGGCCGCCAACACAGACGCTCGCAAGGTGCGCGGGGAGCTCGCCGAGCACGGCTTGCTCGCCGAGTCGTACAGCGCCGACGGCGAGGCGCTCGCACTACTCGCGCGCGGCGACGGCGAACAGCGGATCCGGTTGACGGACGACGCCCTGCTCGCCCTGCGCGACGCCCTTGAGCGGGCCGGGGAAGAGGAACAGCGCGAACTTGGTCCCGCCATCGGCAGGAACATCGAGCTGTGCGGCTTTAGCTTCGACGAGTCAGGGAAGCGGAAGGAGCGCTGGGTCTCGCCGGCCGCTGGGTATCTGCCGACCCAAATCGACCGCGAGACCGACAGCTTCGCGCGCGCCGCCGCGAAGACGCCGACTCTGCTCTGGCTGTCGCCCGACTACGCCCGCCTCCTAAAGCGCGCTGGCGGTCGACACCAGCTCGGCGCGCAGAAGCTCCTCGTCCGCCTCGGAGCGCAGACGCTCCCGCGACTCGTTCCGCCGCCGAACGAGCTGCAGCCCTACGTACGCGACCCTCGCCGTGTGAGCCCGGTGCAGACCGCGGAGATCGCGGACGTGCAGGCGACCGAGATTCGGGCGCTGGGCCAGCGCGTGACTCACCTACTCAGCGATCGCTGGTCACCCGACCTCGATGCGGTTATCGAGAACATCATCGCCGGTCGGCCGGGAGCAGCGCGACGCCGCCGCGCCGCGGCACTCCTGGGCGTGCTGGCCCGAGGGTGGGAGCGACACTACGCCGATCACACCACGGCCCGTGCCGCCTGGGGCTACGACGGCTACTGGCATGTGCGTGGAGAGGTGATTGCGACGTGGCTCGCGCGGGCAGCTAGCGAGGCTTGGCTTCCGAGCGCGACTGGGTCACTGCGAGCGCCGAAGGACCTCCATCTGCCGAGCGAAGCAAACCGGCTTACGGTGGGCGACAAGCGCAGCCTCTACTTGATGCGCATCGACGACGCGGTGCAGCGCAGTGCAGCGCTAGCGGGGCTTCGCATCCGACGCGGGCCGTCGGCGTCGAGCGTCGTATCACGCCTGGAAGAGCTGCGCGACGAGCCGAGGGTGACGGCCAAGGTGCAGGCGGAGGTGCGGACTGCCTACCGGTTGCTCGCGCTCGCCTGCCCGAGCGGCGACGGCCGCGCCCAGCGACCGATCGACGACCTCACCGCGGCGGCGCTGCGGGGTCGCTTCGCGGGCGGCCGCGGTGTTCGCGGGCTTCTGCTGAGCGACGGCCGCTGGTATGCCCCGGCGCAGGTCTTCGACGGACCCCCGATCTTTGGCCGCTACAGGCCGTTCGCGCCGCAGTCGCCGCAGCTCGAACCACTCTGGCACACGCTCGCGCTACCCCGCCCACAGGCGCGCGACTGCCTTGCCGTCCTACGTGAGCTGGCGATCCGACCGCTCGACGCCGCCGATCTGCCGGTCGTCATCGAGACCATGAGCGAACTTGCTCGCGGAGTAGGGGACCTGTCGCCGCAGCTCCGGCGTCAGCTACTTGCGCTCCCGCTCTGGACCGGCGAAGCGTGGTCATCGGCGCGGCCGATGTACGCCGTCGCCGACGAAACATTGGCCGCCGCCATCGCCGACCAAGTGCCGGTTTGGAAGCCCGGGTTCGCACTCGACGGTATGGAGACGCTTGTAGAGGCGCTCGGCGTGAGGCTGCTCAGCGCGCGCGACTTCCTCCCCGTAACCGGCGACGGCTATGGCGCCGCCAGGGGAGAAGAGCACCGGCAGCGCTTCGCGCTCGCAGTCGGACATCTGCGCACCGAACTCGCCCGCTGCGATCAAGAGCTCTACAAGACGCTCGAGCCCACATGGGAGGAACTCGCCGCAGCGCGGCTAGTGATCGATCACGAACTCGAAGTGGCCGCGACGGTCCGCCCCGGCCGCCGGGTGGTGGCCCCCGCGCGCACACATCTCCTGCGCGAGCCGATGACAGTTTTCGCCCGTTCGGTGGAGGGGATCGGGGCTGCGGACGCTGGCGGTCGCGCGATCGCCGAGCTCTTTAGCGGTGATCGCCAGAAGGTCGCGTGGGCGTGGGCCGCGATGTGGCAGCGGGCGGAAGCGGGGCCGGCCGCTGAGCGCATCGTCCTCTCAAGCGACGTCGACGAGGACGAGGTTGACGACCGCCTGGCCCAGCTCAGGGCTCAGGCCGACGACCGGCGCACAAAGCGCCAGAAGACGAATATGCGCAGCGGCAAGGGCGGGGCGAAGGCGAACGGCACCAAAGGCACTGCCGTCGAGGTCCGGCAGCTCAAGGATCTATCGAAGCTCCAGCCGAGTAACGGTGCGGTGGTGAACCGCGGCGCCCCGCGCGGGGGCATCATCGTCCCGGACAAACGCCCGCGAGGTGGGACGGGCGGCGCTGGCGGCAACGGCACGGGCGGAAACGGGCACGCCGGCCAAGGCCGACGGTCGACGGTGCTGCCGCCGATGAGTGAGCGAGAGCAGCTTGCGTACGACGCGGTCCTGGCCGCCCTCGCGCTCGACGACGCTGAAGTCGCGGATCTGCGCCACAGGCGTGGGGTTGGTGCCGACGCCGTCGACGAGCTCGCGCAGTGCATCGAGATCAAGATGTCGTCGTCGGCGGAGGTCCCGAGCGAGATCACCCTCACCCCAGCCGAGGTCGAGCGCGCGCGGACAGACGAGGACTTCTTCCTCGCTGTGGTCACGGGTCTCGAGGAGGGTGTGGGTGAGCTGCGGGTGCGCTTCATCTTCGACCCGCTCGGCCGGCTGCGGATGCGACTCCGCGGCGATCTCACCCTCGGCGGCGTGCGCGACGCAGAGGCGCTGGAGTACGTCTTCCCGGTTGACGGAGATAGCCGGCGGTGAGCCCTCGCCGAAAGCAGAGGCGCGGCCTCAGTTCCTCCGGCAGGGACTTTGTCCCCGCCCGGCGAGCCAGCCCTCGTGCGGCTAGCGGAAAGCGCGTGGCCCGTCGACCGCAGGCCGCGGACGCCCGTGATTAGAGGGCGCGCTCAGACCGGCGGCCTCGCCGACGACTCCTGTCGGGTAACAGGCCTGATCCGGAGGAGGAATTAGGTGCAGCTTGTTGATGGCCAGCTCCTGCTTTCCGCTTCGGACCTCATCAACTTCCTGGAGTGCGAGCATCTGACCTACCTCGATCGCGAGGTGGCACTCCAACGGATCACGCGTGAGCAGGCCCGCACGGACTCGAGCGCGCTCGTCGCCGAGAAGGGCGAGCAGCACGAAGTTGCCTATCTGGAGCAGATTCGCGGCAGCGGCACCGAACTGGTCGAGGTGGGCCGAGAGCTAGCGCTCGACGAGGCCGGCGAGCGGACGCTCCAGGCGATGCGGTCCGGAGCCGACATGATCTATCAGGCGGCGTTCCGCAGCGGCCGCTGGCGGGGTCATGCCGACTTCCTCCAGCGTGTCCCCACGCCGTCTGAGCTGGGCGACTTCAGCTATGAGGTGCTCGACACCAAGCTTGCGCGGCGGGTCAAGCCTTACTTCCTGCTGCAGCTCTGCTTCTACTCGGAGTTGCTCGCCGAAGCGCAACGGCTCGTGCCCGAGCGAATGCACGTGGTGCTCGGGACGCACGAGCGCGAGAGCTTTCGGCTACGGGACTTCGCTGCTTTCTACCGCGCCCTCAAGCGCAACTACGAGGCGGTTCTGGACAACGGGCTCGCCGGCACCTACCCGCTGCCGGTCGAGCACTGCGGCTTCTGCCGCTGGTCGGACGTCTGCGACCAGCGGCGAACGGACGACGATCATCTGAGCCTCGTCGCTCGCCTCGGTCGGCCGCAAGTGGCCCGACTCGAGGCAAACGGCATCACCACCGTCGCAGCGCTCGCCAAGGCCGACGCCGATGACAGGCCGCGAGGCATGGGCGCCGACACCTACGAGCGCCTGCGCCAACAGGCGCGGCTCCAGGTCGCCCAGCGCGCGGACGGCGAGCTGCGCTCCGAACTGCTCCAGCGATGTCCCGGGCGCGGCTTCGCGCTGCTGCCGGAACCTGACGCGGGCGACGTCTTCTTCGACATCGAGGGCGACCCCTTCTACGAGGAGGGGCTGGAGTACCTCTTCGGGCTCACCTACCTCGACGGCGGCGAGCCTCGCTTCAAGGCGTTCTGGGGTCGGGACCGCCAGGGGGAGAAGGCGGCTTTCGAGGCGCTGATCGACTGGCTGATGGCCCGTCGGCAGGACCACCCGGGCATGCACGTCTATCACTACGCCCACTACGAGCCGACCGCGCTCAAGCGGCTCATGGGACTGCACGCTACGCGTGAGGACGAGGTCGACGAGCTGCTGCGCGGCAACGCGCTGGTCGACCTGTACCGCGTCGTCGAGCAGGCGCTGCGGATCTCGCAGCCGAGCTACTCGCTTAAGAAGGTCGAGGCGTTCTATCGCGAGACGGCGCGCGAGACGGAGGTGACCGAGGGCGCGGACTCGATCTTGATGTTCGAGGAGTGGCTCGACACGGGCTCGGAGCGGCTGCTCGAGGCGATCGAGCGCTACAACGAGGACGATTGCCGCTCGACCTACGAGCTGCGCGAGTGGCTGCTCGCGAAGCGAGCGGAGGCGATCGACGAGTTCGGGGACATCCCGTGGCGCGCCGGTGTGGGAGGCGAGCCGAGCGAGGAGCAGCGCGTCGTGTCGGCGGAGATCGCCGCCCTGCAGGAGCGGCTGCTCGCCGGCGGTCCCGAGGAGGCCGGCGAGCGCGACCCGGACCAGCAGGCTCGCTGGCTGCTGGCGCAGCTGCTCGACTACCACCGCCGCGATGCCAAGCCGGCCTGGTGGGAGTACTTCAGCCGGCTGGAGAAGACCGACGAGGAGCTGCTCGACGACGCCGAGGCGCTCGGAGGGCTCGAGCTAGTGAACCAACGGGCCCTCCCCCACCCCAAGCAGTCGACCATCTACACGCTCCGCTTCCCGCCGCAGGAACACAGGATCGCGGAGGGCGACTTCGTCGACCCCGCGACTCACAAGGCGGTCAGCGTGGTCGCGTGCGACAACGAGCGCGGCCTGGTCGAGATCCAGCGCGGCACGAAGCGCTCAGCGGAGCCGCTCCCGCGGGCGCTCATCCCCGGCGGCCCCTACGACACCACCGAACAGCGGCGTGCCCTGCGCGAGCTGGGCGAGTTCGTCGCGCAACACGGGCCCGACGCCGACGGCCCGTACGCGGCCGGGCTCTCCGTGCTGCGGCGGACCCTTCCCCGGACGACCGCGGTGCCTGTCGGTGAGCCGCTGCAGACCGGGTCGCCGACGATCGATCACATCCAGGCGCTGGCTGGTGGCCTGGACCAGAGCCACCTCTTCATCCAGGGCCCGCCCGGGTCGGGCAAGACCTACCGCGGCGCCCTGATCGTGCTCGATCTGATCTCCCGTGGCCATCGCGTCGGGATCGCAGCACCGAGCCACAAGGCGATCCACGGCCTGCTCGAGCAGGTCGAGAGGCTCGCCGGCGAGATCGACGTCGACCTCCACGCGCTGCACAAGGCAAGCACGAACGCGCCGGACACGGAGTTCGAGTCGAAGCACGGCGTGATCGACAACTCGACCGATCGCGGCGACTTCCCTGGCGCTGCGGAGCCGCTGCTCTCGGGAACCGCCTGGCTGTGGGCGTGGGAGGGCATGCGCGACTCGGTCGACTACCTGCTGATCGACGAGGCCGGCCAGGTGTCGCTCGCCGACGCGCTAGCCATGGCGACAGCCGCCCGCAACCTGATCCTGCTCGGCGACCCACTGCAGCTCGCCCAGGTCTCGCAGGGCACCCACCCCGAGGGCGCGGGCGCCTCCGTGCTCGAGCACCTGCTTGGCGGGGCCGCCACTGTCCCCGAAGAGCGCGGCGTCTTCCTCGACAAGACCAGGCGCATGCACCCCGACGTCTGCGAGTTCATCTCGACCGCCGTCTACGACGATCGTCTCGGCTGGATCCCTGAGTGCGCCGACCAGGGCCTCGTCGGTGACGGCCTCGCGGGCACCGGCGTGCGGCGGATGTTCGTCGAGTCCCACGGCCGTACGCGCCAGTCCCCGGAGGAGGCGGATGTGATCGCGGAGCAGATCGAGGCGCTCCGCGGCGCCCGCTACACCCTCGCCGACGGAACCCAGCGGGAGCTCGGGCCGGAGGACATCATGGTCGTGACCCCCTACAACGCCCAAGTGCGCTGCCTACGCGAACGGATTCCTGCGGCCGTGCGGGTCGGCACGGTCGACAGGTTCCAAGGCCAGGAGGACGCCGTCGTCTTCTACTCCATGGCGACGTCCTCAGGCGACGAGATCCCGCGAAGCTCGGAGTTTCTGTTCAGCCGCAACCGGCTGAACGTGGCGATCTCGCGCGCGAAATGCCTCGCGGTGCTGGTCGCGAGCCCCGAGCTGCTTCACATCCGCTGCAAGACCATCGAGCAGATGCAGCTCGCCAACGCGCTCTGCCTGCTGGTAGAGGTCGCAGAGAAGCAGGCAAACGGGACATGACGGCTGGCGAGACCAGCTCCGCGGCTGCTCGTGCGCACGCCGACTCCGCAGCCCGTCGCGCCGGATGCGGACCAGCGGTTCGACGCGTACATGCAGAGCTATTCCGGCGAGCGCTCCCTAGAACCGCGACTGGCGCTCAGAGGTCAGGTGCGAGGTGCTCAGAGGCGTGTTGGTCGATTAGCCCCGGGACTTGGTTCATGTTGTCGCACTGGGCGTAGCGCCATTCGCCGTAACGACCGTCCGCGTTGACGGCAGCGATCCACCGCTCGGCCCCTCAGCGCCTCCTGAATCCGCCCACGCAGCTGGCCGCTGTAACCCAACGAGACGCCGCCCACCGGCGCGAGAGAGCCGTCGACGCCTACGCGCGCCAGCAGCAACGTCTCACCACGTTTACCGGATGCCGGCAGCCATCCTGTGACCAGCAGACTCTCACTGCGTCGATGCTTGTGCTTCAACCATGCCGCGCTCCGTACACCGGGCAGGTAGGGCGCGTCCAGTCGCTTCGCAACGACGCCCTCGAGCCCGCGCTCGCGTGTGGCGTCGAGAAGCGCGTGGGCCTCGTCCGTCCCGAAGGATCGCGGTGTCCGCCAGCGGGGCCCGTCTAGGCCGAGCTCGGCGAGCAGCGCTCGCCGCTCGGCGTACGGCAACTCGCGCATTGAGCGCCCATCGAGGTGAAGCAGGTCGAAGGCCAGGAACGTCGCGGCCGAGCGCTTTGCGGCGAGGTATGCCTGCCTTTCCCCCGAGCGCAGCCTGGCGCGCAGGCGCGCGAAGTCGGGGTCGCCCTTGTCGTTCAGGCAGACGAGCTCGCCGTCGAGCACGAGCCGGCGCCTCCGCAGTGCGCCAGGCAGGGGCGCCAGCTCGGGGAACGCCTCGGTGCAGTCGCGGCCCGGTCGCGAGCGCAGGCAGAGCTTGCCGCCTTGGACGCGGAGCTGGGCGCGCATGCCATCGAACTTGACCTCGTATGCCCAGCCCTCGGTGTCGCAGGGGACGCCCGAGCGCCAACATCGGCGAAACGAAGCGAGGCAGTTGCTCGCGCACCATCGGCAGCCAGAGGCTACGCGACACGAGGTTGGGCAGGCCTAGTCCGCGCCCTGCATGACATCTCGAAGCGTCTCTTCGTACACACGCCTGCGCTTCTTTACGTCGGCAGGAGTCGGTGATGGACAGCCCACCTGTTCGCAGCCCTCTAGGTTGATCTCGCGGATCGACCGCCCGCAGCGTGAGCACGGCGCGTAGTACATCTTCTCCGCGTGCTGGCGCCCGCGCCTTGGCTTCCCCGTGAAGTAGTTAGGGCGGTAACGCGCAACGATCTCGCCGGGCACGAGCTCCCAGTCTTGCTCGAAGGTCACGTTCGAGCGGAGCCGCACTGCCCCCGGCGGTGCGCCTGGCTCGCCCGGCATCGACTTCTGTCGCCGCTTAGCCACTGGCGTTCCCGAGTGCGAGTCCAAATTCGAGGTCGTGGACCTCGATTTCAGCGCGGTCTCCCCGCAGGCTCGATTCGGCTGAGATCCGTGCGACCAGATCGTGGTCGATCTCGACCTTGAGGTCGAGGCGCTCGAGGAGCGG
>WUUC01131810.1_pt1 | contig 16281 bp, 16 predicted proteins | sample 6278441 | NCBI WGS metagenome assembly WUUC01 (sample SAMN13675441, study PRJNA597444) | soil metagenome | isolation source: soil | place: USA: Washington | collected 2017-10
CGAAGTCGTCGTCGTTGCCGCAGCCGTTGTTGCCGTCCTGGTCGGCCTTGTCGACGCCGCCGGAACCGTTCGGCTTGTCGGGTCCGCCGTTCGAGCGATCGGGACCCCTGCCGTCGTCGTCCGGGTCGGACTCCGACTTGCCCTGGTTACCGGAGCCACCGTTCTCGACCGAGCGATCCTTGCCGGATGGGTGCGCGTTGTCTCCGTCGTCCGGGACGTTGTTCGGAGTGCCGCCGTCGTTGGTGTCGTCGTCCTCGGTGTAGGCCGTGTTCGGATCGTCGTCGGCGTCGCCGTCGTTGTCCTTGCCGGAGTTGCCCTTGTCATTCTCGGCCGAGTCCTCCTGGGACGCGGCGTTGCCCTGCGAGTGGTCCTCCTTGTGGTGAGCCAACGCCGGGACCGCTACGGCGAGCAGAAGTGCGAAAACCGCCGCCAGGGCCACCAGAGCCCCGGATGCGATGGAGATGCGCTTGCTCATGTTTCCCTCCTTCTGGCTACGTTGCGTGTTCACATGACTACGGTTAGCCATACTTCGGGGGATTCCTTCCGGAGTCAGCAAGATTTTTCCAGGAGTTTTCGCGAGCCGGCCGGCGGGGCGGCCGGGCTCTCGGCGGCGCTAGCGGGTGCGGGCGGTGCGGACCGCCTGGCGGAACTCGTCCGAGGTGAACCGAGTGGGCTGGACCTCCGCGGCGTGGGCGAGAGCGGCTTCGAGGGCATCCGACGTCGCGGCTACCAGCGCTCGCTTGTTCGCAGCCACCCCTGCCGGCGGGTGGGCGAGGATCTTCGCCGCCAGAGCGCGTGCTCGCGGCATCAGCTCGTCCGCCGGACAGACCTCGTTCACCAGGCCGGAGTCCAATGCCTCGCGGGCGTCGATCAGCTCGCCCGTCAGGAGCATGCGGGCCGCGCGGCCGGCGCCCGCCAGGTGCTGCGTCAGCCAGGCCCCGCCGGTGCCGGGTATCACTCCGAGGCGCACCCAGATCTGGCCGAGCCGCGCGCCTTCCACCGCGATGCGCAGGTCGCACGCGAGCGCCAGGTCCATGCCCGCGCCGACTGCCGCTCCGTTGATTGCGGCGATGACGATTGCGTCCGACGCCCGGATCGTGCGGATCATCGCCTGGAACGAGGCGTAGAGGGTCTGACCGATCTCTTCCGGCTCGAGGTCGCTCCAGCGTTCGAGCTCGTCGAGGTCGCCGCCGGAAGAGAAGGCCTCACCGGCCCCGGTGAGTATGACCACCCGAGCGGCGCGGCCCGCCTCCGCGATCGCCGCAGCCACGGCGCGGGCATCGCGTGAGCCGAGCGCGTTGCGCCTCTCCGGCCGGTCGATCGTGACGATGGCGAGGTCGTCCTCGCGGTCGATCCTGACGCTCGACGTGTCGTGCACGTGCGGGAGCCTACGTCTCCCCTTGGTTACCCGGACGCGACGAGGGCCGCCCTCGCGGGGCGGCCCGTGGTCCGAAAAGCCCCGTTACGACGCGTTCTTCGGGAGCATCCTCGTCATCTTGGTCCCGCACACGGGGCACTGCCCCTGCGCCGCCTTGGAGCCGTTGGCCAGCTCGATGACCTCGCCCTCGAAGTCCCGCTTCTCGCGGCACTTGACGCAGTAGCCGTTGTAGGTGTCGGCCATGCCTGCCTCTCCTCTCGTAGAACTCGGTCTTGCCCTATCGCCTATTCGTCGCTCGCCCGCTATCGTGCCACCTTCCGGGGCGTGCGGAGGGATTTCCGGCTACGGAGCGTTACCGGCAGAGGGCGGAGAAGGCGGATCTGGAGCCTTCTGATCACTTTGCGTGGTCGAAGAAGCCTGACCTTCGGCCACGGCGGGGGCGGGAGGCCGGCTCCACCGAGGGGGCGCCCCCCGGTAGCGGGCGAGCAGGTACAGCGACGTGACGACCACCGACAGCGCCAGCACCTGGCTCCCCGTGAGGCCCAGGTAGCGCTTGTCGACCCTGAGGAAGTCCGTGATCACGCGCATGGTCCCGTACCAGACGACGAACAGGAGCGTCAGCTGGCCCGTTCGGCGCAACGTGCGGCCCAGGTACAGGAGCAGGGCCAGCAGCAGGATCGTCGAGACGAAGTCGTAGAGGGCGGTCTGGTGGAGGACGACGTCGAAGCAGCCGAGTGACGGCGGCGACGAGTCCGCCAGGCGCTCGTAGGTCGCGGCCGACACCGGCTCCACTCCGCCGCTCTCGCCGGTGCACCTCCAGCCCAGGGCGAAGTCCGTCGGCTTGCCGAGATGGTCGCCGATCATCAGGTCGCCTATGCGGCCGATCACGACCCCCAGCGCGAGGCCGGGCACCGCGAGGTCGGTCACGCGCCAGAAACCCATCTTCTTGCGGATCACGTAAGGCAACGCGGCGAGGACCGCCCCGGTGATCCCACCCAACAGCGAGATCCCGCCCTCGTAGATCTTGAAGACGCCGAGGAGGTCGTCGCCGCCGTCGGTGACCTCGCTGAGGTGACCGAAGACGTAACCGAGCCGTGCCCCGACGATCGCGCCGACGAGCGCGTAGAACAGCGCGTTCCAGATGTCGGCCTCGTCGGGCCCCCCGAGCCTCCGGGCCCGCCGAACCATCAGCTGCGCGCCGGCCAGGTAACCCAGCGCGATCCCTATGCCGTGCGGCGACACGCTCAGCCCGCCGACGTCGATGCTCGGGATGATCCCCCACTCGAGCGGGTCGATCCCGAGCTTGAACGGTGCCGCGAGGTTCACGGAGCGCGCCGGCCGAACTCCACGAAGCACTCGTGGGTGATCGGCATCTTCTCCGCGAACAGCCGCTCGACCGCCTCCGCGTAGATGCGGATCTCGTACTGCGCCGCGGTCGCGTTGCGCAGCGAGAGGAAGTTCATCAGCGAGCGCGCGTTCAGCGTCCAGTAGAACTGGGTGTAGATGCCGAACGGGAGGACCGCTCGGGCCAGCTCCTTCGCCACGCCCTTCTCGATCAGGCCCTCGTACTCCGCGAACACGTCCTTGTAGATGCGCTTGAACGTGTCGATGACCTCGTCGGCGAGCGGCTCGGCAACGGGCTCGAACGAGTAGGACCCGGGCTTGCCGACCTGCGTGCGCACCGCCTCGGGGGCCGGCACGTAGAAGTCGTCGCTGAGCTTGTGGTACCTGGCCGATTCCTCGTTGAAAGACGAGAAACGGTGGCGGAACCATTCGCGGGCTACGAAGATCGGTGTCCTTATGTGGAACCGGAACGAGTTGTGCTCGAACGGGGTGCCGTGACGCTCGCGCATCAGGAACTTGATCAGGCCCTTGTCGCGGTCGTCCATCTCCTCCCGCCGTACCGCGAAGCTCACGCGGGCCGAGTTCACAACCGACAGGTCGCTCGCCATCGCGTCGTCGAGCCGGACGAAGCCGTGGTCGAAGAGCAGCAGCTCGCGCGGCTTGTCGCCGGGACGGATCGCGTCGCTCACAGGTACCCCGGCGACGACGGCGGAGCCACGACGCCCTCGGCCCCCTCGACGTAGAGGCGCCCGCCGAAGCGGCTCTTGATCTCGTCGTCGAAGCGGTTCGCCGTCTCGATCACCGCCCCGATCGCGGCCTCGAGCTCCTCGGGGGCCATGAACTCGCCGAGCAGGTTGTGGTTGAACCACACCGCGCCCTGGTCGACGTCGAGCGCGAAAGCGCCGAAGACGAACTCGAGGTTCTTGGCCAGCAGCCACGACGTGAGCTCGGCGGTCACGGGGACGGCCATGTTCGTGATCGCGAACACCCGGACGACCGTCGCGCCGTTCTCCAGCCACGTCGGGACGATGAACGTCCGCGCGCTCTGCATCCCCAGGACGTAGTTGCCGTGCTGGTCGACGAGGTAGCCGCCGGCGATCTCGGCCAGCTTCGCTTCGATCATCTCCCTGAGCGCGACTACGGTCGGCGGCTCCCCCGGAGGCCGGGGCTGGCCCGTCGCTAGGGGCGCGGCGGCGGGCGCGTCTTCCTCGGCGGCGGGCGTGGAGTCCTCTGGCACGCCGCGCAGTATAAGGAAGGCCATGGACGAGAAGACGGAGCCGTTCGCTCCCGGACGACCCGCTCCGCGCGGCCCCGAGATCACGTGCAAGGGCTGGCCGCAGGAGGCGGCACTGCGGATGCTCGTGAACAACCTCGACCGGGAGGTCGCCGAGCGTCCGGAGGACCTCGTCGTGTACGGAGGCTCGGGCCGCGCCGCCCGCAGCGTCGAGGCGTTCGACGCGATCGTGCGCGAGCTGCGCCGGCTCGCGGACGACGAGACCTTGCTGGTCCAGTCGGGAAAGCCGGTCGCCGTCTTCCGCACGCACGCCCGTGCCCCCCGGGTGCTCATCTCGAACTCGATGCTGGTACCGGCGTGGGCGAACTGGGACGAGTTCCACCGCCTCGAAGCGATGGGCCTCACGATGTACGGCCAGATGACCGCGGGGTCGTGGATCTACATCGGCACCCAGGGGATCCTCCAGGGGACCTACGAGACGCTCGCCGAGCTCGCGGCACGTTCGTTCGCCGGAAGCCTCGCGGGCAGGATCGTCCTCACCGCGGGCCTCGGGGGCATGGGCGGCGCGCAGCCGCTGGCCGTGACTATGAACGAGGGCGTCGCGCTCTGCGTCGAGGTCGACCCGGGCCGCATCGAGAGGAGGATGCGTACCCGCTACGTCGACCGCTCGACCGACGACGTCGACGAAGCGAGGAAGTGGGCGGAAGAGGCGCGCGACGCACGGCTCCCGAAGTCCATCGCGCTGCGGGGCAACGCCGCCGAGGTCCTCCCGGCGTTGCTGGCGGACGGCTTTGCCCCCGACGTCGTCACCGACCAGACGTCGGCGCACGACCTCCTCGACGGGTACGTCCCGGCGGGCGTGACGCTCACCGAGGCGGGGGCCCTGCGGACGAGCGACCCCGACACCTACGTGAAGCGCTCGCTCGAGTCGGTGGCCGCACACGTCGAGGCGTGGCTCGGCTTCCGGGAACGCGGCGCGGTCTGCGTGGAGTACGGCAACAACATCCGCAACCAGGCGCACACCGCGGGGGTCGAGCGGGCGTTCGAGATCCCGGGCTTCGTCGAGGCCTACGTGCGGCCGCTGTTCTGCGAGGGCAAGGGACCGTTCCGGTGGGTGGCGCTCTCGGGTGACCCGGCGGACATCGCGGTCACGGACGAAGCGATCCTCGGCCTCTTCCCGGACGACGAGAGGCTGCACCGGTGGATCCGCATGGCGTCGGAGCGCGTCGCGTTCCAGGGCCTGCCCGCGCGCATCTGCTGGCTCGGCTACGGCGAACGCGCTAAGGCGGGACTCGCTTTCAACGAGCTCGTCCGCTCGGACCGCGTGTCGGCTCCCATCGTGATCGGCCGCGATCACCTCGACGCGGGCTCCGTCGCATCGCCGTACCGCGAGACGGAGGGGATGATCGACGGGTCCGACGCGATCGCGGACTGGCCGATCCTGAACGCGCTGCTGAACACCGCGGCCGGCGCGCACTGGGTGTCGGTCCACCACGGCGGCGGCGTCGGCATCGGCTACTCGATACACGCGGGCATGGTCGTCGTCGCAGACGGCTCGGACGACGCGGCCGCTCGACTGGAGCGGGTTCTCGACACCGATCCCGGGGCGGGAGTCGTCAGACACGTCGACGCCGGCTACGGGCGCGCGATCGACGTGGCAAGCGAGAGGGGCGTGCGCGTGCCGATGGAGGCAGTCCGGAGGGACTAACGCCGGCGGGACGCGATCGCGTCGACCTTCCGGCGCAGCGCGACCTCGTCGACCGTCGTCGGACGACCGCCTTCGACGACCACGCGGCCCCCGACCATCACCTTCGATATCGCCGTCTGCTGGATCGAGCTCACGATCTGCTTGCGAAGGGTCGCGAGAGGCCACAGCGAGGGGTCCGAGAGATCGAGCGCGACGAGGTCCGCGCGGCGACCGGGCTCGATGGCACCCACCGGGAGGCCCAGGACGTCCGCTCCGCCGCGCGTGCCGAGGTCGAACGCAGCCTCGGCGGACAGCGCGGAGCCGTCGCCGAGACGCGCCTTCGCCATCAGCGAGGCCTGCCGCATCTCGTCGAAGACGCTCTGGCGGTTGTTCGCGCAGCCGCCGTCGGGGCCGAGGGCCACGCGGATCCCGCGGGCGAGCATCTCCGGGAGCCGCGCGATCCCGTCCCCGAGGAAGGCGTTCGCGCCGGGACAGTGGACCACCGCTGCGCCGGCCTCCGCGAGCAGGTCCAGCTCCTCGTCGTCCGCCCAGACCGTGTGGACCGTGACGAGGCGGGGGCCGAGGAGCCCCTCGCGGGCGAGCAGCCGGACGGGCGTCGTGCCGTAGCGCTCCTCTACCTGCTCCCGCTCGTAGCGCGCTTCCGCGAGGTGGAGGTGGCACGGGACGCCGAGGTCCTCCGCCAGCTCGAGCGCGGTTGCGACGGTCTCGGGCGTCGCCGCGTGCAGCGAGTGCGGCGCGGGCTGGACGGACAGCAGCGGATCGCCCGCGTGGGCCTCCGCAAGCGCGCGGCAGCGCTGCGCCGCGTCCGCAGCCTTCTCTCGATAGCGGAGCGGGGCCTTCGTCGGGGCGTCCACGTCGTAGAACGCGCGGGCCAGCACGAGCCTCACACCCGCGTCGCGTGCGGCACGGATCACCTGCTCCGCGTTGTCGTTGCCCTCGTCGTGGAGGTAGAAGAAGTCGACGGTGGTGGTGACGCCGGCGCGCAGGGCTTCCGAAAACGCAAAGAGCGCGCCGGTGTAGACGTCGGCGCCGTCGAGGTCCTCCGAGAACGGGTACAGGACGTCGTCCCGCCACGACTCGAAGGTGCGGTCGTCCGCCCGGCCCTTGAAGAGGTTCTGGAACGCGTGCCCGTGCGCGTTGACGGTCCCGGGCACGATCGCGACGTCGCCCCAGTCGAGGACCTCGGCCCCGGCCGGGACGTCCCCGGCGGGGACCACACCCGCGATCGTGTCGCCGTCGGCCAATATCGCCACGCCGGAGACGAATGCCCCGTCGACGAGCGCCGTCGCTCCGCTGATCGCCTTCACCGCACCCCCCGGTCTCTTAGGCTGCCGTCCGTGACCGTACACATTGGCAAGCCGCTGAGCTTCGCGGACGTCGTCGCGGTGGCGCGCGAGCGCGAGCCGGTCGGGATCCTTCCGGAGGTCGCCGGCACGATGGCCCCGGCGCGTGCCGTCGTCGAGGACGCCGTCGCCGCGGGAGAGACCGTCTACGGCATCTCGACCGGGATCGGCGACCTGGCCAACGTCCGGATCGACACCGGCCTGGCACTCGAGCTCCAGCGAGACATCGTCCGCTCGCACGCGACCGCGGTCGGGCCGCCGCTTCCGGTAGAGGTCGTGCGGGCGATGCTCCTGCTGCGCGCGCGGACGTTCGCGTTCGGGGTCTCGGGCGTCCGGTTCGAGATCGTCGAGCGACTCGTCGCGCTGCTGAACGCGGGCGTGCACCCGATTGTGCCGTCGCAGGGATCGCTCGGGGCGTCGGGCGATCTCGCTCCTCTCGCGCACCTCGCGCTGCCGCTCCTCGGCGAGGGCGCCGCGGAGAAGGACGGCGCGGTGATGCCCGGCGCGGCCGCGCTGGCGGCGGCGGGGATGGAGCCGCTCACGCTGTCCCACAAGGAGGGTCTCGCGCTCGTGAACGGGACCGAGATGATGCTTGCGCTCGGGATCCTGTTGGTCGAGCGGGCGCGGGACCTCGCGCGCAGCGCGGACGTCACCGGCGCGATGACACTCGAGGCATGTCTCGGCACCGACAGCGCATTCCGCGAAGACCTCGTCGCGCTGCGCCGGCATCCCGGAGCCCAGGTGTCGGCGGCGAACCTCAGGAGGCTGCTCGACGGCAGCGCGATCGTGGAGTCGCACCGCGACTCGGACCACCTCGTCCAGGACGCGTACTCGCTGCGGTGCATGCCGCAGGTCCACGGCGCGTACCGAGACGCGCTGCGCTACGTCGCCGACACACTGGAGGCCGAGCTCGCCTCGGCCATCGACAACCCGACGGTGATGGTCGAGAAGGGGGAGCTCCTTTCCGGCGGCAACTTCCACGGCGAGGCCCTCGGCCTCGCACTCGACCACCTCGGCCTCTGCCTGACCGGGTTCGCGACGATCGCCGAGCGGCGCGTCGCGCGGCTCGTGGACCCGGCGTTGAACAACGGGCTGCCGGCGTTCCTCACGCGGGAGCCCGGGCGGAGGTCCGGTTTCATGATCGTGCAGTACACCGCCGCCTCGCTCGTCTCCGAGAACCGCTCTCTGTGCTGGCCGGCCTCCGCGGACTCGGTCCCGTCGTCCGCGGGGCAGGAGGACCACGTCAGCATGGGCGCGACTGCGGGTCGCAAGGCCGCGTCGATCCTCGACAACGCGGAGCACGTCCTCGCGATCGAGGCGCTCGCCGCGGCGCAAGGGCTCGACCTGCGGGCGCCGCTCGAACCCGCCGCGGGGACGGGGGCCGCGCGCGCGGCGATACGGGAGGTGTCGCCGTTCCTGGAGGAGGACCGGCCGCTGTCGCACGAGATCGAGCGTGCGCGCGACCTGATCCGGGACGGACGGCTCCTCGAGCCGGTCGAAGGCGTCGTCGGGCCGCTCGCGTAGATCTCTCGCACGCTTCGCCCCGTTGGCCTCATACTTGTCACCCCTGGTCGAACCCTGTGAGGACGCATGGTCAGCTATCCCGTTACGCGCTACCTGTACCGGCCGGTGTCGACGCGCGCTGCGAAGGCCCTCGCGAGCACGCCGATCACGCCCGGGCACGTGACGCTCGTGAGCGCGCTGCTCTCGACCGGGGGCGCGGTCGCGTTCGGCTACCGGAGCTACTGGCTCGGCGCGGCCCTCTGCCTGCTGGGGATCATCACCGACTGCATCGACGGCGACCTCTCGCGGCTGACCGGGCGGTCGTCGACCGCGGGAGCGTTCCTCGACAGCGTGCTCGACCGCTGGACGGACGCCGCGATGATCCTCGGGCTCGCGTACGCGAACCCGAGGTACTGGACCGTGGGGGCCGCGGCTTTGACCGCTTCGCTGTTGACGAGCTACACGCGGGCCCGCGCCCAGTCGCTCGGGGTCGACTGCCCCGACGGGATCGGGGGCCGCGACATGCGGGTGCTGCTGCTCGTCGTCGCCGCGCCGACAGGCCTCGTCGGGCTCGGGCTATGGGCCGTAGCGGTCACGGGCGCGCTGACCGCGATCCACCGCATGGTGGTCGCGACGCGGAGGCTGCGCGCGCTGGAGCCGTCTAACAGGGGTGACCGAGCAGCCGCATGAGCTTGTTCCACGTCTCGTTGTAGCTGCACGGCGGGCACGGCCTCTCCGGCTGGCACGCGGAGACCGACGCGGCCCCCAACCCGAGCGACGCTGCGGCCATGACGGCCACGACGATCAGGCGCATGCTCTTCATCGAGTCCTACCCCCCGATCAGACGACGCAATCGATGTACGTGACCGTCGCTCCGGCGACGTATTGGACCACTCCGATGGCCGGGTCCGCGCTGACCGTGACCGTCGACGGCGGTGTGTAAGTCACCGTCACCAGGTCTTCGGGCGTCGACAGATGCAGCAACGTCCCGACGTAGACCGTGGTGCAGCCTGGCGCGTCTTCCGGAGCGGCCGACGCCGCGGGAGCCGCCACCGCCATAAGCGCGAGGGCCGTTCCGACCGCCGCGAGATGCTTCAGAGAGCGCTTCAACTGAGCCTCCTCTACCTCGTCCCCACTGTTTCCGACCGCCATCGCTTCGACGGGAGCCGAGGCGATTCCTCCCTGATTCCGGCTGCAGTGGTCCCGACGCGTGGGACCCCGGATTGACCCACGCTCCACCCGTGCTTTCGCCCAAGGAGCATGTTCATTCTCCGGCACCGTCGGCTTACGTTCTCCGACACCGACCTCGCGACCTTCGGGTGCGCGGGTAAGCGACTCGGCAGTGCCCCCCGCGGGCACAACGACCTACCCGACGTCACGAGCGCTCGCACGTCTCAGGCGGTTCCTCATGGCCGCGGCGACCAGCACAACGACGCCGGAATAAATGAGGACCCAGGGCCATGCGGCCAGGAATACCCGCTCCGCTAGCGTCCGGTTGGCGATGGACTTGAAGCAAGAGACCCACCCGGGGTGGCCGAACTCGCCGTTGCGCATCCGTTCGTCGCATATCTCCTTCGCTCCGAAAAACGGTTCGTCGGCTCTCAGCAAAACTGGGACAGCACCCGCAGCGACGATCACGAGAAGGAGGCCTCCGCCCACGATCAACAGCCACCGTCTGTGAGACCAAGCATGGGTCGCCAACCTTCCTCCGCAGTCTCCATAGAGCCGTCAGGACGGTGCCGAGTCTTCCGTCCGATGGAGGCCCGGCGACGTGGTCCTCGAGAAAACGACGGCCGCGCCGATCCCGCCCAGGATCGGGAGGATTGTGGAAGCGCGAGGAACGTCTCCGAGGCCCGAGTAATAGACCAGACCCCAGATGCCCAGCATCGTGGACAGCGCTCCTAACACGACCTCGATCACCCATAGCGGTTTCGGCGGACGTGACCGGGCCCCCCACCATAGGGCCGCTACCAACACCGGAGACGCAACGACGCCCTCGCCGCCGACGGACAGGAGCAGAATTGGGGTCACGGCGACAACGAGTGACTGAATGAAATATCTAGTAGCTTCCGTCATCGCTGAATCCGAGGTCTACGTTTCGTGACAAGGTCTCCCGGGTCGGTGGCGCCGCGTCGCCACATTAGCCACAAGGTAATCCCACCGACGACCGGTCCTATGAAAATCAGATAGCTCTGTGACAATAGTGAGACCACTATCCCAACGACGAGCACAGGCGTCGTCGCTACCCGTCCAATCATGCAAGCCCGAGTTGCTGCGCCGACCACCAGCCACAACAACCAGGCCACGATTGCTCCAGCCATTCCCGCGGCACCGACCGCCTGCCAATGCCCCACGAGTCATGCCCATAGCGGATATTCCTGCCCATAGGCCAGGGACTCGAAAGGCCAAGAGGAAAATCGCGAACAGCAAGGCTGGTACGGCGGTAAACATCCCGAGACTCGTCAACGCTGACACGCTGAACCCGGTGAGCTCCTGCAACCATCCAAAGCAGCGTTGCTCTCCACACGCGGAAGACACTATCAATCGCCAATACGCTCCGCGCCGTCATCCGAGACCGAGGGGCCAGTTCGATCGGCAGCGTACCGTCGCGAGAGTTCGCGATGGCTTTGCCGTGTAGCCGTATCGTCGTAGGATCTTGGACATGAGCATTCCCCCGAAGATCCGCTGGCTTGGTCTTCTTCTCACGCTTCTCGCTGCGGTGACGGTGTTGATGGTGGTGTCGACGGACCGCCGATCCGCCGAATGCCGCTCCTTTCTCGCACGAGCAGAGGCGCGCTTGGATGAGGACAAGTTGCGCGGACGTGAATCAAGCTTCTTCGAACTGGCAGAGGATCAGCCTCCAGACTGCGACATATTCCGCAGCGAGCTTCTCCCCAATGGGTAATCGTAGTCGGAATCCGGCTCCTTCGTCCTACGTGCCCACCGGGCCGAACCCTTCTTCCTCTCCAACCAGCCGACCTACCTGAGCCCGCCACGTCGTGCGATGAAGCCACGGCTCGCCCATTAGCCGAAGAGTCCACACCAGCGCATCGCGCTCGCTCCGAAATTCGCCGAGCGGAATTTCATAGCGACTCTCATAAGCATCACTGGCGCGGCAACTTGTGTGCGCGGCGACCCACCCCGCGCGGGAATCAACCCACAGGAATTCGCCTCCTCTATGATCGTCCGGGCGTCGAGGAGGCCAAGTTGCATCGTCCATCTCGGCCTCCTCGAGATCACCCTGTCGGAGGTAAAACAGACCTTCTTCCGATTCGGTAATGAGTCGCCCGCAGATCCAGCACCTAAAGTCGAACATCGCGATCCGGTCTTACCCAACCCTTCAGTGGCTTCAGCGATGGTGAACTCGCTGTCGAGCCATCAGACCTCATGTGCAAATCGACACTCGCCGGCTTCGTCGGAGGGCCCCCATCCCTCGTAGCACTCAAACTTCAGAGAGTAACGATGATGTCCCATGTCCTTTTCCGGGAACCTCCATTTGCGGTTGCCGTGTCCATCAGCCTTCCACTCGTAATAGAAGGAGTAAAAATATAGCTCGTCCTGCGCGTGATAGACGCTGTAGCCCCCGTCGGGACGCCACCACTTTGACAGCGTGTACTCGTCGTTCGTGCGTTCCTCCCAACCGTCGCTGCAGCTGGTGTCACCGAAGGGACTGCCAGTGTTGTCGTCGGTGCAGTTCCATAGATGGGTCGCCTTCACCGGCGGACCCTCGAGCCCCCAGGTCCACTGCTTCCAATATGAGCGTCTGCCGCGGAGCTCAATGACACCTCCGAACTTCATCGTTCCTACTTCTTTGCAGCTGTCGAGGCTGCCGTCCTCGTTGTACTTGCAGATGCCGTACGCCTGCGGCTTTCCCTTCTCGTAATACCAGCGATAGATACTGGTCGTCTTCCCGACAGGCTTGCTCAGGGCTGTGCCGCTCTCGCCGTCTGCGCCCCCGTCCTCCGGAGTCTGCTCGGGTGGGGCCTCCCCACTCGGCACCACATATGACGTACAGCGCTCCGAGACCGCGTTGCACGACTCCTGAAACTCAGGTGTCATCGGCGGTGCATCCTGACAGACGGACGTCGGAACGCAAGGATTAGCCTCGAGGGCGGGCTCGTCGGTACAGAATCCCGACGTCTCCTCTTGGTCGCAAGTTCCACCGGCGCCTATCTGTGGCGGCTCGTCGCACGCACGTAGCCCGAGGAGCCCGCACAGGTTCGTGGGGACCGTTCCGCCGCATCCTGCCGATTCGATGTCGGCACAGAGAGTCTCCTGAAGTCGTTGTATCAACTCCTCAGGAGAGAAACCTTCGATGCACAGCATTACGTCGTCGCCGTCCCCGCAGACGGTCGCCACCAAGCCTTGAGCCAGGTCCATTGCCCGGTCGACACAGCTCTCGCCTGCGGAACCGTCCGTCTCTTGATCAGAGATGTAGCCTCTGCAAGCGTTGGCAATGGTGTCGTTGACCATTTCGATGGTCCTGCTAATCTCCTCCGCGAGATGTGCGGTGCACCCGTCCACCGCGCCCGACGGGCACAGTTCGTCGACGATCGCTCGCGCTCGCGCGACGAGGTCGTTGACGATCTCGAGCGTCCTGGCCGCGCAACGGCTCGCTCCGCTTGAATAGTCGGTGCCCGGAACGGAGCTACACATCCTCGTGATCTCTATGTTGATGCGCATCACGAGGTTCGCGAGGCAGGCGTTGGGGTCGGCAGAGCCGCAGACCTCGACCATCCTCTGTGCGACCAGTTGTTGCACCGAGGCCACGGTGGCGAGGACGCGGTCGATGCAGGCTGTAACCGCAGAGTCCGACGTCGAGGTAGTGGCGCCGATGTCCTGCTTGCAGGTGTTGGTGATGAGGTCGTTGACCCTGTCGAGGGCGAGCAGGAGCTGGTTGACAACGTAGGCGGCGCAGACGTTGGGATCGTCGGAGCCGCACGTGTCGCGCATCGTCTTCTTGGCCAGCTCGACGCCGGCGTCGACGACCTGAAGGGCCTTGTCGATGCACTCGTTCAACCCGGTGGTGTTCCCGTCGCCGGGTAGCGACGCGCAGATGCGGTTGATCTCGACGTTGACCCGCGTCACGAGGTTGGCGACGCACGTGTTGGGGTCGGCAGAGCCGCAGACCTCGACCATCTTCTGTGCCACCAGCTGCTGGACCGAGGCGACGGTGGCGAGGACGCGGTCGACGCAGGCCGTCACCGCGGAGTCCGACGTCGAGGTGGTGGCGCCGATGTTCTGCTTGCAGGTATTGGCGACGAGGTCGTTGACCTTGTCGAGCATCACGAACGCTTCGTTCACCGCCATCTCCACGCAACGGCGCGGGTCCTCGGACCCGCAGGTGTCGCGGATGACCTCTTGGGCGAGTGCGACGCCCGAGTTGACGACCTGCAGCGTCTTGTCGATGCACTCGTTGAGCCCGGTCGAGTAGCTTGAACCCGGCAGCGACAAACAGATCCTGTTGATCTCGATGTTGACGCGTGCGATGAGGTTGGCAAGACACGTATTCGGCTCACTCGAGCCGCAGGCGATGATCATCGCGTCGCCGGCCGTCGTGATGACCAGCTGCACGGTGGTCAGGACCCGGTTCACGCACTCGGTGACGGCACTGGCTTCGCTCGTGTCCGTCGCTCCCTTGTCGAGGGCGCACGTGTTCGCGACGAGGTCGTTGATCTTGTCGGCGGTGTTGTCGACGCACGTAAAGACGTCGCTCGCCTGGCAGACGATCGGCAGCACGGTTCGGTAGAGGATGTCCAGCACCCTGTTCGCGCAGTCATTGGCCGTCTCTCCGCCGCAGGCGTAGACGACGAAAGACTTCGCTACCCCCACGACGAATGCCAGCTGCTCGTTGACCTGGCGGCTGATCTCGCCGGCGCAGTAGCCGAGCGACCCAGACGGACAGACGATGCCCATGATCGCGTCGGCGACGAGGTTGATGTAGGGATCGGCGCACGTCGTCAGGCCATAGGCGCAGAGGTCGTCTATGACGGCGGCGAGGATCTGCGCGACTTTGTCGTCGCAATAGAGCAGGTCGTCGCTGCCGCAGGCTTCATAGATGAGTCCACTGACGACCGTCATGACGGGTTCGGCGCAGCCCTCACTCTTCTCGAGACAGGGCGAGACCATTTCCAGCACCGCGTCAACGACCGAGTCGCAGCCCTCGCACCCGATGGGAGGAACGACGCTGCAGAGAATCGCGGCGATATCACAGGGTCCTGGAATCACACCGGCAGACGAGGCCTGGGAGGCTCCCGCAACGTCGGCGCCTGAGGAGGGATCGGACCCGGGTTCATCCGGGGCCGCCGCCGATGGTTCGGCGGATTGCCCGCCGTCATCAGTCGTTGGAGATGTCGACGGGACTGGAGTCGCAGGTGGAGGCGTCGTCTCGGCGCCGGGCTCTGCCGGCGCGACCACCGAGCCCGCCGGATGAGTTGCCGGCGACTCTCGGCGTACACCCGTGAGGATGAGCGACTCGGGGTCGGTGCTCGTGTAGGTGAACGTCTCCTCGGAGGCGGTGTCGGGCTCGAACACGGCCGTGCCGCCGTCGGGATTGAAAGCGCTTACGGAGCTGACAGAGAGGTTGCCGTTATAGGGAGGATCCTCCGGCGTCACGTCCTGCGTGAGAGTGGCATCGTCCGCGGCGGATGCGGGAGTCGAGGGCGCGAGCTGCATGACGAGCATCACCGCGACAACGATTGCCATTACGCCTACGAACCTGTTGCTTGTCAACCTGGAACCACGCGTCGCCACAGTGCCGCTCGCAACCTTGCTCTCACTTGCCGCCCTTCGCCCGCGAAGCAGTACCGCACTGCTTGGTTAGGTGCGCCAGTATGGGCTAGTTACAGAGGGCTAGTCAATCCCTAACTTGTCTTGTAACCACCGTCGTACGGCGGCGGTTCAGTGGCGAAGGATCGGCAGTCCGGCTAGCAGCGCGGCCAGTGCGCGCGTTAGGCCGCGCTCGCGCTCCTCGCGACGGCGCAGTCCCAGACCTTGCCCATCTTCTTGCTCGGGAAGGCGGCTTCGAAGAGCTTCTCGCGCCGGCGGTCCATGTACTTGCCAGGGACGCCGTCGGTCGTCTCCATGTTGTCGCCGATCGTGTAGTCCAACACGAACTCCGACATCTCCGCGAGCGTGATGCCCTCGGCCCTCTGCATCGCTGGATCCACCCACACGCCCACGGGCCGCTCGCCGTCGAAGAGCCGCTCGTACGAGACCCCGAACCGCCGCGCGATGTCCTTCTGCAACGGCGTGATCCCGATCGGCCACGCGTCGATCGGCTCCGCGCTGGGCTGCTGCCCGTGGTCCGCGGTGAACACGAGGACCCACTTCTCCTCGCCGACCTTCCGGTCCAGCCACCTCGTCAGGTCCTGCAGCGACGAGTCCGAATACTTCAGGATCTCTCTCATCTGCGGCTCGAGCATGTTGTAGTCGTGGCCCACGTCGTCCACCTGCTTGTAGTTCGTGAAGAAGAGGTCGGGGATCCGGTTCGCGCCGAAGTCCTCGCGCGCGATCAGCTCCTTCAGCAGCCGCGTCTGGTAGAGCGTCCACACCGGGCTGTGGCGGACGGCGGTCGGGTCCGTCAGGTCGCCGTGTCTCATCCACCGGCCGTCGAGCTTCCCGTCCTGCACGTCGACCGCGCGCAGGTCCTCTTCCCATCCCGGCACGTCGTCGAGGTAGTACGGGAGCTTGTAGAGCCCCCGGTTCGTGATCATCCGCCCGGGACCGGTGACGGCGTTGCCGCGCTCCCGTGCCGCGATCGCGGCGAAGT